>OBEQ011562453.1_pt1 | contig 76362 bp, 114 predicted proteins | sample 1670901 | NCBI WGS metagenome assembly OBEQ01 (sample SAMEA104232315, study PRJEB22302) | groundwater metagenome | biome: forest; feature: aquifer; material: groundwater | place: USA | collected 2011-08-07 | depth 5.4 m | reverse complement strand
TGAGCTCAAGATAGTTTTCCCTCCATGTTGGTCCAAATAGTTCTTTTACTACTATTAGTGCTAATGTAGATTTTCCGATGCCTGCTGGACCTGCAAAGAGCAAATGAGGTATGTTCATGCTCTGGACGAGCGCTTTAACTCTTTTTACTATTTCCTGTTGACCAACAAGGTCATCAAATTTAGAAGGTCTATACCTCTCTGTCCACACATCTGTTTGCGCCATTAGATGGGTTTGGATATCAGGTCTTATAAATATTATTGTGTTTTTGGAGTGAGAATAGCTTACTAATGTAGAGAAGTAGTTAATGTTAAATTGAATAGAGTCTTGTTTATAATTATTTTTGTGTATCTCTTCTTAAAATTCTGCTAATTATGCTGATCTCGCTCTGTGCAGCTTTCTCTTATGCTTTTCTTTCTTTAATCTTTTACGCTGCCATTTCCATCTCATTTGTCTTTTTTTCTTCCAGCGTCTTGATGATCTTTTCATATTATTGGATAGAAAAGATTGGTTTAAAAAGATTTGCCTTGCAAATCTTTATCCCATTTAACTCTTATGAGGTAAAGTTAAAAAGGCCACTAATTACAATTTTTTATGATAGAAATAGGAAGTAAGCTAATGGAAGAAAGGAGTTATTTGAAGAGATTAATGGGAACTGGGCTTGTTACAACAAGAAAAGAATGGGCTTTGCATCCTATTATGTGCAGATGCTATCTATGCGGAAATTATGTTGATCCTTCAGGTATAGAAAAAGTCAGCTATGACTGGACAGATGAAAATGGAAGGAGCGGAAGAAGAGAAGTGAATGTCGGAGATTGCTGTCTTTCTTCTTAAAAGATTTGGTGATTTTAGAAGCTTAGCTTAATTCTTTCAATTTCTTCTTTGTAAGCTGAAGCTTTTTCTTCTCCTAATATCGTTCTGTGGAAGGAGATGCTTGAGTGGATTGCTTTTCCTAAAGAGCCGGCTTCTCTGATTATCGCCGCTATGTCAGATTCTAATAAGGAAGTTTGGGAGAGTATTCTCCAGCCGGGGACGGGGACGCGCATCATTGGTTTTTGGTAATCCAGTATCTGAAGGATATTATTTTTGTCAAGTATTTCTTCATATGAAAGAGCTTCAAGAAGAGTTTTGGATTTTTTTAAGTCTAAATTGGTATAATCCTTTATGACTAAGTCTGTTTCATTTTCAACGTCTGTGGTTATTTCTTTAAGTCTTGTTTTGAGAAGAGTTCCCTCTTTTCCTAATTCTATTATGTATTTTTGGAGATCTCCGGCTATCTTTTGTATTATTCTTCCCTTTTGGATTGCTGATAGTGCCTGATTTAAACTAGGGTAATTTCTTAGTTCTAAACTTGTTAGTTTTTCTATATTATTATCAAATAGTTCTCTTTGTTTTTCAAGCATCTGGATGTGTTCATTTGCTTTTCTTAATATTTCGTCTGAGTTGGAAACTTTGTATCTGAAGTTTTTATAGTAAAGCGTTATTTCGTTTTTTCTTTCTGAAATTGCTATAACTAGAGAGCCAGTTTGTTTTGCTGTTCTTTCTGCTGCTTTGTGCCTTGTTCCTGTTTCAACTGTTTTTGTTTTACTGTCTGGTGTTAAAAGAACATTTGCAAAGGAAATTCTTTTCATATCGCTTGAAAGAATTATGGCTCCGTCCATTTTTGTTAGTTCTATAAGTCTTTGAGGGGTAAAGTTCGCATTTATTCTGAAACCTCCATCAATTACTGGGTGAAGCTTTTCGTTTTCAATTGCTATTAACGCGCCCTTTCCTGTTTTTAGTGCACCATCTAATGCTGAACGGAGATTTGTTCCTGGAGCAATTGAACGTAGAATTTGAGAGATTTCTTCGTCTGTCACCTTATTCTCTTTATTTTCATTCTGAACTATTGTTCCTTGCACTTCTTTTTTCTCTGACATATTCACATTTACTTATAATTAATATTTAAGACTTATTATAGGTTTATGTTAATTACAGAGTGAAGATTTTTTTGAGGCAACGCTAACATTTAAAAGGCTTTTTCACAAATTAAATTCATAGCCCTATAGTCTAGTGGTCAAGGATACGGCCCTCTGGAGGCCGAGACCCAGGTTCAAATCCTGGTAGGGCTATTTATCAACATGGAAAAAAGAAATGTTTCAATAGTGTTGTTTATTAAAGATAATAAAATTCTTTTGCAGGACCGACGAGGAATAAGCAAATATGGAGAGGAATATGCCTTTTTCGGAGGAGGAATAGAAAATGGAGAGACTAGAGATGAGGCATTAAAAAGGGAGATTAAAGAAGAATTGAGTATTGAAATTAAAAATTTTAAGTTCTTTAAAAGATATTCTCATATTATTAAAAAGTTAAATAAAGAAATTGTAAGAAATGTATATGTGTCCTCCATGCCTGATTTAAAAAAATTAAATGTTAAGGAAGGCAAGATTGCACTGATGGATTTTAAAGATAGTTTTAATTTAAATGTGGCTGAAGGGGATAATGAGATTCTTAGAGAGATTTACGATTTTGTTAATAGAAAATAATCCTATTCACAATCTTTAAAAACAAACAATTTTTAGAGTAATCATGCTCTTGTAGTCTAGTGGTCAAGGACCCCGCCCTCTCGCATCTAAAGATTCGTGAGAATTCAGGAAGGTCATCTGCCGAAGTTCAGTCGATGAGACGGTAACTTCAGTCCTCTCTAGGACAGGCGTTGAATCCAACGCCTCTTGAGAAGAAGAAATCCTTCAATTCGAAAGAGTTGAAGGGACAGAGATTTCATCTCTGTATCGGAAAAAGAGGTGGTGGAGAACGGCGGAAACCCGGGTTCAAATCCCGGCAGGAGCATTAGTACTACTTTCTTTACAAAAGAAAGTTGTACGCATCAAAGAAAGTACAATAGCTTAAGACGGGTTTAGCAAGGTTTTTATATAACTTCTTATTAAAATTAATGAGGACAAAAATATGGTAGAATTAAGCTGGCTGGTTATAGGATTGCTTATTGCGGTAGCTATAATCTTGTTTAAGTTTAAAGAGGTAAGGCACAGGGCGGGATTGTTTACTATAATTATTGTTCTGCTATTTTTTATTATAACAATTGGATATATTTCAAAGGTTAATAATATTAACTTAAATAGCTTTGATGGAATAAGTTCCGTTACGAGGGTTTATTTTTCTTGGCTTGCTGATATAGGAAGAAATCTGATAGGAATATCTGGATATGCTATAAAACAGGACTGGGGGTTAAACGCTACTACTCATACAAATCTTAGTCTTGGAAAAGTGAAAAAATGAGAATTGTGATGCTGTTAATTATGTTCCTTCTTTTAGGTGCTTTTTTTATAGTCAGCAATGAGAATATAAGACTTAATGTTACAGAGGATAGGAGTAAATTTGGAGATTTTTATTATTCTTGGATTGGAGGACTTTATGAGAAGGCGACTGGGATAACCGGGTTTGTTATTAATTCTGAATGGCTTGATTATAGGAATTCAACAAAAAACGAGATTATAGTAAGGAAATAGATAATATTTTGAATTGCGTTATTATTTATTTTTAATTGTTAATAATCAGAACCAGAGTCTGGTTTATATGTTAATAATTTTTTAATATGTCAAGATTTGTTTTTTTCGTAAACTCCCTACTTTAGTTCGTGAGAAAGAAAAAACAAATCTTGAGCATGCTCAAGAACCCAAACACGCCATACACTTTAGTGTATGGTTCTTGACATTATAGTATTATATGGGTAGAAGATAGTTTTTTATATGGGTTTTCTTAAAAAGTGATGTGCATCTATAGCTCAGCGGTTAGAGTACGGCATTGGTATCACCTTTGAAATAGTTAAAAATGCCGGGGTCCCGAGTTCAATTCTCGGTAGATGCTTATAAATCAAAGTCAGTTATGAATGTCCTGATTGTGTCGTATTTATCAAGGAAACGGAAACCTCTATCTCCTAGAGCATAATATTTCCTTTCTTTTTTGTCTTTGATTTCTTTTATGAATCCTTTTTGAAGGAGTTCTTTGAGATATTCTGAAAATCTTTGGGATGAGAGGTTAGAATAACGGAGAAGAGGAGTTGGTTTTATGTAATTCTTATTTTCTTTTATGATTGAGAGTATACTATAAATTAGTTCTATTCTGTTTCTTTTTTTTACCATTTTGATAAATTATCTTTTCATGCTCTTAGTCACTCTATAAAGAATAACTAAAAATAGAACTGATGAAATTAGATAGAGAAGTATGCTTGCATAAAGAGAAATTATTATGATGAAATGGGCTATTGCGTTTAGTATTAGGGAAATGAAAAGAAGCATGTAAATTATATGGACTTTGTTAAAGCTATCTCTTTTTAATGATTTTTTTCTTTTGTATGCAAGGATTGCAGCTGTAAGGAAGATTATCGCCAGAATTAAGAGAGTTAAAGGACCGAAGAGGAATATTATGAATATTGCTGTGATTGTTAGTGCTATAGGATGGAAGAACCAGCCGAGTTTTTCAGGGTCGTTGAATTTTTTCCAGACAGAGCTGTATATAAGATAAAATCCGGCCATCAGGCCAGCGTATAGAAATATAAAATATCCTAGATTAAATAGGAATATATTTATTGGTTCTGGACCATCTATTATTATAAAAAGACGGAGAATCATTCTTGAGAGATAAGCTATACCGAAGAAAAGGAAGGCGTTTCTAAAGTATTTTATTCCTTTGTGGGAAGTTAATTCATAAAGTTCTTTTGTTTTTATATAAATTACTGAACATGATATTACTATAATTAATGAATAAATCAATTCCATCCAGAACTGCATTTGTGCTAAGAGTATAAGATATCTCATGTTTTTTTCAGTTATTTTGTCTTTTTAAATGATGTTGATTTTAAGTCCATTTTGTATGCGTCTCATCAAATTGATTTTACTTTAGAAAGGTTTTTAAGTTACTATTATCCGTTTTTACAATGGTAGAAAGTAAAGGATTAGAAGATAGGGCAAAAGATCCCAAGAATATTAGTTTTACTGCTGATTATCATACTTATTTTAAATTGTTTTATGGTCTTCCTTTTGCTAACGAGATTTGTGATTTTTCTCATGGGCAGGAAGCATTTGAAGCAATGGCTGGTGGAAATGTCGCATCCAATTTATCTTTAATACCTATTTTTGAAGCAAGATATAAAGGAACAGATGCAGCGATTAGAAAATATATTGAAATGAAGGGTATTAGACAGGTTTTATCATTAGCTGCAGGAATGGAGCCAAGAGGAATAGCTTTTGCTGATAAGTATTCTGATATGGTATATGTTGAGACAGACATATCGGGCATGTTTGAGAATAAGTCTGCTTTGGCTGATTCTATATTCTCTCGTCATAAATTGAAGAATCGTGGAGGATTACATTTTCATGTTGCAAATGCACTTATTTCTGAACAGTTGGAAGAAGCCTTGGTTCATTTTTCTCCTAATAAGCCCTTAATTATTGTAAATGAAGGATTACTTGCGTATTATTCTGAAAAAGATAACAGAGTTATTATGCAGAATGTTCATAATATTTTATCTAGGTTTGGAGGGGTATGGATTACTTCAGATACTTCTCTTAACAGAGAAAATAGAAAAATTTTGTTTTCACATGTTGCCAATATCAAACAAACAACTGCCAAAGTTGAAAAAGGAACAGGAAGAAATTATGATGAGAAAGGTTTTGTAGATAATGAGCATGCGGAAAAACTTTTGACTAGCGAGGGATTTAATATAAGAGAATATGGACAAGATGAATTGGGTTACCATTTAAATTCTTTAGATAAAGTTGGATTGGATAAGACTACATTTGAACAGGTAGCTGGTAATATAAGACAGCATGTTAAGGCTTGGGCAATGTCAATTTAATTTTGTATGTGGAACAGAGATATACATTTTTGCTTCTTTCTGCTTAAATAATAGTTTTATTTAATCTTCGGATGATAAAAGTGAAAGGGGGTAATTACTCCTATGAATAAAGTGACGATGGGGATTGTTTCCATGGCAGTTGTTGCAGTAATGCTTATTGGAGTGGCTGCGGCGCATCCTTTCTTTGGGATGCAAGGAACTCTTAGTGATGCCGAGAAGGCAACTTTGAAGCAGACGCATGATGCAATTCAGACTGCGATTGAAAATGGAGATTATGCAACATGGAAGTCCCTAATGGAACAGCAATTAACTGAAGATAATTTCAACAAGATTGTTGATGCTAATAAGAATAGGGCTGAATTGAAAAGTGCTATGGAGGAAGCAAAAAATTCAGGAGACTATTCTAAAGTTAAGGAGTTAATGCAGAAATACGGAATAAATGGACATTTCGGGATGCATGAGAAACCTAAGACTAATCAATAATTGAAAATTTTAATTAACACTTGATATATTTTCTTCTTTTTTATTTTTTCTTATTTTATCCAAGCAGAATTCATCTGCGCCTCTTAAGAATATTGAAAATGTTGCTATTGCGAGGGCTAAATCTCTTGCAGCTATTGCTCCATAACCGAGGATTGTTGTTATGTGTAGCAAGTGAAGAGTTAGTAATAGTGAGGCGAGTCTTGTGTATAATCCGAGCAATAGGAGAGTTGCTAGTACAATTTCAATAACTCCGTTTATATTGACTAATGTTTTTGCAGACATGTGTGAAAGGGAGACTGCGTAATCTGGAACCATTCCTGTCCAACTGCCTGGGCTTTTAAATTGTGAGAATCCAAACCAGAGGAAGACTATAGATATTCCTATTCTTAGAACTAATGGAGCATATTCTTCATATTTATCTAGTTTCATTGTGCTAAATCTCCCTGAAGTTTAAAGTCTCCCATAAATTTTGCTACTTGGAGGAATAAAGATGCTTTTGTACTTCCATGCTTTTTGATAAACACTGCTTCAAACCCTTGGTTGCCGCAGTAAGGAGATATTGCGTTTGCTCCTCCCGGATGTCTTGGAAGCCATGAAGTTAAGTCATAAACTGCTCCTTTGTAAACTACCCAGCAATCTGTTTTTGAACTGTGTTTTGCTAATTCTCCTAAAGTTATTCCAGTGCTGTTTCCGTTTTGTGGAGGTAATGTTTGAGAGTTATTATTTTGGTTTGTTGAAGGGGTTTTTGCAGTGTTTCCTACGAGAAATACAGTAAAACCGACTATATTTATAATTATGAAAGTTAAAAGAATTATTTTCATTGTTCTTTTCATTTAGTTTTTAGAAAATTTTGATTTATAAATGCTGTGGATTTTAGGTGTATTTTAGTTAATCTTAAATATTAACTTTTGTTTAGATTATTATGAAGGTGAGATTTTTCCATCAGAAAAGAGGATATACTTGCGGTCCAGCCTCATTGAAAATGGTTTTTGATTTTTTTGGACTGAAGATGACAGAGGAGAAGATTGCTAAGATTGCTAAAACACATAAGAGCGGGACTTCACATCTGCATATAATAAATACTGCTAGGAAAGAAGGATTTTATTGTTATGTGCATGGTGGGGCAACAATAAGCCAGATAAAGCATTTTATTGATTTTGATTTGCCTGTAATTGTTAATTATATTGAGCAGAAGACTAAAGAAGGACACTATGCGGTTGTTATTGGTTATGATAGGCATGGATTGATTTTAAATGATCCTTGGGATGGAGGACATTATAAAATTAAATATAAAGAATTTTATAAGAATTGGTATGATTATCATGGGAGAGATAAATATTCAAGATGGTTTATTGTTTTGAGCAGAGAGAAGTTTAATGTTGGGAAGCAGTATGGTCCTTTGTGATAATTTTTTTGCATATACGTCCACATAGTAATATTTATAAATAATGTAGACGTACAGGTACTATGGCTTATACAGAGATAAAGATAAGAAATGGAAGAAAGTATTATTATAGAGTTATTTCTGTTAGGGAAGGCAGAAAGATAGGCAAGAAAAGATTATATTTAGGTGTTAACTTAAGTAATAGGGTATTGGCACAAAGGCAACTTGAAGCAGATAAGAAAATACTTCTGGATAAGTCAGTTAAGAATATAGATAAAATAAAGTTTCAGATACTTCCAATATTAAAGAGATATAAAATAAAAAAAGCAGGTATATTTGGAAGTTATGCTAGAGGAGAGCAGAATAAAAAGAGTGATGTAGATATTCTTGTTGAGCCAGCTAAAAATATGGGCTTTGCTTTTGCAGGACTGGAAATTCAGCTGGCTAAAGCTCTAAGGAGAAAAGTAGATTTAGTTAGTTATAATGGCTTGAATATACATTTGAAGGAGAGGATTTTAAAAGAAGAGGTTAGGATAATATGAGCCAGAAAGATGATTCACTTTTTATTAGACATATTCTGGAGAGTATAGATGCAATAGAGGAGTTTAGCAAGAATATTTCTAAAGAAGAATTGATTTTAAATAGGATGAAACAGAGCGCGATAGTCAGAGAGATAGAGATAATAGGAGAGGCGGCTAAAAATATTTCTGAGGTTTTTAAGAGTCAGCATAAGGAAATTCCATGGAAGGAAATTGTTGGTACAAGGGATAAAATGATTCATCATTATTTTGGTGTTGATATGAATGTCGTATGGTATATTATTAAAATAGACTTGCCTGATTTGAGAAAGAATCTGGAGAGGATAAAATAGCCGTTATTATTTATTATGAAAATTTTTATCTGGATATGCTAAATTCATCTGTTTACATTACTTATTTTTTAACTAATTATCTTGGCTAATTATATCAAGGAAAGTATTAAAAATGGTTATTATCTGCTTAGCTTATGGATTTTGAACTTGAAGATTTAAAGAGAATATATAACGAGTATGAGAAAAAGTATGGGATCCCTAGGTATAAAGAGTTGAACGAGGATTTTGAGATTGATAAGATTGATAGGGAGAGTGATTCATTTTTACGTGTTGTGCGTAAGGTAATGATGGAAAAAGTTGTTAATTCGCTTAATTTTCTTGATATGCTCTTGAATCCTGGGAATGCTCCAAGAATATATTATGGTTTCTTGAAGTCAATAAAGGAAGAGGATACTAAGATGATTGATGAGATTTATACTAAATTGGGAAATTTGAGTATGGAATCTTTGGCTTTGGAGATTGATTACAGCGAGAAGAAGGAAGCTGAAATGATTGTCAAGGTTTTTAGGGAGTGGGATTCTGTTAAAGTTAATTTTAGGAAGCTGATGGAACATATTCAGCATCCAACAAGGGAAGAGAAGAAGGAAAGGAATTATTACGGATGATTCAATAGCTTAAATTATTTATTGGAAGAAATTATTAATATATGAGCCAGAGTATTGTTCATCTCATTATTTAATTTAGCTCATAACTTATAAAAGTCATATCCAGATAATAACTTTCTCTAATATAATATTAGCTAGATATCAATTATCCAAGATTTTATCAACGCAAATTTCAATAACTGAAATGGGCATTTTAATTTTGAAGTCGTTTAAAGTTGAAGGGTGGATTTCACCAAGATAACCAATTGATTTTTTACTTATTAGTATGGAAGCAGAACGACCTTCAATTAATCCATTATGTTGTGCTTCTTTGAGTTCATAGTTAATTGAGAGAGATTTTGCTATATAATCTAGGACTTGTTTGGCTTCGGTGAAGTTTGAAGGTGAAAGTGCTATAATTAGATGCTTCTTTTCTGCAATTCCTGTTTCTGTTTCATTTTCTGCTTTGTTGAAAATTGTGCCTATTTCAAAGATTCTTTGAGGGTATTCATTATCTTTATTTTCAGAGAAAGTTCTTAATGCTGGGACGAGGAGATTTGGTCTTAGCATTTTATATTCTGTTTTTGATGTTTCAACTTCTAGAGGAGTGAGAGACAAGAGCTTGGCTTCTTCTGGTTTTATTAAATGGTATGAGGAGACTTCCTGCAAGTTTAAACCGATTAGGATTTGAGCAATTTTTGTTTCTATTTTCTCTTTTCTATCTAATGATCCAATTGTTGAAATTGTTGGGAGTTCTGATTGGAAGTTGTCATAACCATAGGCAATTGTAATATCTTCTATTATATCTACTTCATGGAGGATATCTGAACGCCATGCAGGAATTAACACAGTCCCCTTGTTGTAATCTAGCCCCATTTTTGGAAGGAGTTTATTTAGGTCTGATTCCTTTAGGGAAAGTCCTAAAAGTTTATTTACATTATTTAGTGAGACTTTCATTTTTTCTTCTGTTAAATTTGGAGTTATAATTGGTTTTTCATATTCTAACTTCATTTGGTGTATTTGTCCTCCCATTTCTGCCAGCGTTGTTACAATTATGTTTAGTGTTATGTTAAGTGATTGTAAATCAGAGCCAGAGCATTCTATAAAGACAGATTTTGTGCTTTCATCTACTTTTCCTGTTTCATTGCTGTTTATTATTGGAGGCATTGAGAGGATTTTATTATTTGCATCTTTGAATATGGGGAATTTATCCTTTCCTTCTAAAAGATGGGCATAGTCTTTTCCTTTGGTATGTCTTGTTAGAATTTCTGAACCAGACATTTCTCTATCTGATTCTAAAGGTATAAATGAGATGTCTTTTGGGGGAAGAGCTGTATATGTTATAGGCAAGGTGATTTTATCTAGAGGATAGATTCCAATTGCTAATTTCTTTCTGTTTCTTCCAACTGTTGAATGCAACTTTTCCTGAAGTTCTATTATTTCTTTTATTTTTTCATCATTTAATTGTAGATTTTTTATAATTGCGCAGACTGTATATGGTCTTATTAATTTTACTTCCTTTGTTATTTTTACTACGTAATCTTTCTGCGGTTTATTTAGTTTGTATTTCTTGATTCCCTTTTCTTTGCCCATGAATGCTTTTAGAGCTCTTAAAAATCCGTGCATTGATAATAAATCCGGACGGTTAGGGAATACTTCTACTTCAAGTTCATTTTCCATTAATTCACATGGTGTTCCAAACATATTTATCTTATGTAGATTTTCTTCTGTTAGCTTGAAGTGCTTTTCTATTTCTTTTTTTTGAAATTTTACTTTTGCCATTTTTATAATTTAACTCCTAAATAGACAAGATTATTAGTTAGAAATCCATTGTTAATAAATAAACCAGAGATATTGCTAATCTGATTATTTTTATTATTAATTACTGATTTTCTATTGCAATTTAAGCTATTTTTTTCTTTTATTTCCATTTTAAGGTTTTAGTTTGACATAAACTCTTTTATTATTTTTTCCTTTGGTTTCATAATCAAGGAATTCTATTTCTCCGATCTCTGCTGTAGATTTAACATGTGTTCCTCCATCAGGTTGTTCGTTAAAATTTCCTATTTTTAATATTCTTAGTATTTTTATTCCTGGAGGAAGACCCATAGCTAATTTTACCATCTCTGGTTTTTTCTCAACTTCTTCTCTTGTCATTGAGTATGTTGTTATTGGTAAGTTCTTTTTTATTATATTGTTCGCTTTTTCTATGAATTCTTTTATTTGCTCTCTTTCCAGTTTTTCTACATTAAAATCGGTTCTCATTTTTTCTGTGGTTAATTTGTTTCCTGTTACGAGGGCGCCAAGTTCATTTTCAAATATTGCTGAAAAAATGTGCTCTGCTGTGTGAGAGCGCATTAATTTGTATCTTCTCTCCCAGTTGAGAATACAGAAAACTTTATCTCCTACTTTAAGACCTTCTTTGTCTAGGGAGTGAATTATCTTTCCAGCTTCTTTTTTTGCTTCAAGCATCTTGAAAGTTTCATTTCCCCTTTTTATTATTCCTTCATCAGATGCCTGGCCTCCTGATTCAGGATAGAAGATTGTGTCTTCAAGAATGACTTTATTTCCATTTACTTCTTTTACTTCTGTTTCAAGTTCTTTCATGTAGCTGTCTTTCATGTATGCATATTCCATTATTTTCTTCTCCTTATTAGAGATTCTATGCTGTCTAATCTATGGTTTGTTTCATTTAATTTATTATTCATATCATACCTTATTAATTTTAGATCAGTTTTTATTTTCATAAATCCATTTGATGTCCTCTTATCTATTTTGTATATTGCTTTCCACAATAATACTTCAGAAGCAATAATGAAAGCTATAAGGCTTGGAAAGCTATTTTCAATAGGGGGAGAACCATGTAAAATCCAAATTACTACAGAAACTGTAATTATTATAATAATCCAGAATATTATATCTTCTATTTTTATTTCCATTTTATCTAAATAAGGCATATACCCCCAGAGCCATTAATGATATTACTATTATCCAAAATATTATATCAGCTATTTTCATTTTATCCAGGCTTTCATGTTTCTTAATTTAGTTAAGTCATTTGAGTATAATTCTCTAAGGTCCTTGATTTTGTAATAATCCATGATGATTCTGTCGAATCCCTGCCCCCATGCGAGAACTGGAATTGCTTTTCCTAGTAGAGGTGTTGTGACTTCTGGACGGAAGATTCCTGCTCCTCCTAATTCAATCCATATTTTTCTTTCAGGGTGGAATGCTTCTATTTCAACACTTGGCTCTGTGTAAGCGAAGTAGCTTGGTCTAAAACGGATTTTTTCAAAACCCATTTTTTTATAGAATTCTTTTAGATAGCCAAGAAGATGAGTGAAGTTTACATTTTCATCTATAACTATTCCTTCTGTTTGGTAGAATTCAAATCCATGGGACCAATCTACGGTTTCATTTCTGAATACTTTGCCTATTGCGAAATATTTTGCTGGTAATTCGGATAGCTTTAGATTGGCTAATGTTTTTACCGATAGAGAGGTTGTGTGGGTTCTTAATAAGACTCTTGATGCTTCGTCTTCTTCCCATTTGTATTGCCATCCTTTGGAGTTGGATATTCCAGATTCGTGAGATTTTTTTACCTGTGCAATTAGAGATTTATTTGGAGGAAGATTACCAATTGATTTCTTTATGTAGAAAGTGTCCTGCATTTCTCTTGCTGGATGGTCCTGCGGTGTGAAGAGTGAGTCAAAAACCCAGAATGAGGTGTCGGTCATTGAGCCAGACATTTCTTTGAAACCCATTTCAATCCATATTTGTTTTGCATATTCAATTGCTTCGTTTACGAAATGTCTCTTTCCTGCTTTTATTAAAGGAACTGGGGCTAATATGTCGTAATGTCTGAATTTTTTATTGTTCTTCCAGTTTTTAATTATTTCTGGGGAAACTTCTTCTATTAAATCGGATTCGATTTTCTTTCCTGAAAGCTGTTTTCCTAATTGAGTTAGTTCAATGATATAGGAGTTTTCTTCTCTTATTTCTACAATATCTTTTCTTTTCTGGAGGTTATTGAAGGCAAAGGTTTGTTCTGGAGTTAAAGATTGCTTTTTTATTGGGAGTGATTCTAAAAATTGCTCTTCCAAGAATTTCTTGGTTATTTCTGTTTTTGAGGCTGTTAAAGATAGTTTGCCATTTTTTAGGTCTATAAGAGCTTTTGATTTAAGAACTCCAAGTGAGACTTTGAATTCATTGTCTGAAAGTTTTGAGAGCTTTTCTGCTTCTTGCAAAGTTAAATGGTTTGAGGATTCAAGAGTTAAGATAAGTCTTCTTTCTGGTAAGTGGTTCTTTTTATAGTAAATTCCGTTTGTGCCTAAATCAATTATGGTCTCGGAGTGCTTTTTTAATTCTATGAGACTTTTATTTTTTAGGAATTGAAGGGCTCTTAGAACTGAGACTTCATCTAATCCTGATTTTTCTACAATTTCATGTATTTTATGATAGAGATAAGGTATTACTTTTCTTTCTATTGGCGAGAGTTTCTGAATTATGTTTTCTATAGATTCTTGTTTTTCTGGCATGTTTATTAATATTGGAAGAGGATTAAAAAGATTTGCTATTGTCCATCTTTGTGATAAAATTCCAATATGATAATTATGTCTTCTCTTTTGTTGTAAGCATAGGCGAGTCTGAAAGGTGGTAAATAGACTTCTCTTGTTCCTTTCCTATTGTTCTTCATTGGTTTTCCAATTTCAGGATTAGACCTAATTTTAATAATTAATTTTTCTATCCTTTCTTTAATCAAGTTGTCTTTTATTTTAGAAATAGTCCTCTTAAAATTATCATGGAAATCGATTTTTACCATTTTTTCATTTCTTTTATGAAATCATTAAATTCCATTCTGGTGAATTCACCTTTGTCGTGTCTTTTCCAGGCTTCTTCAGTTCTTCTTGCAAACTCCAAATCTTCTTTAAACTTCTCATCTAGGTCGTCTGCTTTTTTAAGTAAAAAACTAGAATGGTCTTTAATAATAAGAAATTTATCTCCATCTTTGATATCTTTTCTCATATTTGCAGGTATTACTATCTGTCCCTTTGAGCTTATGGTTGTTGTGTCTATTTCTACCATAGTAAGATGTGTCTTACTAGATATTTAAATGTTTTGATTATTATCTTTAAGCTTTTAGATATATTGTTTTGCCTATTTGTTGGGAAGAAGCTCCTAGGGAAGTTAAAAGGGCTTGGACGTCCTTTTTGTCTTTTGTGTTTATGAGTGCTAAATTGGTATTTGACTTTCTACAGAGCTTGATTATGTAAATTAAATTAGATAGGCAAATTGCTTTTTGCTTTTTGCCTAATTGAGAGATTTCATTTAGGTCTATTGCAATTGATATTTTATTCTTTGAAGCTGATCTGAGAGCTGGGGAATCAAGTTCTAATTGGGGTTTTTTTAACTTAAAGGGTTTGATTAGTTGCGAGGTTGGAATTAATAGTGCTTGGATTTTTCCTTTTTCTAAGATTTTTCTGTTGAATTCAAGGGATTTTGATTCTTGTATTTTTGGTGATTTTATTTCCATGTTTTATGCTCTATTTTTAGTAGTCTTTCATTCATATTATCCATATGATTCTTTAGATAGCTTATTCTATTGTTTAAAATATCCATTGAAGTCATAACTTTTTGATAAAATGCCCCTATTATAAAAGCGAGACTAATTAATGGTAGTAGATTAACCCACCAGTCAGGAGTATTGATTATACCTAATAATTTTAGTATTATATATCCAATTAGTATTATCATACCAATCCAGAATATTATGTCCCAAATATTTTTTTTCATTAATTATCGAATATTTAGCAATTTAATAAATTATCCTTCTATCAAAGTTCCTTCAAACTTCTTGTTATTTAATACATTCTTTAATTGGGATAAATCTGGGCCAAGGATGTAGGTAGGTATTTTATGTTGTTTTATTAAGGTTGATGCTTTTTGGTCTAAGACGAAATGCTGTCCGGGCTTGTATTTTAATTTTAATGCTTTTGCTTCAAAGTCTTTCCAGCTGATTTTTTTTATGAGTTTTGCTTTTTTGTTTGTTCTGGGGTCACTGGTGTATAGGCCTGCTACATTTGTCATGTTAATGAATGTTGAATTTAGGTATTTTGCTAATTTTGCTGATGTTTCATCTGAAGTGGAATTGTCAGCGTATCTTAATCCTCCGCAGAAAACAACCGAATTTTTATTTAGATTTGATTTAACTTGTTTCATGTCTAGTGGTAAAGAGTCATTGGCTTGTTTTCCGAAGAATTGCATCATGAACATTGCGTTTTCTCTTGTTGCTCTTATTCCTGCTTGTGATAATTGATAGTTTGATTTTATTCCTTCTTCTCTTAGTCCTGCGATGTATTTTCTTGCTATTGAACCTCCTCCGCAGACAACTACTAATTTGTATTTCGGGTATAATTCTTTTAATGTCTTCTTAAATTGGTGAAGAAATGTGAAGTTTATTTTATCTGGGATGATTATTGAACCACCTAGACTTATAACAATTGTCCTCTTTTTCATTGATGAGAGAAATAGAGATTTTATTTAAATCTTGTTAGTTGCTGATAGAGAGGAGTTATATTATCTATATTATAGAGTATATAAATGGTTTTTAAGGTGGAAATGGAGTTAAAGAAATGATTAGTGAACATTATCCGCCTGGAGCTAGGGCTTTTTTGAATAGTTTACCTGAACATGTCGCAAAGGCTGCAAATTGGGCACAAGTTTTGAAAGTTTCCTCTTCTCCCTCTAGTGGTAAAAGGATACCTGGAGAAATTGGTAGAACTTTGATTTATAGAGATACACAGGTTTTTCGATTTGGTTATGACTCGCCAGGGCATTTTTGGACTGTTCTTGATGGTTTTAGACGTGAAGAGTCAGATGATCTTGCTAAATTCTTAGAGAATCCTAATTATCCTCCTGAATTTAAGCTTAAGAGAAGAATAAGAAGTACATTGGTTTCAGACGGTACACCTTCTATATATAATGGTGCTTCTTTAGCAGTGGATTATTTTTTTTTGGAAAAGAAACCTAATTTTGAAGATCCTATACGTGTATCTGAATTAGCAACTGCGGTATGGTTTAAGTTTAGACCTATTATACAATATACTTCTCAAAGGCCTGAATCATCTACTTAAAAATTTCCCCGTTTTCTTTGCTCCACCAGAGCAAGTCTAATTCATCTGGAGGAATGTTGATTGCTTTAGCGTAATTTAAGAAGGATTGCTCGACTTCTAAATAGTGTTTTGCTGATTTTACTTTATCTTCTTTTATTATTCCCTCTGCTTTCAGGTTTCTAAGTATATGCCTGTCAAGGATTGCAATTTGATTGTCTGATTTTCCTATGTTCCTTAGGAAATGTCCTGCTTCTTTTAGTCCATAGCCATTTACTTCTTTTGTAATTTGGTTTCTTAATTCTAGTCTGTTTTGATTTTCTAGAAGAGGGGAAATTTTATTGAATGTTTCTTTTGATGATAGAATTCTTTTTGTTTTTGTGTGGTGAAATCTTGTTCTTTTACTTAGGATTTCTAGGACTGATTGATGGTTAAATGACGGTAGGACAGAGAGCTCTTCAACTGCTTTCCAGCATCTCTGGGCGCTGCTTTGAGGAGTTAGAAGGCAGAACATAAATTCTTTATAGTATTCTGATTCTTTTATAGATTTGAAATGTATTAGTCTTGATTTTATTTCTTGTTTTTTTATATTGTAGGATTCTAACAGCTCTTTTTCCATTTTTATTGTTGAGAGAGGAGATTTATATAGGTTTAGTAATGGGGAGCCATTATGGGCATTCTCTTTTGAATTGCAAATCTTGTTCCTACAAAGTCAGAGATGATTGCTGTAATAATATAATTGCCCATTACTGCTTTGAAGACGCCGGAAATTAGGGGAATACGGGTTTGTTTTGAGATTTCCTGCATAATCTCATCCACCGATTCTTTTGTCATCATTAAGTTTGTTGGTTCTATTCTCCCTGAGCGGTTTATTAATAATGGCTTTCCAGGGCCAGGGGATTCTACTCCTATTATGCTTGGATTGTTTAGAAATTGAGTTACGCTATTGAGACCAGAGATTTGTGTCGGAGGCACTTTTTGTTTGGGAGGTTGTGGAACTTGAAGGAGATTTTTTTGTGGTATCTGTTGTTGATTTTTATATATTGACGGCTGGTATCCTTGCTGTTTTTGGCTTGTTTGGATTTGCGTTTGGAGGGTTTGCACTGGAATTGGTACAAATTGTTCAGGAATTATTTCCTGCCGAATATTTTCTATTTTCATGCTTCTTGCGAGAGTGATTGCAAATTCTTTTAAGAATAATTCTCTTATGTTTTCTTCTTTAATTTGTTTTTTTACTCGCATTTTAGAATTTAGGCAAAGGGCGATTTGAGCTTATGGAGGGTTCATATTCTTCTGCTGGTTTTTGAGCTGCTTGTGTTATCTGCTGAGAAGGACCGCCGTACATTCTTTCTCTTATCTTTTCTTCCATTAGGCCTAAACCTCTTGCGATTGTTTTATTTTGGTTTAATAATAGGTCTATTTTGTCTAAAAATTCTTTGTCTTTTTCTGTTGCCTGAATGGCTGGGTGTTTGGCAAAGCTTCTTGCTGTAAGTTCAAATAGTGATAATAATTGTGAAATTTCGGAAGATAACTTATCAAATTTTTCTGCGAGATTTGTGTGGACTTTTTGTAATTCAACAAGATTTTCAACTAATTGCCTTTCAAGTGTTTTCTTTGGGGTTTTACTAGCGGAATTTTTTCCTCTCTTTGCCATGTTGGATTTAGTCATATCTATTTTATAAACCTTTTTAAATGAGTGATTTTTAAGGTATGAATGGGTGCGTAGGCTAATGGTAAACTGAACGGCTCCAGCCCGTTATTTGAGGGTTCGATTCCCTCCGTGCCCATTTGTACTACTTTTTTAGTCCTAAAAATCTTACAGATTTTGGGACCATCAAGAACTAGAGTTCTTGAGGAAAGAAAAGTTGTACGCATCAAAAGAACTATAATATCTAAGAAAGATGATACATATGTTTATATATTTCATAGCCTTATATGAAATATGGGGAAAGCATCAGCTTCATTGACATGCACAAGAAAATTGTATAAGATGGGACATAGACATCTTGGAAGAAAAAAGTGTAGAGATATGCTTTTGAGAAAGTAATTTTATTAGTTTTAGAAGGATAGCCAATATTATTTGTTATAGAAATCAGATATTAACAAATAAACCAGAGTTGTTGTTAATCAGCTATTTATAAATTAGAGTAATCAGTATCATATTCAGATAATTATTTTTTATGTCAAGCAATTTAGCTATGAATAATCTACATTTTCTTTAATATTCTAATTTCATTCCAGGAAATTGAGGAGCCCTTGAATTTTGTTGCGTAGAGAGCAGCTTCGAGTGCTCTTCTGTCTTTTATTCTTAGAATTCCTTTTTTGTATGCAGTGTATACAATCTCTGGAGAACGGATGAATTTGAATTCTTTGAAAGCTGAGAAGTTTTTTGTGGATAGTTTTACTGCTGTGTGAAGTTTTCTGGACATTAATTCTTCAAGGTTCTCTGGTTTTTCGGAGAGGATTCTTGTGGTTCTTTCATCTATTCCTATTATATTTTCTATATCTTGTTCTGATAAGATTGAACTTAGTGCTAAGCAGGAAATTTCACCTTCGCTTACTATTTTAATTGGCTCGTTGTTTCTTGTAAGCAAATGATTTGCTATGCTCATTAGTTCTGCTGTTTTTCTGTTTAGGAGCGGCTCGGGGATGTTTAATGAGTCTGGTAGTTCTATTGTTTTGTTTTCTAATAGAGCTTTTATTTCTAGTGCATCCAGTTCAAATTTTTGGACATTTAATGGATTGTCTATTGTTTCATATTTTACCTGTTTTGTTATTATGAATTTACCATTGAAATCTTTTTTGAGGTCTTCTAAAATATAAAGAAGTCCGTTCATTGCTAGGTTTATGAGAATTCCTGAGTCCATTATAAATATTTTTTGTTTCATTTTTTATTGGGATACCTTTTAAGGTGGAGCGGCACATCATCTTTTTGATTTAAAAATAAATTGCTGAGATTATTTATTGGAAAGATATTAATAAATAAACCAGAGCTATTGTTCATCGCAATATTATTTTTTCTTTTGTAATTAATATTATTAATTACTCCTCTTTCTGTGTTTAATATAGTTTTTCTCATGAGAAAAACTCCAGAGCTGTTTGCGCTCTTTGCTGGACTGGAATAGATTCATTTTCTGGATTGTCAGGAATGTTTCTTTCTCCGGTGTATTCTGAAAGCTCCCAGATTGTAATTCCGAGAAGCTGGGCTGTTTTTTCCATTGATAAGCCGTGCTCGTAAAGTTTTGAACCTTTGTTGATTGCAGCTTTTCTTAAGACTTCTTTTATGTAATATGACATGTCTGGGGAGACTGTTTCTAGTAAATCTCTGCCTTTTTTCATATAATCTTCATAAAGAGTCATATCGCTCTTTTGTATTGCAGTTATTGCTTTTCCAAGGAATGAATTAAATTCTTTTACGAATTTGTCCCAATTTTGTATTTTTTCGTAATCTTTTCTTTCTATTAACTTGCTTAATGCATAGATAAGGACTGCTGTTATTAAGCTTCCAGAGTCCTGAAAAGAGCAGGAGGAGTGAATTGTCCTGTTTGAAAGGTCTCTGAGAACTGTAGCGTTTTTCCCAACTAGGGCTAGTTGTGTCTGGCTTAGAACATATACTGAATTAAGGCATTCCTCTTTTTCCATTTATGAGTAAGGAGAAAGAGTTATATAAATTTATTTGATTAAATCTTGTGGAATGAAGTCTGGATCTACTTCTTCTTCTGTTCCTTTGTGTATATAGAAATGCTCCGGATTTGAAGGAAGATGTGTTCTCACAATTCCTTTTCCGGGTTGATATCCTATTCTTAAATCGCGTGTTGGTGTTTTGCCCTGTAATAAATCTAAAGCTGCAGAAACTACTGAATCAAGAGAAGTAGCATTTTGTAAGGCTCCTTTTTTTATTAGTGGAAGAGCGCTTTTTGTTCCAACCGTGTTGGGATATAATCTGTATAATTCTATATTGTTTTTTTTTGATATTTCCAGTTCTTTTTGAATATGGAATAAACCTGATGTTAAACCCATTTTAGCAGGACCATAACCCATTCCTGAAGACATTACTTGGAGGGCTGCCTGTGAAAGAACAGTTAATATCTTTAGATGATTGTTTTTTTCTTTAGAAAACTTTTGTGCAAGATATTGCGTTATTTCATATGGGGCTGTAAAATCTAATTGTAGTATTTTCTTTATCTCTTCAAAAGGAGTGGATATTGTGTAGGGCCTCCAAGTTCCTGCGTTGTTTACAAATATGTCTAATCTTTTATTATCTTTATATACTTCGTCGATTATATCTTTTATTGATTGTACATTAGTTATGTCTGCTGAGCGAGTTTTTGCTCTTCCTTTATTATCTATGATTATTTTCTGTGCAATGTCAAGTTTTTCCTGTGTTCTCGCAATTAAATATACTAAGACTCCCTCTTTCGCTAATGCGGAAGCAATTCCTAATCCAATTCCTTCGCTTCCCCCAGTTACTATTGCTATATTGTCTTTGAGATTCATGATTTTTTTAGAAATGTGAGATATATAATATTATGTGTTTTATTCAATCATAAGATTAATAAACGCAGTTGAATTGGTTATAAAGATGGAAGCAATTTTGGATTCTAGTTTTATAATATCCTGTGTGAGGAAGAGGATTGATTTTCTTGAGGAGCTGAAGAATCTTGGTTTTACTGCGATTGTGCCAAGAGAGGTGCTTCAGGAGATGAAGGATTTAAGATTAAGGAATAAGAGTTCTCGCGAGGATAGGACTGCAATAGATATTGCTATGGAAATTCTTAATGATAAAAAAATAAAAAAGATGACTATTGGAGATTCAAACAGAGTAGATCATGCTCTTATAAAGAGAGGGAAAAAAGGTATATTTATTGCTACTTTGGACAGGGAAATAAAAAGGTCTGTTCCTAACAGGATAGTTATAATTGATGCTAAGAATGGGCTGGGAATTGAGAGGAGTTAGTATTTGTGACTTAAAGTGCATTAAGTTTTTAAGCTGATTTTGTTTTGTTTGGTTATGAAGAAGGTTGTAATTGTTGGTGGAGGGTTTGCAGGAAGTTATTCTGCTAAGAAGCTTGAGAAGGAATTTGATGTTATATTAATCGATACTAAGTCTTTTTTTGAATTTACTCCGGGAGTTTTAAGAACTATAGTAAATCCGGAGCACGCAAGAAAAATACAGATTCATCATAAAGATTATTTGAGGAATGCAAGGATAATTGTGGGAGAGGTTAAAGAGGCAGGGAAGAATTTTGTGAAAGTTAATGGAAAGAAAGTAAAGTTTGATTATCTTATTGTTGCTTCCGGAAGCAGATATAAAGTTCCCATAAAAGAGCAGAATGTTATTCTTGCTACGAGAGTAAGCCGATTAAGGGATTATTATGAGAGACTGCATAAGGCAGACAGTGTTGTAATTGTTGGTGGTGGGATTGTGGGTGTTGAATTGGCAGCTGAAATAGCTTTGCATTATAGGAATAAAAAATTAACTCTTGTTCATTTAGATAGGGAATTAATGCCTAGAAATTCAAAGAGGACAAGGAAATATGCTGAAAAATTTCTGAAGAAAAGAGGTGTTGAGATTATTTTTAATGATAGGGTTGAAAAGGTTAAAGGTAAAAAGTGTTTTACTAAAAATGGGCTGAAGTTGGATGCTGATTTAGTTTTCATGTGCACAGGAATAAAACCAAATTATGAATTTATGAAAAAGAATTTTTCAAAGGATATTGATAATCCTGGTGTTTTAAGGGTGAATAAATATTTGCAGCTTGATGGATACAAGAATATATTTGTTGCGGGCGATGTTGCTGAAATTAAAGAGGAGAAGACTGCACAGAATGCGGAGATTCATGCAAAATTGATAGTTAAAAATATCAAAAGAATTGATGATGGCCGAGAGTTGAAGGAATATAAAATTGGAAAGAGAATTATGGTTATGAGTCTTGGGAGATGGAATGGAATAATAGAGTATGGAGATTTTATTATTACTGGAATATGTGCTGGTATTTTGAAGAGTCTTATTGAGATGAGAGAGATGTGGAGAAGGAGATGGCTGTAAAGGCAGGTTCTAGTGCGCCAGATTTTGAATTAGAAGATAAAGATGGGAAGAATTGGAGCTTGGAGGATTTCGGAAAGAAGGTAATTGTTCTTTATTTTTATCCTAAAGATAATACTGAAGGATGCACTGTAGAAGCAAATGAATTTACTAAAAAATTAGGGGGTTTTCATAAAGCTGGAGCAGAGGTTATTGGGATTTCTGGAGGAGATAAGAAGAGCAAGGAAAAGTTTTGTTCTGATAATAAATTAAGATTGTTATTGCTTTCTGATTCTGATTTTTCTGTTTGCAGGAAATATGGTGTTTATGAAGAGAAGCAGTTTATGGGAAAGAAGTATATGGGAATTTTCAGAACGACTTTTGTTATTAGCGATATGAAGATTATTAAGGTTTTTGAGAATGTGAAGGTTAAGGGGCATGTGGAAGAGGTCTTGGGGTTTGTTAAAAATTGCTAATGTTATTATTTGGAAATCTAGTTAATAAGTAAACCAGAGATTTTTATGTCAAGATACTTGACAGAAAACTCCACACTTTAGTGTGGAGTAGTATCTTGAGCATCCCAAAGACGAGTGCCTTTTCAAACTCCACCTTTTAAGGTGGAGTGGCACATCGTCTTTTTGATGATATAATTGAGTTGATTTATTTTAATTAACTATTTTTGACATTATAATACTGGCTATTTACCAAGAAACTTTTTTCCGTGCATATAAGGCAAAAGGATATCAGGAATCTTGACTGTGCCGTCTTTTTGCTGGTAGTTTTCTAGGATTGCTACAAGAGCTCTTGATGTGGCAATTGCTGTGTTATTTAATGTGCGGGGAACAAACTTCTCTCCGTTTCCTTTTATTGAACGGATTTTTAGTTTTCTTGCCTGCGCCTCTGTTAAATTAGAACATGAGCCGACTTCAAAATATTCTTCCTTTCTTGGAGACCATGCTTCTATATCAACTTGTCTGTGCTTTAAGTCTCCTAAATCTCCAGAGCAGATTTCAAGAATTCTTATGGGAATCCCTAGACCTTTGAATATTTCTATAGTTATATCTTTCAGTTCTTCAAAGAACTTCTCAGATTGGTCAGGCTTGCATATTACTATCATTTCTACTTTGTTGAATTGATGTGTTCTGTAAAGTCCTTTCTCGTCTATTCCATGAGAACCAATTTCTTTTCTGAAGCACATAGAATAGGAAGTGTTCTTTATAGGAAGCTTTGATTCTGGAATAATTGTGTCAATGAATCTTCCTATCATGGAGTGCTCGCTTGTTCCTATCAGGTATAAATCTTCAGACTCCATTTTGTATATTTGATTTTTCATGTCGTTTAAGTCTGTAACATTTTTTATTATATCTTTTCTTAGCATTAATGGAGTTTCCATATATGTGAATCCGTGTTTAACCATTATATCAATTCCGTATCTTATTAATGCCTGATTTAGGAGAGCTAAGTCACCTTTCATATAGTAAAAGCCGTTTCCTGAAGATTTGGCTGAAGAATCAAAGTCTAATAAATTTAACTTTTCTCCAAGTTCTGCATGATTTTTTATTTCAAAATTGAACTTTGGTATTTTACCTATCTTTTCTGTTTCTTTATTCTGCGATGCATCTTTGCCTTTTGGAGTGTGTTTTGATATTATGTTTGGAATTTGAGATAAAAGCTGGGAGATTTCTTCTTGAAGTTTGGACATCTTAGTTTCCACTTCTGTTATTTTATCTGGGATTAGTTTAGCTTCTTTCATCAAAGTTTTTTCTTTCTTTGCGTCTTTGTTCTTTTTTGCTTCTGAAATTTTCTTTGAAACTTCGTTTCTTTGAAATCTGAGGGAGTCTGTTCCAGTTTTTAGGGTGCGCCATTCTCCGTCTTTTTTCTTTATTTTATCTACTAAAGGAAGTTTGGCATCCTGAAATTTCTTCTTTATATTATCTCTTACTAAATCAGGGGAGTCTCTTATGAGATTGATGTCAATCATGGAATAGCTACAAAATGTATGTATATAAATATTATTTCGGCGCTAAAAGAAGCTTGATTTTGTTCTTCCTCTTTTTAGCTCATGGAGATGGTCTTTTCCTGCCTGTTTGTATTTTGACTTTTCTGTTTTGAAATTCTTTATCATGTCTGAAGCATAATCTCCGCCTAAGTGGTGAGGAATTATTACATAGTCAACTCCTTCACTGTATAAGTCAAAGGCAATTCTTGGCTCTTCTGCTGTTGCCATGAAAACTGCACTAGAATTTATTTCTTTTAGTTTTTCTATGATTGCTACATTTGTGCCTTCTTCTGGAATTGTGGAGATTATAAGTTTTACTTTGTCAAGCTTTAATTCGTTGAGGAAATTTTTGTCTCCGGCGTCTCCATATATTGCGTTTATTTTATGCTCTAAAAGAGAGAGAATTACTTTCGGATTGTAATCTATTACTACAAAGCTTTTATTCATTTTTTTGAGAGTATCAAGTATTTTGTATCCTATTCTGTGATAACCTATTAGTATTATTTCATAAGATTCTTCTTTTTTCTTTTCTTTTTCAAATCTTTTTCCTTCGAAAATGCCAAGCAAATGAGATATTCTGTTGAAAATTGAGTTTGAGTAGTATATGCTGTAGCTGCTCGCTCCTATTGTTATTATAGCTACTAGAACTATGATGCTCATTATTTCCTGAGTTAGATAGCCAAGGTTGAATCCTAAGAGGGCTATTATTAATGAGAATTCGCTTATTTGAGTGAGACTTGAGCTTGCTAAGAAATTGGTCCTTTTTTTGTAGCCGAATAGTCTTAGGATTGACATTACTATTATAGGTTTTCCTACGAATACGAATGCTGAGAACAACAAGGCTATTTTTATCATTGAGAAAGTTATTCCCTGTGATAACTGGCTTCCGAAGAATACGAAGAAGAGAACTACGAAGAAGTCTCTTAGAGGTTTTATTTTGCTTCCTAGTTCTAATGTGTATTTGCTTGAAGCGAGAGACATACCTGCTATCAGTGCGCCTATTTCAAAGGAAAAGCCAAGCAGGTCAAATATTGTGGCAAGGACGAGAGCCCATGCTATTCCGAATAAGAATAATGTTTCCTGATGTATTGCGAGATAATTCATTATTCTGTTTAGAACTACTACTGAGAATATTGAGATGAAGGCAATTAGTAGAATAATTATTCCTGCTTCTTTTGCTATTGTGTAAATTGTTCCGCCTTCATTGAATATTGGGATAGCCATAAGAGCGAGAGCGGCTACAAAATCTTCAACGATTAGAATTCCTAATGCAATTCTTCCGTGTAAGGTATCTATTTCTTTTTTGTCTGATAAAATTTTTACTACAACAACTGTTGATGAGAATGCGAGCGCTGTTCCTATGAAGAGAGAAATTGTGTTTGAGAAGCCGATTCCTATTGCTATTAGAAATCCTATTGAACCAGTTAAAATAATTTCTGATATGCCTGCAAATGTAGAGACGATTCCTAATTCTTTGAGAACTCTTAAGTCAAGATTTAAACCTACGATGAATAGCAGAAATGCTACGCCTATATGAGCAAATGTTTGTATGACTTCTGATGAACTGCTTCCAGGACCTATTATATTAAGTAAGAAGGGGCCGACTAAAACTCCTGAAATTAAGTAAGCTATGATTGGGGGCTGTCTTATTGCTCTTGCTATAAGTGTTAAGAGGGCTGCAAGACCAATTATTATGCTTAGATAAACAAGAACATTCTGATTAGCTAGAAATGAATTTATGATTGATAACACCTCGATCATTTTATTTTTAAAGAGAAGCAGTTTTATAAAGATTGTTAATGATATAAATCAGAGTTTAATTAGTGATACTGTTGGCTTTTAAGATAATATTGAAGGCATTTCTAACAAATATTAAGGTTTAAAAGGGCTATTTATTTTTCTAAACTATAGTGAAAGACTTATGTCTTCCCCTAAATAGTCAATAACGCTGAACCATTAACGTTCTTGACTATATCATATTCATTCCGCTTAGGCTGGAATGAAAGGGCTCGGCACCGCGGCGTGCCGGGCTCACTTATATTCTATAGAACACATATTTACTTTAAAAGAAAAATTATGTCTTTGGGATGAGTAATTTAGTTACTGCTATTGGAGGGATATTTATTAGGGATAATAGATTGTTGATTGTTAGAAAGAAAAATACTTGGATTTTACCTGGAGGAAAGCCAGAAGGAGATGAATCTGATATTGTTTGTCTTGCTCTGGAATTTAGAGAAGAACTAGGAGGAAAAATTGATCCTGATAGTGTGAGGCCATATAAAAATTTTGGAGGGGTTTCTCCACACAGAGGTAAGCCTTTAGAGGTAAGAACTTATTTTGTGAATATACTTGGAGAGACTGATAGTCTAAGAGCGCAGAGTGAAATACTACAAGTTGCACTTGTGAAGTATTTAGATATGGTAGATTATATTAACTCTGATTTAACTTGGAGTATGGTTGGGTCTTTACACGATGATCATTATTTGAGAAGTGACTTGAGTTTAGTGAGGAGAGATCCTTATGCTTGAGGCGAAGGTTTTAAAAACCAATTTTTTCTAAACAACTCATGGCTAAAGTAAGAATAAAACTTGCGAGCATTGATACAGGTGCTTTGAATATTGTAATTGGAAGTATAAAAGATATTACTTCTAAAGCTGGAGTTGTTATGAGAGGACCAATACCTTTGCCTACTCGTAAATTGAAAGTTACTACAAGAAAATCACCATGCGGAGATGGAACAGCTACTTTTGACAGATTTGAGATGAGAGTTCATAGAAGAATAATTGATATTCCTGCTGAAGATAGAATATTACATCCTATAATGAAGTTGCAGATTCCACGTTCTGTACAAATTAAGATTGAAATGAAAGAGTAAATATATTACAGAGAATATATTAATTTTTAAAGCTAGTTAAATTAAAATTGGGATGATATTATCACCTCTTAAAGTTTTGGAACTAAATAAAACACACAAGTTTCTTGAAAATCTTTGTTTAAGAGAATCAACTAATCCGGAAGGTATTGTTATAGAGTTGAGAGTTGGACAGGTTCATAGAATAATGGGGGATAGCTTTCTTGGTGCAGATGAGACTGGGGGGAAGAGATACTCTCCGAAAATGGAAACCTTAGCTAATATAGAAAAAGATGGGAATAAACCTTTCACTATTAAACCTGGAGAGTATTATCTTGTGACTACAATGGAGAAAGTTGGATCTCCTAATGAGAAGATAAAATATGATCAAAATTATCCTGAAGCATATTTAGTCCCAAAGATTTCTCCGAGAAGTTCTTTACAGAGAGGAGGAGTAAGTTTACACTTTACTGGAACTAATCCTGGATACATGGGAGAGTTAACTTTTGGAATAGGGAATCAGGGAAACCAAGACTTTACTTTTGAACTTGGAGCGAGAATGTTTTGTGTTGAATATCATCCCGTTATTGGAGATATAGCAAGAGCTTATACTGGACAGCATCAAGGCGGGAGAGTTACTAGTGGTGGAGCGCAAGAAAAACAAAACTAATTTTCATGAAACCTTTAAATATGATAGTCCAAGAAAAAGATGATTTTTGTTTGTGTTCTGTATTACAATCTATATTAGGAAGATATAATATAAGTACTACACAACAAGAGATAGCTGATAATTTGACTCCTGTTGAAAAGGTTTTTAATGTGAATGATGAAAGAATTAGAGATTTTTTAAGAAGAAAGGGTTTTGAATATCAGTTTTATTGGCATGATGAGACTCCTTTTAATGAAAGGGATGAGGTTTTAGATGAGATGCGTAGAAGCAATGGGATTATAGGTGTAAAATCTCATGTTTATTTACTTTTAGATTTTATTGGTTATAGAGTTGAAATAGTTGACCCTAAGGATGGTAAAGTAATTTTCAAGGATTTGTATAATCTCTTTGGAGAGATGAGAGCGACGAATGGATTTTTTGGAGTTATTAAAAGCGTATCATAGACTATACTTATCTTTAAAAGTAGTTTGTGCATAAAGTTTTATGGTGAAGCAATATCTTAAACATTCAAGAGATATTTTATCTTCTGAGGGATCTAGATTTAAGTTTAATGAGAGAAGAGGTCTTGGACGAATTTACCTTTTTGGATATCAAAACAGATATGATTTAAATGAAGGTTTTCCTTTGCTTACTACAAAGTCCTTGGGATTTAAATCTATTGCACATGAACTTATTTGGTTTTTAAGAGGGGATACGAATATAAAATATCTTGCTGATAACAATGTTAATATATGGAACAAGGATGCTTTTAATTTTAATTTTAAGGGAATGGTGCAGGCAGGAGTATTTTCTAACGCATGTGAAAAAGATTCTGAAGATTGGAATAAAGCGATGAAGGAATATGTTCAGAGAGTAAAAGAGGATAGTAGTTTTGCTGAAAGGTGGGGAGATTTAGGTGATACTTATGGCAAGCAGTGGAGAAAGTTTGGACCTGAAAGAGTAGATCAAATTGAGAAAGTTATTAAAGGCATAAAGAAGGATCCTACTTCTGCTAGGCATATGGTTGTTGCCTGGAATCCATCCGAAGTTGAGAATGTGGCTCTTCCTCCATGCCATGCTCTCTTTCATCTTAATTCAGATGGAGAGAGTTTAGATTTACAGCTTTATCAGAGAGCGTGCGATATGTTTTTGGGAGTTCCTTTCAATATTGCTAGTTATTCTTTGTTAACAATGATTTTAGCTAAAGAAACGGGATTAAAGCAAGGAGAGTTTATACATACTTTTGGAGATGTTCATTTTTATACTGGTGCAGGAGAAAGAGGAAGATGGTACAGGGATAATTTTGGCGAGGTGAAAAATAGAATTGCAGATGTAAATAGTCAAGATGGATATCTGGAAGTTCTTGATTGGATAAATAAATCTGTGCCTTTGGAAGACAAGGCAAAAGAAGGACAGGATCATGTTACTGGAATTTTGGAGCAGTTGTCTAGAACTCCAAGAGCTTTACCAAGAGTAAGAATTGCTGATAGACCATTTGATAAATTAACAATAGATGATTTTGTTCTTGAAGGTTATGATCCTCATCCTCCGATAAAAAGAGCGTTGGCAGTTTAGAATGGAACTTGTATTAATTGCAGCATTTTCTCCTGATAGAGTTATTGGAAAGGATGGAAAATTGCCTTGGAGAATTCCTGAAGATATGAGGAGATTTAAGGAATTAACTATGGGATATCCTGTTATAATGGGAAGAAAGACGTGGGATTCTATTTCTGAAAGATATAGGCCTTTAGAGGGAAGAACAAATGTTGTTTTAACTAGAAATTCTAGTTTAAGTTTTCCTCGGGGCGTTTTGACTGCTGATTCATTAGATGATGCTATTTCTAAAGTAGGAGCATTCAGCAAAGGTTATGTGATTGGCGGGCAGAGTTTATACGAGGAAGCAATTGGTAGATCCAATATATTGGAGATTACTGAAGTTGCTGGAAAATATGAAGGAGATGCTTATTTTCCTAAGATTGATTCTAGAGTTTGGAAAGAAATTAATAGAGTAAGTAAAAGTAACGATAATAATTCTTTTTCTTTTGTAACGTATGTTAGACAAAACCATTAAAAGGAGACTTTTTCTTGAAGTGTTATGCTCGGTGAGGTATTCACCTACGCATACAGAGCATTTGCTTCGCAAATCTCTGTCTCTCCAACTCTTACGAGTTGAAGATGCCGACGTTGGACAGTGGTAGTCTGCTTGCTTGGAGAGCAAGTTTCCGTAAGGATATGTGGGTTCGATTCCTACCGTCGGCGTGCCATTACGCATAGGCATCGCGAGACACTGCGAACTGTAATTGAACACATCCTATTTCTTTAGATAAATTAAAATTAATCCGATTAGCGCAGTAATTATATTATCAATTCCTGTTGGTTTTATTTTTAGCAATTGTAGAATAAGAGGAAAGAAATTAATTAGTGCATAGATATACAAGAGAATTATTGCTGTTCTTTTATTTTTTTCTGCTTTTTTGTATAATAGGAAATGAAGATAAATTGGAAGAGGGAGGAGGATAATTGTTAGAAAAATTAGAGGATTTCTGAACATAATTAGTCCTTGGAAAATTGCTATTGCTAAGGCGATTGTCCAGTAGACTCCTAATACTACTAGAAAATATTTCAGTTTTCTGTTTTGTTTGTTTTTCATTTTAGGTTTATGTTTATTATTTGTGCGATTTCTTCTGGATTGTTTAAAGGCGTGTGATGTCCCCCTTCAAACCAGAATAATTGACTGTTATTTATTAGTGAGTGATGCTCTTCTGCCTGTGAGGGGAGAACATTTGTGTCATTTTTTCCGTAGATTAATATTGCTTTGGATTGTATCCTTTGCATTTTATCTTTAATTGTTCTCTGGTCAGAGTCCATGAAGGAACGCATGAATCCTTTTCTTTTGTTGTAATTGCTGTAAAAAGAACCAGGATAGAAAACTACAAACGGATAGGAAATTAGATAACGGAGATGTTCAGTGTAATAATTATGAGTTGCTTCTCCTTCCTGAATTCCCATTCCAGCTATTAAAAGAAGAGAGGTTGTTTTTTCTGGATAGAGATAGGCGAAATTTTCTGCTACTCCTCCGCCCCATGAGTAACCTGCTATTGTTGTTTTTTTAATTTCTATTTTGTCCATAAATTCTTTTACAACTTGAGCGGAAGATTCTATTCCGTAGTTTTTTACTTTTGGTTCTGATTGGCCGAAACCATACATATCCAAAATATATATTTTATGATTTTTTATTTGGGATGCTAATTGGTATAGTGATTCTTTATTTCCGGGGCTTCCGTGTATTAAGATTATTGTATTATTTCCTTCTCCGAATTCTTTGTATGAGATTTTTCCCTGTGAAAGCTTGATGAATTGTGAGTCTTCTTTTGTGTTTTCTTTTTGAGTGAGAAAGAGCTGGAGGAATCCAAGGATAATTAATATTGACAGGATTGTTAGGAGAATTGACTTCTTTTTCATTTGTTAATTAATGAAATGGGATTTATAATTGTATTTTTCTATTAAGAAAATTGCATCTCTTTCTTCCTTCTTATTTTATTCACTTCCCTTCTTGCTAACTTAATCTGCATTTCTGGATGATACAAATCGCTTCTTAATAGAGTATGTTCAAGATAAAATTCATGCAAATGATGGAAGTGGGGGTCTCCTGTTATAATCGTACCTTTCATTTCATTTTGCTTTGCTGTATCTACTGCTGCTAAAAATATTTCTAGGTCATTGCTTTGTATACTTGGATTGACATCTGATATTACAGAGTCCATATATGGTTTTAAATTAGCTATTAATTCATCTTCAGGTCTGTAATATCTTATTCTTCCAGGTTCAATTTTCTCTATTGCTTCTCCAGCCAATATGAGTATATTTGCTATTGTTTTGTGATTTGGATTATTATCAAGAGGCAATATTTCTCTTGCTTTTTTTGCCTGCCCTAATACTTCTTTTTTTACTCTTCCTGCGATGCATATGTCTCTTCTCATATTGATGTATTGTGTTAGAAAATCAAAATATTCTCTGCTGTATGATATACAGAGAGCATTTGTATCTGGACAATAGTTGCCTCTTTTAGACTGGATTCTTAGTATATCTATAATATCATAAGCTTGATCGTGTGCTATTTGCTCTTGAGTTTGATTTAGAGGAAATCTTAGGCTTGTTATAGGGACTGGAGGTCTTATTGCTCCAGTATCAAGGAATTTAATGCTGCTGCTATCCTCGAACCTTTTCATTATTGATTTTGCTATGTTATATAATACCATGTGAATAATTTCTTTGAAAAAAAGCTATTTAAACCTTTTTACTACTCATTGTTTACCACTTTTTGATACTATCTAAATAAGTATACATAAGATAAGTTCTAATAAGAAGGTATATAAACTTGAGTGCATTAGATTTCTTATGGCGTTCATAACAGTTACTTTATCTGCTACGATTATGGCGATTCTCGCTATTCTGGCTGGGGTTGTGGTGATTGTGTGGAAAAGGTCTTTGAATTTGGTTGTAGGTGCGTGGCTTATTATTTACGGGATTTTGCAGTTATTGGCTAGTTTAGGTTAATTGTTTTGTCGCTAGTTCTTAATATGATGAAGTGATATGTTTGATGGATAAGTAATTTATGATAACAGTAGTCTGGTTTACATATTAATAGGGATTTTTAAGACATGATTATCGGCTATTATTGGTTAAATCTTTCTTAGTTTAGCGCCTTCTTGCGTGTCCTCTATTTCAAAGCCATGTTCTCTGATTCTTTCTCTTAGAATATCTGCTTCTGCCCATTGTTTGTTTTTTCTTAATTGTTCTCTGGCTTGCAAGAGTTTTTCAACTTCTTTTTGGGGATGAATTATTGATAATTTCATACCTTTGATGTTTAGTCCTAGGACTTTATCGAAATCTTCTAATAATTTAAGTTTCTTTTTTGGGGTGAAGCCGAAGTCATCTAATGCTGTATGGAAAACTTTTAATGCTTCAGGCATGTTTAAGTCATTGTTAATTGCTTCTTTAAATTGTCTTTTGTAATCTTCTGTTTTGTCAATTCCTTTATGTTCTTCTTTCTTTAGTTCTATTATCTTTCTTTTGATTCTTTCGTATGCGTTCTTTGCCGCGTCTAGATTTTCTAGGGAAAAGTCTAAGGGCTTTTTGTAGTGTGTTTGAAGACAGAGGTAGCGATAGTGGATAGGTTCAAAATTGGACGATTTTATATCTTTTAATGTGAGAATGTTTCCTAAAGATTTTGACATTTTTCCTTCTTTCATATTTAGGAAACCAGCATGAAGCCAGTATTTTACGAATTGCTTTCCCGTTGCTCCTTCTGATTGAGCTATCTCGTTTGTATGGTGAGGGAAAATTAAGTCTTGAGCTCCTGTGTGGATGTCTAAAGTCTTTCCTAAAATTTTCATTGACATTGCTGAACATTCAATATGCCAGCCTGGGCGTCCTTTTCCTATCTTAGTATTCCAGAAAACTGGACCGTCTTCTTCTGTATAGAATTTCCAGAGTGCGAAGTCCTGCGGGTTTTCTTTATTGTATTCGTCTGATTTTATTCTTTCCTTTGATTTTTTTATTTTATCTAATCCTGCTAATTTACCATAATTCTTTGATTTGTTTATTGAGAAGTAAATTCCATCTGATGTTTTATAGGCATATTCTTTTTTGAGGAGGGTTTGAATTAGGGAAACCATTTCTTTTATGTTTTCAGTTGCTCTTAGTGCATTTGATGGCTTTAAGATATTTAATTCATCTAAATCTGAAAAGAAAATATTTTCATATTTTTTTGTTAGTTGTTTTAGGGAGATTCCTTCGTTTCTGCTTGCTCTTATTGTTTTATCATCAACATCTGTTAAGTTCATTACATGCTTTACTTTGAAATTATTGTATAATAAAATTCTTTTTAGTATATCATTAAAGATGTATGTTCTTAGGTTTCCTATGTGTGCGTAATTGTAAACTGTTGGACCACAGGAATACATTTTTACCTCTTTGCCTTTTTGAGGTTTAAAAATTTCTTCTTTTTTTGTGAGGGTGTTGTATAGTTTAAGAGGGTTTTTGTCCATGATTGGTATAAATAAAGAGCATATTTAATCGTTTTGGAGAAACAGAAGTTTTATATATTGGATTTTTTTAGATGGGAGACAATGAGACGAGGATACGTAATTGATGGTGTTGTGTATAGGGGAGGAGGTAATTCTCTAAAAGGACAGATAGCAATGCAGAGAAAGAAAGAGGAAGGAGCTTTGGAAGCTGAGGTTGTTATGTCAAGTGGAGCTCCTGAAGAAAAGGATTATACGCCAGTTAGCCCAACTCATGCTGTTCACACTGCTACTAGAACTGAGAAATATACTTTTAATGATTAAATTATAATATCCAATAAATATAAGTAACTATTTATTTTTGTTAATAGATGTATGGGGTGTTTACTGCTAATAGCAAGACAGAAAATATATTGCAGAGCTATATTAGACAAAGAGGAGACATCAAAAATAAGTTAGATAGGTTAAAGTTAAATCCTAGAAGAGAGTGTGGTGCTCATCCACTTCATGGGAGATTAGCTGGAAAGTGGAGTTGTTGGCTTGGAGGAAATATAAGGGCTATTTATATAATTGATGATGAGAGGCAGTTAATAATTATAGAGGCAGTAGGAACTCATAAGATTTACTAATACTGAAGTTTCTTTATCTTTCCTTCTTTTATATTCTTCTCGCTTTCTATAATCTGAAACATCATTTCTGGATTTTGCAATAATTCAATTGTCTCTTTCATACCTTCATATTCTTTTATTGATATTTTTATCATTTCTTCCATGATTTATCTATTAAATTATAACTTATAATTCTTTCGGTTAGGAGAGTTTATTCAAAAAAGTCTTGATATCTTTCCAATCCTTTAATTTAAGAATATTTTCTCTTAATTGGGAGGCACCATCAAATCCTTTGAGAAATTGAGGAGCAATGTATTTTAGTCTGGATGGGTCTTGGACTTTATATTTTTCTGATAATTTAATGTATTCTTTTAATTGCTTTATTCTATCTTTTTTTGTTATTTGGATTTCTTTTCCTGTTTTGAGGTAAGTCAAGAGCTGTTTGAAAATTAAGGGGTTGCCGAAAGCTCCTCTTGATATCATAATTCCATCACATTGTTTGAGAAGGGTTTCTGCGTCTTTTCCTGTGAAAATGTCTCCGTTTGCTATTAATGGAATTGAGATTTCTTTTCTTATTCTTTTTATCCATTCGTGCTGTGCGGGAATTGAAGAGCCTTCTGTTGCTAATCTTGTATGAACTGTTAAAGCATCTGCGCCTGCTTTTTCAATTGCTTTTGCAACTTCTAAGACATTATTTATTTTGAATCCTAATCTTATCTTCGCTGTGACTGTTAATCCATGAGATTTTAGAAGTTTTATTATATCTTGGATTTTATCAGGGTTTTTTAGTAAATAGGAGCCTGCTTGGTTTCCTGTTATTCTAATTGATGGGCATCCGCAGTTAATGTCTACAAGGGCGAATTTCTTTAGTATGGGGATACAGCGTTCAAATTCTTCTAGTTTGCTTCCAGTAATTTGAATTCCTAGTGGGGAATCAGCTTTATTTGTTTTAATTAGCTTTTGTGTTGCTTCATTTTTATTTAGTAATTGTGATGTGTACAACATTGGAGTATATGCTATAGATGCTCCTGCTTTTCTGCATAGAAGTCTGTATGGTAAGTCTGTTACATCTACCATAGGGGACAACAGCAAAGGATTTTTTAGTTTTAAATTTCCTATTTTTAGTGAAGGGAGTTTCATAAGAGGGGAGGGAAAAATAGGTTTAAATGGTTTACTAGGCTGCTTTTTTTAATCTTGAATATTCTTCATTTACTCTCTTGTATAAATCATGCCCATGTTGAGAAAATGCTTCCCAATGTCCTGTAAACCATTGATTGAGTGAAATATGGGCTTTATCTGATTCTATTAGGTCTTGAGCTGATTCTATTCCGCCTGTTCTTATGATATGGAACTCTTGAGAAGGAGGTCCAGATTTTAGATATGAGGAAGCTGTAGTACATAGTTCTAGTGAGGATTGCTTTAGAGGTCTTCCGCTTAGTCCTCCACCAAATGTTTGAGTGAAGAAATCGTAAAGTTTTCTTTCACTTGGATCGATTTCTTTTCTTCTTTCATCGTATGCTGTAGAAGTATTGCCAAAATTAACTCCACTATATCCGAGACTACATAATAAATCTAATAAAGCTGGAACTTGTGTTAATTGTGTGTCGTTTGAGAACTTAACTATTAGTGGTAATTTTCTTTCTTTTGTATCTAAGAATTTTTCTTTTATGTATCTTAGTCTTTTTGCTAGATCATCATCTTGCGGCTTTCCATGTTGTGTGTTGGGGCAGCTTTCATTCATTTCAACAAAATCGACTCCTGCTTGGTCATATAATTTTAAACAGTGAATAAGGTGTATTAATCTTTCTTCACCTTGAAGATCTGGAGAGCCCATTAAGCTCCACCCGATTGGAATCTTTGAATTCATTTTAATTAGAGCTGCTCTGTTTGAATTGAATTTATCTCCATCTTGAGGTAAGCCCAGGAAGTTTGAGGCTGCATGTGATGTTGGGTATGGTGCAAATGGAAGATGAATTCCTTCTCTATCATTTCCTTTTCTTGGGTTCCATACTCCTGTTCCTCCAAGATATGCTGCCGCTCCTTGTTTTTCAACCATGTCGTAACATTCTCCATTTTTGAACATACCTGCAGCATTCATTAATGGTCCTTGGAATTTTAGTCCCCAAAGAACTCTTGTTAAGCTGTGTGGTGGAGCGTAAGATTCTTCAGGTATTTCACTTCTTAGTTTGTCTAAGAATTCTAATCTCTTTTTTGAATACATTTGAACAACTGCTTTTGGAGGAAGCATTCTTACAAGAGGACGAACTTTACTTTCCCATTTTGCTAATGATGTTGCTTTCATTTTTATCTAATCATAGTAGCAAGAAGGGTTTTTATAAGATTGTTGTTGTGGAGTGATATGGTAAAATATACTTCCCCGATTGATCCTCATGTACATTTAAGGTGGAAAGAGTATGAACAGCCCTTTGCTCAATGGGCTTTTGAGGATGCAAGAGCTGTTGGTCTTCGTGCTATGATAGAACAGCCGAATACTGATCCATTTTTAACAAGTGATAAAAATATTAGTGATAGAATGGAAGTGATAGATGGATTGAGAGACGATATTATTCATGGAATACATGCAGGTTTTACTCCTGATTTAAAACAGCAAAGAGAAGTTATGGATTTGGTAGATAATAAAAGAGTTTGTTCTATTAAAACATTTTATGTGAGGAGTACGAGAAGTGGAGAGATTGAAATTACAGATGAAGAAGATCAAAGGGAGATGTGGAAAAATGTTGTTTCGTTTGGATATAAAGGAGCGATGATTGGGCATTTTGAAGATGGTAATTTGTTTGAGCAGGATGTGTCTTTTAATTTTAGAAGGCCTATAACCCATTCTCAACATCAAAGAGCAATAGCAGAAGAGAAACAAGTTGAGAGACAATTAAAGAATGCTCATGATGCTGGTTTTGAAGGAACGTTTGTTTGTTTGCATACTTCGAGCGATAGAACTATTGATTATTTGCATTCTATAAGAAGTAAAGTTCCTTTTGGAATAGTTATAGAAACTACTCCTCATCATATGCTTTTGAATTGGGATGATTATGATATCCATGGAAATCTTTTAAAGATGAATCCTCCTCTGAGACCAAGATATATGCAAGAGGGTGTTTTTGAAAGAGTTTTAGCAGGAAAAACCGATATGATTGGAACAGATCATGCTCCTCATCCTTATTCGCAAAAAGTTGGTGATCCTTATAAATCTGGTATTCCAGGAATCCCTATTTGGCCTTTTTTCGTTGAGGCCTTGATGCGAGAAAGAATATCTTTGGAAGGCGTAAAGAGATTAACATTTGATACTGCAAATGAAATTTATTTTGGAGGAAAATTAAAACCTCGGGAAGTTGATGTTGAGTACACTCCACAACTTTGGGAAAAATATGGGTTTAATCCATTTTCGAGAATTGATGGGACAAAATAACTTTCTTCAAATATACTTTTTGTTTGAGATGTTTTTATTACAACTCCTCAGAAGACACTAAGCTTTAAATATAACTTGGATTTGTTGGAAAGATGAGTGGAGAGAAAAATAGCTTAAATTATAACTTTAATAGCCTCAGTAATATTAGAAAAAAGATAATTAATATAAAAGGTAATAATGTTAGCGATGGGGAGAGGTTAATGATGAGTAATAACTCTGGTTTCAATATTAATAATGTTTTATTAACAAATAACATTGGCTATTTTGGAATATCATTAGAGAAAGTTAAAAAACATTATGTTACAATAGTAAGGTCAACTATTGCAAGAGCCGCAGAGATTATTAGTGGTTGGGTTGATGATGAAACAAGGACAAGGAGTGCTGTATAAAAATGGAAAAGGATATTGACAGAATTGCGAAGAACGCGGATACTGATATTGTTATAAGAGTTGATGATTTTGGAGGAAAGAGAGGAGTTACAATAAGAGAGTTTGTTAAGGGAGAGAGATATACTGGATTTACTAAAGCTGGGACAAGAATACCAGTTGAGCATTTTTTAAAATTCAAACAAGCAATTAATTCTATTGATATTAAAGAACTGACAGAAGGAGCTTCTGTTGAAGGAAATGCATATTCATCTTCCGGGTTTTCAGCAGGTAAAACTACTGAAGGAAGAACGGATAAAGGAGCAGAAAGAGCTTTGAACAAGTCTTCCGGGCAAAAGAGCAGTGAAAAGAAAAAAGAGAATAAAGTTGAAGATTACGGAATTGAGGAACAGGAATTTTAGTTAGTGGTTGTATAAGTATTATAATAATCTTTTTGCTAATCCTAAATAGTTTCCAGCTGGGAAATATCCTCTTTTTTCATAAAATTGAGTTAACATATGCTGATTTTTGTCAATTAATAAGGCAATTGCTCCAGCACCATCTTTTCTGAATCTATTTTCTGCTTCATTCATCAACATATTTCCAATATCTTTGTTTTGATAGTCTTTTCTGACAGACAAATGGGAAATAAAAGCACACCAGAAATCTCCTGTTAAAAAAATATTTCCGACTGCATGTTTATTTTCTTCTGCAACAATTATAGAGCTTGGATGAGCTTGAATTTTTCTTCTTAATCTATCTTGTGTATCCCAATCTGGAATAAATAAGCCAGATTCAATTAAATTGAATTTAACATCTTCATAGTCTAAATCCTGATAGTCTCTTATAAGAACCATTTTAATGATCGGCAAGAAAAGGATGTATTATGTCTCTTAATCCTTGAGTCAAATCTTTTTCTTTGTGAGTATTTTTCTTTAAATGTTGAAGATATTTGCCTGCTTCTTGCACACCATATTCAATTATTCTTACCTCAGAAGCTAACTTGTTTGCTCCAGCAATAACAAGATATCTTGCTCCACATTTTAAATACTGTAGTCCTATATCAAAGACTTCTTTTAATGCTCCTCTGTAAAACATTCCTTCCTCAATTGAACCAGTATCTAAACTACCGCTTAGTTGATGAGCTAGTGCAATAGGATGAGTGTAAATTCTTGCTGATAAGTCTTCCTTCCAATCAAATACGTCATCAAATAATTGAACAGCTAAACCTACACTTTCTACGCCTCTTTCTAGGCCGCTAATAGGATTATTATTTTTTGATATATCTGCAAATAAGGGGATTGGAACTTTGGCTACAGATCCTCTTTTGCCTAACATTACGAAATCTTCATCATTATAAGGGAATACCTTTCTGTGATGTCTCCAAAGGTGTCTTTCACCTTCACTAGCATCTTTCCAATATCTTAATAATCTATCATAAACTTGAACAGGGTTTTTAATAAACTTAAGTGATTCTGCTATTCCTTCAAGCAAATTAGAAGTTCCTGCGTGAACCAATGCTATTCCATCGCCTTCTTGATCTTTTGCATCATCTAGCAGATGAGTAAATGTGTCAAAGTAAGCGGTTACTAATCCAACTCTTTCTATAGTCTCTTTATTTTCTATTCTAAAAGGTTCTGCTAAATATTTAGACATGCTACTAACAAGAGTTTTATCTCTTTCTTTTCTACTTTGATTTATTTCAATAACTGAATTCATTATGTTGGCTATTATTCTTATTTAATAAAACTAACTATCTACTTTTTATTGAAAAACGCAATATTTTTATACTATTAGTTCATAATAGTAAAAATGATAAAACTCGAACATTCAGATTATAAGATTTTAGAAGCTTTAATAGAGAATTCCAGATTACCTTTAACTAAGTTATCTAAATTTGTTCATCTAAGCAGAGAAAATACAAATTATAGACTTAATCGTCTTATTAGTCTTAAAGTAATAAAAAGTCTTAATGCTGTGTTAAGTACGGACATTTTAGGTTTGAAGCAATATGTTCTTTTTATACAGTTGAATAAGATTAATAAACAAAAAGAGAGCCAAATAATTAATTCTTTAAAGAATCATAAGAGTATAAGCTGGATTGGTATTTTGACTGGAAAATGGAGTATTGCACTTGATATCTATGCAAAAGATGAAGGAACCTTATCAAAAAATCTTCATGAAATACTAAATATATGTGAAGAACATGTAGGAGAGTATGCTTTATTGCCTTTAGAGAGAAAAGAATATTTTATACACAAAGCTCTTAATTATAAAACAAAGAACAGAATAATAAAGGGCAGTCAGGTAAATGTTAAACTGGATGATAAAGATAGATTATTATTAAGATACTTGAATGAAAATGCAAGAATAGGTTATGTAGAGTTATCAAAAAAGTTTAATTTGACTGCAAATGCTATGAAGAAGAGAATTAAGAATTTACAAAAAGAAAATGTTATTATGGGATATACAAGTATGATTAATTATAAGACTTTGGGCTATGAATGGTATGGACTACAATTGAAATTAACAAAATTTGATGAATATTCAATAAGTAATTTTATTAAATACTTGCATAATCATCCCAAGGTAATATTTTATTATAAATATGTTTCTGGTTTTTGGAATTTTGATGTAGGCATATTAGTAAAAGACTCTATTGAATTAAGAGAATTTATAAACGAGTTAAGGGATAAGTTTCCAGAAGAAATTAAGATAAACGACTTTTTCTTGCTTTTGGAAGAAATAACTAATAATACTCTGCCTAAAGTAGCTTTTGAAAGTTAGAAAAGTAACTATTATAAATAAGGTTTAGCTGATTGAAATATGAATACAAAGAAGAATGTCTTTTTATGGGTTCTTTATGATTTTGCTAATTCTCTTGTTATGATTGTTTTCTTTCTTTATTTTGCTCAGTGGTTAGTTATTGACAGAGCGGTTCCTGACATTTATTATAACTTGACATTTACAGTAACTGCTTTGCTTTTGCTTTTCACAGTTCCTTTAACTGGGACATTACTTGATAAGTATGTAAGAAGAATTACAGGAATAAGATATACGACTGTTTTAACTTCTATATTTTATGGAATTTGTGCTTTATTTGCTATATATAATCATGAAATATATGCTCTTATATTTTTTACGCTTGGTTCTTATATGTATTTGCTTTCATTTACGTTTTACACTCCATTGATAAATGATATTTCTAGACCCGAGAAGAGAGGTTTGGTTTCTGGATTGGGAACAAGTGCTAATTATTTGGGTCAAATAGCTGGATTGCTTATGGTTTTGCCTTTGTCTAATGGCTCTTTGAGTTTTTTTGAAGGGGCACCCAGAGCAGAGACACTTTTACCTTCTGTTGTAGCTTTTTTGGTTCTTTCTCTTCCTATGCTTATATTCTTTAATGAGCCAAAGAAGGAATCTGGGAAGTTAATATTTAAGGATGGAATTAAAGAAATGATAAGTGAAACTAAAATATTGTTTTCAATGGCTGGTGTTGGTTTCTTTTTACTTTCTTATTTCTTGTTTAATGATGCTATTTTAACTTCTGTAAATAATCTTCCAATATATTTAGAGCAGGTGTGGGGAGTTACTGATACTATTAAGACATATTTGCTTCTTGCAGTATTAGTTGCATCTACTGTTGGTGGAGTACTATCAGGATTAATAGCAGATAAATTTGGACATAAAAGAACTTTGACTTGTATTTTGTTTGTTTGGGTTTTATTATTTCCTGCTTTGGGTCTAGTTAGAAACTTTTCGGTTTTTGTTGGTCTCTGTATTCTTCTTGGATTATTTTATGGTTCTAATTGGACTGTTTCACGTTCTGTTATGTCCTATGTTGCTCCTCCTGGAAAACATAATCTGGCTTTTGCTTATTATGGGCTGGCAGAGAGGGCTTCTTCTTTTCTTGGTCCGATAGTTTGGGGAGGAATTGTTACAGGATTTTTAGCTATGGGAAGCACAAGATATAGGATTGCTATGTTCTCACTTTCTATATTTGTTTTGCTTGCTCTTTTGTTTCTTTTGAAAGTTAAAGATGATAGGAAGAAGGAATTTTAAGATTTTCCTTTATCTGTTTCATCTAAATACTGGCTTGCTTCTGATTCACCAATATCACTAGTATCTTTCATATAAGGTTTCAGTCTTTTAGAAAGAGTTTTTTCACTTAATGTTACTCTTCTTCCTTCTGGATATTTATCTGCTGTAAATCTTCTAGGATTTAATGCCAACGACTTGAAACGACGAGTTTTTCCTTTATATTGTGCTGTAATACTTTTATCAAATTCAATTTTTGGTAAACCATCTGAATAAACTATTCTTCCGTGAAATAAGCGGTAATCTGTTTCGCTCATAAAATTATTGCTTTTTTTCAGGTATTTAATGATTATTGTTTTGCTTTGCATGAGATTTTATATACTCTTTGTTTAATAATTTTAAGTGACTAATAAAAAAGGAATTGAGTTGACTGTTCATAGGCACAATATTGGAAATACGCGTAATCTTGATTATTCAAAAGTTGATTTTGTTTTACTTAAAGAATATAGAAGAGATTTAGCAAAGCATCTTAATGAAAGATTATCTCCAGGAAATACAAGGGCTGGAGCTTATGTGGAGTCTGCTGAAAAGAATAAATTGGACGATGGGAGAATCTCTTATAGCTTAACTGTAAGGCCATTTGATAGTTTAAAGTTGCATGACAGGGCTAAGGCCGTGGACGAATATATTGTGCATATGCTTCAGCATGAAATAAATAATATTTCTATGAGATTGTAGGATTTAAAAAGTGGTTTCTTGTGATATGAATATGGAAAATCATAAAATGAGACAGCCGATTGTAACAGTTGCTGGACATGTTGATCATGGGAAGACTAGTATATTGGATTGCTTTAGAGGGAGCTCTGTGCAGGAAGGGGAGGCAGGAGGGATAACACAGAAGATTTCTTTTACTAAATATCCTCTTTCACAGATAAAGAAGGAATGTCCTCTTATTGAGAAGAGTGGTGCTAAGATGGAAATTCCAGGGTTTCTTTTTATTGATACTCCTGGGCACGCTGCTTTTACTAATTTAAGGAAGAGGGGAGGAAGTTTGGCTGATTTGGCTATTTTGGTTGTTGCTGCTAAAGAAGGTATTAAACCGCAGACTGCCGAAGTTATACAGATTTTGAAGGCGAATAAGACTCCATTTTTAATTGCTTTTAATAAGATAGATAATATTTCTGGATGGAAGTATGATAAGAGCGCGGGCTTGAAAGAAAATATTGAATCACAGGCGATAAATGTTCATCAGGAATTTGAGGAGGCTTTACTTACATTTGAGGGGTCTTTGTATGAACATGGTTTTGAATCTGATTTGTTTTATAATATAGATGATTTTACAAAGAAGATTGCTATCGTTCCGTGTTCTGCTAGAAGCAAACAGGGAATTTCAGAATTGCTTTTTGTTCTTTGTGGTTTGTCACAGAAATATTTGAAAGAGAGATTGAAGTTGAGTAATGTTGCTAAGGGAGTTGTTTTAGAAGTTAAGAAATCTAAGGGAATGGACAGCATTGAAGCGATTTTATATGATGGGCAGTTGGATGAAGGGGATGAGATAGTTGTTGCTTCACTTGATGGGAAGGTTATTTTATCTAAGGTTCGTGCTTTAGAAGAAATTGAACCTTTGTCTTTCAAATATAAGAATGTGAAGAAAGCGAGGGCTGCGACAGGAGTTAAATTACATTTGACTTCTAAGGAAGACATACTATCTGGAATGCCCTTCCAGAAATTTGAGAAGAATTTGGAAAAGATTAAAGAAGAATTTAAGAAACAAGTAGCTGGAGCGATAAAGTTAGATAAGGAAGGAATTATTGTTAAGGCGGATAGTTTGGGGAGCTTGGAAGCATTAATGACTTTATTGAGACAAGAGAACATAAAAATTGTTAAGGCAGGAATTGGACCAATTGGAAAAGGGGATGTGGGAACAGCGAGAGCAAATTTAGAAATAAATGAATTAGATTCTGTTATTGTAGGATTTAATGTTTCTTTGGATTCTGATATTTCTGAGGGCGATACAGGGAAAGTTAAAATTTTGACTGATGAAGTTGTTTACAAATTAATTGATAATCTTAAAGAGTGGAGAAAGAAGAGAATATCTGAAATTGAAAGGGAAAGAATGATGGGACTTGCTACAATTTGTAAATTGGAAATATTGCATCAGTATGTTTTTAGAAATTCAAATCCTGCAATATTTGGTGTTCGTGTTCTTGGAGGGAAAGTTAAGACTGGACTTCCATTAATTGATGAGACGGGAGAGGAAGTTGCTAGAGTTAAAGGATTGCAGTTGGATAAGAATTCTGTTAATGAAGCAGAGGAAGGCAAGGAGCTTGCTTTGTCTTTACCAGGAACTAATTTTGAACGCCGATTGGGAGATAAGAAATATTTGTATTCATATATTTCTGCTTCGCAGTTTAAAGAATTCAAGAAGAATAAGGATTTGTTGTCTTCTTCCGAGTTGCAGATTTTAGAAGAAATTGCCAGGATGAAAGATTATTAGAAAGTTTTATATATTAATGTATAATCAGTTATATATGGTAGATACGTCAACTATTTTAATTGATAAGAAAGTTATAGACCTATTAAAAAAAGCTAAGGAAAGTCCTAGACAAACATATAATGAGTTATTGGAAAAGATGGCTCATGTCTTTATTGCTCTGAGGAAGAGAAATCAATACGATGAGTTTTTGCATAAAGTGCAAATGCCTAAGATGAAAGAATTGTGGGATAATAAAGAGGATGAGTCTTGGGACGATGTTTAAGTTTGGGGATATAATTCTTGCAAGTGTGCAATATACTGATACTTTTGAAGTAAAGATTAGACCTGCTTTAGTGTTATTTCAAGAGAAGGGAAATGTAGTTGTCGCAGGTATAACTTCAAATTTAAAGATGGAAGGTATATCTTTAACTAAAGAAGATGGGGCAGTTAAGAATAGTATTATAAAATTAAACTATATATTTACTATTTCAGAGGTTATGGTTAAAAAAAAGTTATTTATGCTCTCTGAACATAAAAAAGAAGTAATTAGAAAGGAATTGATTAAGAGGATTTCTTAGTTATCTTTTAATAATTTTAAAAATCTTCGGATTGTGAATTCTGTAAAATTCTTTTTATTATTTACTCCATATTTAACAACTGAGAAATGTAAGTAATAAACTCCTGCAAAGATAATTGAATTGATTATATTATCACGCTCTATTTTTTTAAGCTTTCTTATTGACTCATAGCCTTTAAGAAAAAGATTTATTCTTTTTAGAGACAGAGTGTTATTCTTCCAGCAAGTATGTATTATTCCTATTCCAATATCATATATTAATGGGCTCATATAAGCTTCTTCAAAATCGAAAACAGCTGTAATTTTATTGTTTTTGACTAATAGGTTTTCTGTGTGCAAATCTGCATGGATTAATCCTGTAGGGTATTCTTTTTCAGTTGGTTTGAAGTTTCTTCTTTTGAGTAAATTAAAGGCTTCAATTGCTGTTTTATATTCTTTGGATGATTTATCTGTTTTCTCAAAGAAATTAAAGATTCTTGTATAGAGATTTACTTTTGGAATGCCTTTAATGTTCTTTTCTTGATTTATTATTGCCTGATATTTTCCCAGTTCTATAAGATTATTGGCTGGAAGGTCTTCTCCATAGTAATATGATTTTCCAGTTATAAATGGATATATTAAAACAATTCTGCCTTTTGTTCTTATATAGTCTCTTTTTTCTTTTGATTTTATAGGTAAGATACAAGGCATTTTGTCTTTTAATTTTTTTATGATTGTCAGCTCTTTTTTTAGTTTGTTCTCACCTTGGAAATTTAGGATTTTTAATAGATATACTCCACTTGATGTATTTATCTTATAACTGGTATTCCATAGATTATAGACTAGCTTTTTGGACTTTAGTTCTCCTAAGTCATAATGGTTCAATATTTCCTTAATCTGCTTGTTTTCTAGTTTCATATTTATAGAACTAAACTTATATTATTAAAGTCTTTTATAAAATTATAATTAGGTAAATATATGTAATTTGATAGTAGTAAAATAGCAAACATTTATATATTCTAAGAGAAGTATGAGAATATGGATAATGATGATAGAGAAGCAAAGAGAAGCCAGCTTGAAAGTGAATTGAGATGGGCTAAGGCGAGGAGAATAGTAAATCCTTTAATATCTTTGGTTAGACTTGGTTTCTATGCAGCTGCGCCTGTTATTGGGGCTGCTAGCGGATTATGGTTTGATAAACATTTTCACACTGAGTATTATTTCACAACTAGTATTGCATTGATGGGGCTGGTAGTAGCAGGTAGCGGAATTAGCGCATCTCATCCTGATGGGACCATATACTTTTCTGATAGTATGTATAATCTTATACATGGTACAGAAGTGAAAGCAATAAAAGGAAAAATTAGCTCTTTGGATAATTTGCCTGCTGATAATTCTCAATAAGATATTAAAAAGAGGTGTTGTTGAATCTTAGGGACTTTTAGTCGCATTCTTCTCTCCTGTTAATTGTGGGACTTCTAACTATTTAAGGTATAATTATGTTATTATATAGTAGTTACAAAATGAAAAGGTTTAAATAACCTTATTTTATTCTTTTAATATGGATGGAGAGATAAGAGTTAAATACATAAATCAAAAATGTAAAGCATCAGTTAAACTTAGCAAGGCAGAAGCTAAGAATCTAAAAAAAGCAATTGAAAGAAGCGGATTAAAACAAGAACAATTAGTAAAAGTCTATGGTGTTAGTGCCACTGTATTTTCTAATTGGATAAATGGACATAGAAGTATGGATTTAGGTACATTATGCGAATTGTATGATGTTTGTAGTGAACCAGATGAATTAAAATTTGTTAGAGAATATATTGCTCAGTGTAAAAAAGGTGGTTTTGAACTAGACTTAAAAAGAAACTCTAGTTTGGTAGAAAACCCTCAAATTATTTATGCGAGAATGATTGGAAGATTAAGAATTGCTTATGATAATGTCGATTTAGAAAGACAAAAACAGATTATTAATTCAATAGAAGGTTTATTAGAATAAGAAATAAAAGTCCCTTCACTTAACACCCTAATCCAAGTCTAGATTAATTAACAATACACTAAAAAGAAGCTTTTAAAAACCCAGAATTTTACTAAGAAAGATGGTAGTTAAAGTTAATATTGCAGATAAGGGAAAGACATTTAGAAAGGAACTTGAGACAGCTGATGCTTTGCACGGGAAAGTTATAGGGGATAAGGTTGAGGGCAGTATGGTTGATGCTTCACTTGAAGGATATGATTTTGAGATTATGGGTGGAAGCGATTCATCTGGATTTCCACTTTCAAAAGATGTTGAGGGAATTACATTAAAGAGAGTTTTGCTTACACATGGTTTTGGAATGAGAGATTCTGAAAAGGGAATGAGAAGAAGGATGACAGTAAGAGGAAAAATAATTACAGAGAATATTGCACAGATTAATTTGCGCGTTTTGAAACATGGGAAGAAGCATTTGGCAGAGATTTTTCCTGAGCAGAATACAGTAAAGGCTGAAGTTAAAGAAGAAAAGAAAGAAGTTGAAGTTGCTGCTTAAAATGGGAAAGAGGGTGAGATACGTTTCTATAGGTATTATGATTGGAATTTCTATTCCACTTACTATGTATAGATTATATCCTGAAGATGCTCCAGTTATTGAAAGAAGAATTTATATTCCGCAAGATAGAATTGAAGATAGACAGAGGAGATTAGATGAGGAAGAGCTTGAGGAGTTATTAAGACCAAAGGAATTTGATATTAATAGGAATTTAGTTTGATTTTATTTCAAAGGTTTAGATTTTTTCCATAAATCTTCAAAGTAAGCCATATAAGAATCTGCTATTTCTTGGCTGATTATTTCAATACATAAAGGATTTTCACTTGGAACGACAATTACGCTGGTGTCTTTGTAAATTAACATATAAGAAGGAGTTTTTATTCCTGAAGGCATGTATCTTGAATCACAGCCCTTGTATTTATTTCTGTTTTTGAGAGTTTCTTTTGGAGTGTCTTCATTAAAAAGTAAACGGCATTTAATTCCTGCGTCTACTCTTCTTAAATGATCTCTCTGCCAATAAAGATGATGTGCCTCCGGCTGTGACTTTGGAATTCCCATATAAACAAACTCTTCTCCTTTCTTTAGTTTAAGATATGTGTGTTCGTGAATAGCAATTAGTCCTTTGAATCCTTGATAGACTGTAACTGTTTGTGATTTTCCTGATAATTTTTGTAATGCTTCTAATTGAGGAAGATATGAATCAAATTTTGCTTCAACTTCTTTTAACTTATTTTCTTTTTCTTTGATATAGTTCTTTATTTTTGAGGGTTCTACTGCTTGAAAATAAGTAACACCATTTTGCTCTATGTGCGAGGCTAATCCTTTCTTCTCTAATTTATCTAAAATATCATAAAGTTTTGACCTTGAGACTTTTGATTCTTTTGCTATGGGTCCTGTTGATGAGGAACCTAGTTTAAGCAGAGCTAAATAAGATTTTATTTCTCCTGGAGTTAAGCCAATTTCTGATAGGAATGATGTATCCATAATTTGTTGAACAAATTGATGTATTTAATTGTTATTATTGTGTCCCACTTGGGGGAAAACAATCTTTATATAGGTCTCTTTTTCATACTTATTATTGAGTAGTTACAGAATAACTACTTAAGGAAAACAAAAAATGATACAAATGTATAGGCAGAATCAAAGTGGAAATCAAACTCCATTAGAACTTATGAGAACAGCAGACGAGATATTAGCAAGAGCAGGATATGACATAAATGGCAGAGAAAAAGGAGATGCTGATTTTCTTCAGTCAAGAAGCGAGAGAATGTATATTAAATGCCCATTTAGAGGAAGCTCTAGGAGGGGAAGATGACAGAGAAACAAAAAATGAAGGAAAAAGGAACAAAGGGAGAGTTTAATGAAGAACTTAGAAGGGAGCCTGTAAATCTTTATGTTCATGATATGAAGGGTGGTGTAGAGTCAAGTTTAGTCTTGCTGGAAAAGGTATTACCAAATGATACAGTAGATATGTTGGTGAAAATACATAGACAAAATTTCATACAAGGATTTATTGGAAGGTCTGTTGATACTATGGCTACACCTAGAGAAATAGCACTTCATAGGTATTTTATTCCTAAAGGTACTCAAGCAATTGTTAAATATCATATAACTGGAAAAGTTCATGAGCTTGGTCGAGATCATATTATTGATAAAAATGAGTTTTTAATTTATGAAACAAGTCCCTTAGGAAATATTATGTTTTGGGAAAAGATTCCCGATCATGAGTTTACTTGTGAAATAGGAGAGAAATGGATGAGGGAGGGAATAGTAAGATGAAATTTGATATTCCTTATTTAGAAGTTCAATGTCATTCTCAAACTGATAAGATACCTAAACATTTGAAGAAAGATTTTGAGCTTTTATTTACTTCAATAAGAGTTTATGAAACACCAAATCGTGAAATAAAATTAGTTCAGGAAAGCTCTCAAGTAGATGGTAATGATACTAATGGAAGGAGGTTATTAAATTAAAATGGTAGAAAAATTTGGATATTTGGCATCAGATATTAGATATGGACTGTGGAATCTTCCTATTCCAACTCATATAATTCCATCAGAGTCAAAAATTAGAAAATATGCTAAGAAGCATAATCTAGTTATTCAGATTGGGCGTGGAATTCATAAATCTTATATAGTTCCAGGAAGCAGATTAGAGGAACTATTGAACGGATTAGAAATACCTGTAAGATGCAATGATTTAGTTGAAAGTATGGATAGGTCTTATAGTGATGAGTAGAGGGTTATCTTTTTGTAGATAATTTGTCTTTTTATCTAGGAGTATGCAAAAGGTGAGGGGAAAAGATATAGAGAGTATAAGGATAAGTATCTTAAGGATTTAATGAAAAAGGCTTTAAGAGAGTTTGGATAAGTTTAAATTTTATAAAAATATATTCCAATAAGAGTCAATCATTTCATTTGCGTTAAACTGAATTAGTTCATAGTAATCTTCCACTTTATTTTCAAATGGTTTGCTTTTGTCTGCCTTTCTTAGAGCTTCAAGATATTCTTTTCTTGTTTTTTTCTTTATTATTAAAGCAGGGTAATTATTTTGCAATAATATATAATTGAGAAGCATTCTTCCTGTTCTTCCGTTTCCATCCATGAATGGATGAATTTTTTCAAATTTATGGTGGAAAATTGAAGCTAAAACCAGAGGATGCAGTTTATTTTTATTTGAATTATACCATTTTAAGAGAATATCCATATCTGTTTTAACATATGGAGCTGGAGTTGCATCAAAATTTGACCTTATTACTCTGACATCTTCTGTTCTGTATCCTTTTCTTGCATCTATATTATCCATTAATCCTTCATGGATTTTTATTATTAATTCGTGACTTAGTTCTTCTTGGGCTGAAAGAGCTTTAAAAAATACTCTTTCTGAATTCTGCAAGTCATAAATTTCTCTTAATGTTTTGTCTTTTGGGGTAAGACCTTCCTGCAGAAGATTTCTTGCTTCTTCTAATTTAATTGTGTTGCCTTCAATAGATGTAGTGTTAAAAGAGTATTCTATGACAAAATTTTTCAATATTTCATTTTTTGTAATTTCATCTTTTTTTAAGAATTTAGAAAGATAATGCAATCTGCAGGCTTCTACTTCTTCCAGCATATTTGAGAGAAAAGCGTCTTTTTTTAGTTTTAGTTCTTTGACTTTTTCTATGTAGTAGTTTGTTTCCAAGAAAATATGAATATTTCTATGGGCTTTTCTTATTTCTTCTTTGTATTCTTTGAGATTATCTATATTTTTTCTAACTTCTTCGATTGAGCTTCCTAAATAGGCTATATCTTTCGCTATAACTCGCTTTCCCTTTCTTTCAGAGATTCTCAAATAATAGTATTGCTTTCCAGCAGATATTTTTTTGTATATGTAAACCATGTTTTTTTGAGGAAAATAGGGTATTTAAGCTTTACCCTCTATAATTGAAAAATTGAATGTAGAGGGTAAGAAAGAGTTAATGAATTTATTTTAAGCTTTTAATTGTTTTAACTAAGTAATCATTCAGTTCTTTTTCTCTTTTAAATTTGATATTAGCTTTATTAAATAACTGATTTATGCATTTTTCTATAAAATGTGAGACTTTTTCATCTGCAATTATCTCCGCTTTTTCTGTAGTGTTTTTTTGAATAACACACTTTTCAAAGAATTCGCTAATGTTTTCTGGCAAGTATGAAATAACTTCTTTATATGGCAAGGGAGGTAATTTATTTTCTTTTTCTATATAAATTGCACAAGCTATACCTCTTAATACATATAAATACTTTTTACAGGAATGAGACATGCTAATACCCATATATTTATTATAATTCTGTTTTGCCATATTTATATAATGCTGTCTAAGAAATTCTAGAGAACATCCTTCATCAAAATTTTTTTTGAATTGTTTTTTTATTTCTGAGTCTATATAAACTATTGGACTTCTTAACCATTCAGCAATTTGAGGGTTTGATTTAAGGCTCAGTTCAGCAAATTTCTTTATATCCCAACTTTCAAGGTCTAAATTGTCTTTTGAGATGTTAATTTGAGATGCTGGGGGGCGTAATCCTAAATAATTATCTAATTTTCCTATATGCATACATCTAATATCATAATCAGAATCTTGGGAGGCGAAACCCCACGCCCTAGAACCAGATTCTATTGCCCATATTATTTTTACTTTGTGTTTTCTCTCTGCTTCTTTTATAATATTCAATATTTGTTTTTTCATTAATAAAATTGGGAGATAGTCTTTTAATACATTTCTAAATCTGCTTAACAATATATTTAAAAGACGGGTTTCTTAGGACTTTATATGAGTAAAGAACATCAAATTGAAACAACGCAGAGCAAAGCTCCGCGAGCCTCACAAACTCCAGGGAGTTTGGAGACAATTAACATTGGAATTGTCGGACACATTGATCATGGGAAGACAACGCTGTTGCAGAAACTTAGTGGGAAGTGGGCGTCAATGCATTCTGAGGAATTGAAGAGGGGAATTACAATTAAGTTGGGGTATGCTGACATAGTAATATATGAGGATAAAGGGGAATATAATATTTCTGGGAAGGGTAAGGCTGTGAGGCATGTGAGTTTTGTTGATGCTCCTGGACATGAGATGTTAATGGCTACAATGTTATCTGGGGCTGCACTTATGGATGGAGCGATTCTTGTAGTTGCGGCAAATGAAGGGATAAAGCCGCAGACTAGGGAACACTTGATGGCTTTGCAGGCGAAGAATATTAAGAATTTGATTGTTGTGCAGAATAAGATTGATTTAGTTGATAAGGAAGGAGCTTTGAAGAATTATAAAGAAATAAAAGAATTTTTGAAAGGTAAGTTTGATAATGCTATAGTTATTCCGGTTAGTGCGCAGCAGGAAGTTAATATTTCTGAAGTTTTGAAAGCAATTGCTACTTTTCCTTTGCCTAAGAGAAAGATGGAGGGAGAGCCGATATTTGTTATTGCAAGAAGTTTTGATATTAATAGACCTGGGACGGGATCACAAGAATTGAAGGGAACTGTTTTAGGGGGAGCTTTGAAGCAGGGAACTTTAAGTGTTGGAGATGAAATTGAGATAAAGCCAGGAAGAGTTGTGAAAGAACAAAATCAGTTTAGATATGAAACTGTTAAAACAAAAGTAAAGAGTTTGTTTAAGGGAAGTGAGAAGGTTGAGGAATTAACTCCTGGGGGAAGTATGAGTATAGAGACAGAGTTAGATATGTCAATTGGTAAAAATGATTCTCTTGCAGGAAATGTTGTTTCTCTTGTTGGTAAGTTACCAGAGTTAACACATAAAGTTAAAGTGAAGTATAAATTGTTCAATGAGGTTTATGGGAGTTCTGGACATATTAAAGTTGATAATTTGAAGACGGCTGAGACATTAATGTTAAGTGTTAATACAGCAACAACTGGGGGAAATGTGAAGGCTGTTAGAGGAGATGAAATTGAAATTGAATTGAAAGTTCCAATTTCAGAGTTTAAGGGAGATAATGTTGGTATTGCTAGGAATATTGGTGGACATTGGAGACTCATAGGTTATGGGGAAATTGTTTGATTTCTGAATAGTTTTATATATTCTATAGTATTAGATATAATATGGCGGGTCTTTTTGAGGGTAGATTAGCCAGGGAAGTGAGGTTTGTTAGAGATATGTATTCTCCTGAGAAAAAGAGGCAGGTAGTTGCTCATACTATTGAAATGTATAGAGCGATGAGGGAAGCAGTTCCTAGATTTCTTGACAGATTAATTAATGATTATAATTATAAAATGAATCTGGCTCATAGCAGGGAATTTTGCAAGATGGCTGGAGTTGATTATAATAATATAGATATGGAGTGGGATAATCTGAGGGCTGGGGCTGCTAGATTATATGCTGCTGAGTTGAGGATGAAAGGTATTAAAGAAAGAAAAAGGGCTGCTTAGCTGTTTTCTTTCCAGCCCCAGAAATTTTCTTTTCCAATAATAATGTGATCCAAAACTTGTATGTTTAACATTTTTCCTGATTCTATAAGTTTCTTTGTAACATCTATATCTTCTTTGCTTGGCTTTGGATCTCCCGAAGGATGATTATGAATTAAAATTATTCTTGAAGCTGAGTTTTTTATGGCTGAACGAAAAACTTCTCTTGGTTCTATAATTGAGGCGTCCAGAGTGCCTTTAGAAACTAATTGCTCTCCAATTATATTATTTTTTGTATTTAGCATTAAAATATAGAAATGCTCCTGCTTTTCATCTTTTAATCTTTGGTGAAAATGCTCAAAGATATCTTTAGCTGAAGTTATCTTTTTAATTGGATTTTTAGATTGAGAATATCTCTTTCCTAGTTCTGCCATGGCTAAAATTTGCATAGCTTTACCTGGTCCAATTCCTTTTATTTTTTGAAGTTCTGCAAGTGAGCAGTCAAATAGCTTATCTAAGTTGTATTTGTTGATTAATTTATTTGACATATCAATAACATTTTCATTTTGAGTACCTGTTCTTAAAATTATTGCAAAAAGCTCGGCATCACTTAGTGCTTCAGCTCCATTTTTTAGGAATCTTTCTCTTGGCTGTGAGGAAAGCGGGAGGTCACGGATTTTCATTTTAATAATTTTGACTGGACTTTTTTAAATTCTATTCTTCTTTCTGCTTCAAAGAATGTTATTTTAAATTGATTAAAAAAGCCAATTCGGCCTATAATTAGGTTTAATCCTTCTTTTTCAGGAACTAGTATTGGAATGTCAAAATTGTATATTTCTCTTCCTTTTCCAAACTGGATGTTTATTTTCCCCTCTTTCGCCTTTACCGGCACTCCAGAAATACCAGAAACCTCATTTTCATCGCCATACTCTATTTTCATTACTTCAGCAATTTCTTTGGGGATTATGGTAATATCAGAACCAGAATCAAGAATTCCAAAAATATTTAGTCTTTCTTTTCCAATAATTAATGGAATAATTGGTCTAGAAATATACTTTCCTGAATTCAGCTGGGCAGATTTATATCTAAATGAAAAACTCATTTTAGCTTATAGAGAAAACAACTGGGTTCGATTCTGGAAGCTTTCCTATTAACGGTTTTTCATTGGCATAGTTTTTTCTAACAAAATCATAAACTTCTTTGAAAGATTTACTGTGCACGACTATTTTATTACTAACTATAGCTACCCATTCTCCAGCGTATTTTGAAGTTTCTTCTACTGACAATGACTCGAAATTAGAGATTATATCTTGCATGATTAATTTATTGCTTGGATATATTTAAACTTTCCTTTTCTTTCCATCAAGGTAAATTATTACGATTGGCCTTTTGCTTTCTTCTGCTAAATAGCTGTATAATTCCTGTCCTTTTTCGAGGCAATTGCCTTCTGCAACTAATTTACTAATGGAAATGCTGTAAGTTGCTCTTTTAAGCATAACTTTGCTTTTCCAGCCTAAACCCATAAACCTCCTTTTCATTATTCTTTTAGGCACCTCACATATAAAAAGCTTTCGGTGCCTCAAGATTTATATAATAAATCACATGTTACAACTGTATGAAATTACAGAAGAGATTTTTAAGAAAGCATAAAAATAAGGATTATTACAAATATGTTGTTAATATTCCTCCTTTGATGGTTAAGGAAGCAGGTTTTGAAGAAGGAGAAGAAATGGATGTAGAGAGCAAGGATGGGAAAATAATTCTAAAGAAAAAGAAAAAGAATTAATGTATATTTTTTTGGAAGTGCAAAAAGGTATGTGCTAATAATATATAATGTATTATTTTAATTTATTTATGAGTGAAAGTCAATCAAGATATAGTATTGTGGAAAGATTAACACAGAAGAAGATAGAGATTATTGCTGATAAATTAGAGCTAGATGAAGATTTAAGAGTAAAACAGCAGAAAATTGAGGAACTTAAAAAAGATATTGCTGATTGGGAAAAAGATATTGAGAAGTTGATTGAGAGGCAGAGAAGGTTAAAAGGAAGAGAAATTGAATTAGCTGAACTTAAAAGCCAAAATGCTAAACAGAGAAAAGCTGCAAAGGAAGAATCTTTGAATGAGAAAATTAAAACAATTGATTTAGCATTAGAAAGAATTGAAGAAATAAGCAAGTCATCACCAACTAATCAATAATCATAGTGCTCAAATAAAATAAGAATGGCCATGTGCCTGAGCTCAATACTGGCAAAAAATATGCAATGCCATGCGCTGCATCCTGTTGAAATTGGTTGATTCTCAATTAAACGGGTTAAACTTTATTATTAAAATTGGGCTGCGGAGACGCGGCCCTTTAATTATCATGAAAGAAAAATTAATACATTGTTCAAATTGCAATCAGATTACGAGAACTTTAGTTAAGAATAGATATGCAAGTGGTGGAAAAAGAGCTCTTAAATTAAAGAGGAAGGTTGAACATTGTACAGAGTGCAATAAAAGGAGGATAACCAAGAAATGAGTCCTTTAACTAAAAATATAAATATTTTTAACCTCCATCTTTATACCCTATAAATGGATGCAATTGAAAAAATAGAGGGGCCGTGTGTTATACTCGCTGGGGCGGGGACGGGGAAGACGAGAACAATTGTTGAAAAGGTGAAACATTTAGTCAAGCTGGGGAAGAAGCCAGGAAGGATTGTGTGTATTACTTTTTCTAATGAGGCGGCGAATAATCTTTTTTTGAGAATTGGGAAGGTTTTGGGTAAGATTGATAATGGAATTGTTGTGAGGACTTTCCACGGGTTTTCTGCTGATTTGTTGAGGGAACACGGGGAGAAGATTGGAATAAAAAAAGATTTTAAGATTTTGGATCCGGATCAGGCGAAGGTTATTTTGCATAGAAATATGAAAGTTAATGCAAATTATTGTCATAAGTATATTGCAACAATTGGAACTGCTAAGGATCTTGGAATTTCCCTTCCTGAGTTTCAATATTATTTAGAGAAAGAGTTGGAGAGATATCAGGGAGTTATAGAGAATTCAGGAGAATTCTCTAAAGGACAATTCTTGGAAGACAAAGATAGAGAAAGAATTGTCCATAATTTAGAGAAGAGATTTGAGAATTTGAATTTTGAGTTGCAGACTTTATATTTGAGGGACGATGGAGAGAAAAAGAAAGATATTGTGAGACAGATTACAAGAATTGGACGAGTGATTGAACTAAAGAAATTTGTGACTATATGGACTGCTTATGAAAAGTTAAAGGAGAAGGGAAATTATCAGGATTATTCTGATTTGAATAATAATGTTTTGAAGCTTTTGGAGGCGGATGATGAAATTGGAAAGAGATATGATTATTTAGTTGTTGATGAATTTCAGGATACAAATAAAGTACAGTTGGATTTTATTGCTGGATTTGCTAAGCATAAGAACGTAACGGTGGTAGGAGATATTAATCAGAGTATTTACAGATTTAGAGGGGCATATAAAGAAAATTTAAGTTTGTTTAAGAAATCATTTGGAGTTTTGGATTCGGAGATATTTACTCTTGCTAAATCTTATAGGTCTCCGAATACTGTTTTGAGGACAGCACATAAATTAATTGAGAATAATTATGTGAATAAGGATGAGTGTTTTTTTGTTGAGAATGCGCATAATAGAGAAGGAGATAAGATAGAGATTTATGAGATGAAGGATGGGAAGGAAGAAGCGAGGAAAGTTGTTGAGCTTATAGAGAAGGAAATTTCCGAGGGTAGGGCATACGAGGATATTTGTGTTATGTTTAGAGCGCATCAGCAAGGGCGTGTGATACGTCGTGCTTTAGATGGGGCGAAGATTCCATATTTTGCTGTTGCTAAGGCATCACTTATGAAACAGAAATCTGTGAGAACAACAAAAGATTATCTTATTATTTTGAATAAGTTGAAGAATAAAGAGAAGGGTGGGGAGGAAGCGTGGTGGGATTTAGCTTATCAGTTGGATTTTAAACAGGATGATTTGATTAAGATTGGAAGATATATTAAGGATTATCAAGTGAAAGTAAAAAAACTTTCCTTGGATAGTCAACGACAGGGATCTTCAGATGTCCTTGACTACAAGAAAAAGTTGGAGGTTGCTAAGGAGGGCGGAAATATAGAGGGTATGGAAGGGCTTGAAGGAGGAGGGATAATATCAATTGCTCTTTTGAATGGTATTGATAAGATGGATCTTTCTGATTCTGGGAAAATGGCGGGGAAAATTTTAATTGAGAAGATAAAGATGTTATTGCCTTTGATGAATCTTGGTATTTCGCAGTTGATTAAGGAAGTTTATAGGATTTCTGGATTGTCAAATGAGCAGAAGACTAGAGAGGAGAAAGAGATTATGACTAATTTGAATAAGTTTTATGAGACGGCTAAGGTGCACGAGGATTTGTATGATTCTGATTTAGAGAGCTTTTTGTATTATCTTGATATTCTTGATAGTTTAGGGATTGAGATTGAGGCGGCTTCACTTGAGGAAGCTGGTGTTAGATTAATGACTTCACATTCTACTAAAGGTCTTGAGTATAAGGTAGTTATAGTTACTAATATGGCTCAGGGGCGTTTCCCAATAGAGAGATACGCTGGAAATAATTTAATTCCAACTATTTTATTGCCAGAAGTTAGAGAAGAAATAAAACATTTAGATGAAGAGCAGATTGATAATTTTATAATTGATTATGAGAAGCATCATCAATTGTTGGAGGAACGTCGTTTAGCTTATGTTTCTTTTACTAGAGCTATTGAAAAATTAATTTTGACTTATGCTTATCAGTATGGGAATAAAAGATCCTATCCTTCAAAATTCTTAAATGAAATTGATTATAAGAAAAATGATGATATTTCTTTTGCTGTGGATTTAGATGAGAAGTTTGTTGAGCCTCCTCTTGAGATTAAAAGGGCTGATGAGTTTTCTTCTGTTTTGGGATCACAAGATTTTGATACGATGCTTATGCAGATTACTAATGATTCTGTTCGCGCTGCTCCAGAAAAGACACATACTAGATTTTCTCCTTCTGCACTTAATTTATTTGAGAAGTGTCAGAAAGAATTTGAGTATAAGTATGTGTATAATATGCCTGAGAAGAAGACTCAGAGTTGGGAGGCGATGCGCCTTGGTAGTTTTGTGCATTCTGTTTTAGAGAAAGGGGTTTTGTCTTCTTATGATTCTGCTGAGCAGTTTTTAGAATTGGCGCGTGAGATGTCAATGGATGAGGATTGGAATGGTATAGAGCTTAATGAAGCAGAGACTTTGATTAGAGTATTTTATGAAAGGAATAAAGATAGGTTTGGTGAATTGAGCAAGACTGAGCAGTATTTGCCTTTGAAGTTGGCTGGAATGGATTTTATTGGATTTGCTGATAGGATTGATTTTAATTCTTCTGGAGAGGCAGAGATTGTTGATTATAAGACTGGGAAGTGGGCGATTTCTCCTAAGGAAAGGAATTGGCAACTTGGGTTTTATGTTTTGGCAGCGCAGGAGAAGTATGGTCGCGTTAGGAGAGTTACTTTAGATATGCTTCGTCAAGATAAGCCTTTAGACTTCGAACTTGATGATAAGGGTAATGCTGTTTGTATTTCTTCTGACCGCATGTCTGGATTTAATATTTATGAAGTTGAGCAGGAATTGGTTAAGACAGCACACGAAATTTTAGAAGCTTACAAGAGTGGATTTAAACCGTGTGCTGTTGAGGAAAATTGTGAATTTTGCAATGAGTATGTATATAGCTTATAAGTTTAAAGGTTTAGAAAAGATTTTATATAAGTGAGTTTCTTTGCTAAATAAATGGGGCAAGATTATTCAAAAGAGGTAAAGGTCAAGATAAATGAATTTAAAGAGAAGGGATTTGAGTTTGGTAAATCTGAAAAATATCTCTCTCATAGAGCAGGAATTTCATTTAAAGAGATGGAGGCAGAATTGGAGAATTGTAAAGACTTAGTTTTTGCAGATAGGAGAGATGCTGGCGGGGAGGTTAGGTATACACTATATTTTGTGTATAACAAAAGAAAAGGAAGAGCTTATGCTATAACTTTTAGGGGTAAAATTAGAGTAATTACTGCCTTTCCTTTGGGGAGAAAGACACTTAATAAGTACAATAGACAAAGGTTTAAAAAATCCTTTTAATACTAATAAATATGGAACAGAGAGTTAGGTTTAATTTTGAGTATGATGGTGTGGATGATGTTTTGAGTATCTTTGATTATGATAAACCTATTGCTGAAAGTATAGAATTTAATGAATTTATTAACATTGATCTCTCAAAAAATGGAATGATTGTAGGATTGGAAATATTTGATGTTAGTAAATTTTTGAGTGTATTTAATAAAGAAGTTAATAGAGAATTTCTTAAAAGTCTAGATAAGGTTGAGCTTGTCCAAGCAGATTATAGGAACAATATCTTTATTGCGATTGCGTTGTATTCAAATAAAAAGGAAGTATATCAGCAATTGCCTCCTTTACAAAGAAAAGATTATGTTAGCCCATTGATTGTTTCTGCTTGATATTTTGAGGGGTTTTGATTTTTCTTAGAGTTTCTTTTTTATTTTAATTTCGCCTTTTTTTACTTCGGCTTGGAGTTCTTCGCCTTCTTTAAACTCGGAGGAGGAGATGATGGAGTTGGGGATTACGAGGACGTATTTGTGAGGGGGAAGGGGGGCTGTGGAGAAGAAATAAAAGAGAAAAATAAGATAAAGTTTTATGTCAAGATGCTTGTCGAGTATTTTGCATCTTGAGCACAAGAGATTTGCTCTATGGATTTGCAAATCTCTGTGCAGAGAATTCGGAATCTTTAAAGGAATTCTCATGCATACAAAAGTCTCTGCACAAAACGAGAGAGACTTTTTTATAGTAATAATATCTTAAGGATAGGTGAAAATAGAAATTGACCAAAGCGGCAAAATAGAAGATTATGTTAATACTATTGTTGCTTTTCGCAATGGTGAACAATTTAGTGTTTTATTAGAAAGGAAAGTTAAGAGAGATATAATGATTAAGTATAGTAAAGAGTATAAAGATATAAAATATAGGTTATTTGCTGTTTGTATCTTCTATTGTATTAAGAATTATCTGGATAAAATACAAAACATTGTTATTGATGTAGAGTATCAAGGCAGGGAGAGAGATATAAAAAAGCATTTACTAAGATTTATTCATAGAGTTTCTCCTGAATTTGATAAGGACAGAATAAATTTTTATACAATAGGAAAAAAGTCAGGCGCTCATAGAATAGCATATCAAACTTTTAAAGGCAAATTATCTCCAAACAAGACAATAACTATGAAAGAAGTGGAAGATATAATTTGAAGGGGACGTTTTATCGTAGTGTGTGCCTACAGCGAGTCTGCATAAGCTCCTCACAGTCAGCATAGCACCCTTGTGGTTATGGGTATATTCTAAGATATTTAAGGGTTTCGGTTTGAGGGGTTTAGGGGTTTTGCTCATCTTATCGAAGTGGGTTTACGCCTTGTGCTATTGAAAAGCCATTACGCATAGGCATCGCGAGTTGGAGCGAAAGAAAGTTGGAAGGAGCCAATCACCCATGAGGCATCGGGAGGCTTGGAATTGGGAGAGAATTGTGAGTACGGCAGCGAATAGTTCGCCGCTATACCGCCGCTCAATTATTCACTACTGGTTTTGTAATGAATACGTGTATGGTTTATGAAGATTTAAAGGTTTAGAAAAGATTTTATAATGTTAAGAACTAAATGTTTAATGAGTGATTATTTATTTGAGGTTGTAGATAAGACAGGAAGAAAGATAAGACTTACTAAAGAAAGATGGAGTCATATAACTCATCCTTCTTCTTTACATTCTTATATGACTAATTATCTTGAGGATGTTGAGCAGGTGTTAATAAAGCCAGACAGAATTAGCGATAGTGTATATGATATTAATAAGGCGAATTATTATAAATATTATAAGAATAGAAAGCAATATTTGAGGGTTATAGTTAGATATTTAAATGGAGATGGTTTTGTGATTAGTGCATATTTTGTTAAGAATATTTCAATATGAAAGGACAAATGAGTATATATTATGATGAAGAAGGAGATTACCTTGAGATTTTCATAGCAGGGGCTGGACCAGCTTATGGTGAGGAAGAAGGAGAGGATATCACATTATTTAAGAGTGAGAAAAATGATGAAGTTGTGGGAATAGGTGTTCTCAATTTTAAAAGCAGGACTAAATCTCTTCATGATTTAAAACTTAAACTGCCTTTTGAAGTTAATTTTTCTGGTTTGAAATTGTAAAACCAAATAAAATGAAAGAAAATCAGACATACGATGTATATTATGATGAGGAAGGAGATTTCTTAGAGATAACTGGAGAGGACATCTCTAATTGCACATTTAAAAATTTAGGGAATGGACTTTTTAAGATAGTAGATAAGGATACAGATGAAGTAAAAGGAATGGCTATTTTTAGTTTTAAAAAAAGAACGAAGAATTTAGATGAGATTGAGATTTCTCTGCCTTTTAAGTTTAAAATTGTTTCAGAGTGATTTTTTGGAGTTGGTTTAGGGTTTCTTTTTTATTTTAATTTCTCCTTTTTTTACTTCAGCTTCTAATTCTTCGCCTTCTTTAAAGTCTGAGGATTCGATGATTTCGTTAGGGATTACTAAGACATATTTGTGAGGGGAGAAGGAGGATGTGAGGATAAAGATTTATAACTTATTAAATCCAAAAGTGATTATGGCTAATGTATTATTAGACACGAATATCTATGGCGAGATAATAGAAGATTCACAGGGTGATAAATTAGTTGAAGAAATAATAAAGAGAGGCTCTTTTATTATTCATGATTTCAAGATTATAAGAGACGAAGTTAAAAATGCTCCTGAACAGGTCTTACAGGTGTATAACAGAATTGTTAAAACTGAGCTTTTTGCGGACAATTCAAAAATAGACAAATTAGCAGAAGAATATTTTGGAGAGTATAAGCTTCTTAAAGGGGTACAGGATTATAATTCGATAATAAAAGATTTTAAGATAATTGCTTATGCAAGCCTTAAAAATTGTGATTTGGTTTTTTCTAATGATGAAAAGACTATGAAAAATCCAATAGCCAGAGAAGCTTACAAAATTATTAATTTGAGAAGAAATATAAGAACTCCGACTTTTTACACTTACTCAAGCCTTAAAAGAAGCTTATTGGGCTAACAATGCTTCTCTTATTCTTCTTTTCAGCTCTGGCTGTTGTCTGATAGAATATAGGATTTGCTTTACTTCTGCTATTCTTTTCTGTTTTTCTTTGGCTGATAGTTTCTTTACTTTTACCATGTTTTAATTAGAGGTTATTTCCTTATAAAGATTGCTTTTTTGGCTTTTTAGGGTTTTTTCTTTATCTTTATTTCGCCTTTTTTGACTTCTGCTGATAGTTCTTCGCCTTCTTTAAATTCTGATGATTCGATAATTTCATTAGGAATTACTAGGACGTATTTGTGGGGGGAAGGGGAAGGGTTTGGTTTAGATGAGTGATAGGTTAGAGATGGCTTAGTAAAGAAAGTATCTGTTAGCCCCGCTGCCTATTTCTAGCTTTACTAATTTCTTACCAATCCCATTTTTCCATAAGTATTTAATGACTTTATTGTAAGAATCTAGGAATTTTGAGTTGTATTCTTTTGATTTTTTTATATATGATAAATTTTCATGTATTTCTTTTTTCAGAGTATCAGTTATATTATTGGTTTCTTCTAAGACATTTTTAGTCTCTTCTTCTGTTTTTATATCTCTTTTGTCTTTACCATAGATGAATTCTGCTTCTTCTTTAATGTCTGTTGCTTTTAAGAAAGGAGGCGTGTATTTTCTACTTTTTTTTATGTACTTATTGTTTTCAAGATGAATGATATATGTTCTAATGGTAGTTTTCTTAAGTCCTGTATCAGAAGATATCTCTGTAATAGTAGAAGGTTCTTTAGTAGTTCTTTGTTTTTCTTTTATGGAATTATATACTTCGCTGACTCTTTTTAGATTTATTTTCTTAGACTTTTTGTAAATCCTATTAAATTCCTCTTTTAATTTGTCTTCTTGTTCCATTTTATATTAGTTAATCGATATACCTATATTTAAATCTTTCTTTTTAAGGAATATCCTGTTTATTGAATAATATCCTGTCTAAGCTAACATTTATAAATAAACAAACTTTAGTTCAAGGATGAAAAAGAGGGTGATGGTGTCAACTGTATATTCTGGTAGTGCTGTTAAATATGCAATCACTAAGCTTTCTCCAGATATTGTTATTTTTGTTGTGGAAAAAGAATTAAATAAAATTAAAGATGATGAAAATATAGAAAAGAAGAAAAAATCAATAGAAGAACTGAAGAACTTTTATAAAGATACTTTACAAATAGAATTCTTAGAGACAAAGTCTTTGTATGATATTTATGAGATAACTAGAGATGTGATAAGGAAAATAGATGAATTGCCAAAAGAATATGAAATAATTACACATATTAGTGAGGGGAGAAAACCTCTTTCTTTTGGATTAACTTTCGCCTCTTATATAAGAAAAGATAGAGTAAGTGGGATATATTATGTAATATCTGAAACTAATGAGATACTTAAATTTCCTATGTTTACCTTTCCTATAAATGAGATTCAAAAAGAGCTATTAGGTTTAATAGATAAGGGGGCAGGTGAAACAGAGGTGTTAATTAAAAAATCTGATAAATCCAGAAGTGTTGTATATCAGTATATAAAAGAATTGGAAGAAAATGGGTTTATAGACAGAGAAAACGGTAATATTAAATTAACAGAATTAGGGAGGGTAGTGATTGTTTAAATGGAACAACAATTTAGCCTTTTGAAGAGAAACTTAGAAGAGCAGGATCTATTTATTAAGAGTAAAGTAGATAAAGTAGTAGGGAAGAGGGCTTATTGTCCAGATTATTCTTTAGTAAATGATTTGGTATTTAAATTATTAGATTATGAAAAATATTTAATTAATAAAATATTATCTGATCATACTCTTTTAAAAGAATTTTGCTCTATTGACAATCCAACAGAAGATATAATCAATTTAATGCTTTTTAATAATGGAGATAAAAATATACCTTTTAAAGTACATAAGTTTATAATTTCAAAACTGATACATAAATTGTATTTTGATGATCAGAATGTTAGTGTTTCTGATTTGTCTAAAAGTCTTTATTGTTTCGGTAATTATGATATGGATAGTTTTTTTCCTGATTTGGATATAAATTATTTCTTCCAGAATATAAGTAAAGAACATCTCCCCTTAGTTTTAGAGAATCTTCATATTTCTTATTTAAATTCTAACTATGAATTTTTAAATGGAGATTTAAAGTTAAATAAATCTAAAATTGGTTTTAAAGATCGCGGTTCAGTTTATACACCCATAAAAATTGCAGAAGAAATTACTAGGTTGACAATTAATAGCAGATTATTAATTAATAATGATCTTAAGAAATTACGTATTCTTGATTTTGGTTGCGGGACTGGTAGATTTTATGAGTCTGCTTTTTATTATCTAAAGGAAGATTTAGGCTTAAATGAAGAAGAAATAATTTCTAAAATTTTATTTGCGATAGATATAGATCCTATTGCAATAGATATACTAAAGATTAAGGTTCTATCTTTTCTAAGGTCTTATTCCTTGAATACATTGCAAAATATCTCTCAAAATATTATAAGTAAAAATATGTTGATTACTTCAGATTTTGGGAGTGAAGAGTTCTATGTTAACTATAGCACAGATTTTAAAGAACCAATTGGAAATGGCGGATTTAATGTGATTATTTCCAATCCCCCTTATTTTCTTTTAAAAGTCAATAGAAAAGGTGATAAAAATAAGGTAATGAGTAAATATTATGGAGAATTGACTAAAAGACTGGAAGAAGAGATACGCTTCTTCAGAAAATCTTCTCTTTATAACTATTCTATAGAGGGTATGCTTAATTATTATAGATTATCTATAGAAATGATGTTAAAAATATCTTCTGCAGATGCTGAGATTGGTGTTATCTGTCCTTCAAGTTTATTTGCAGATATTAGTTCTAGAAAATTGAGAAGACATTTGCTTTTAAAAAATAATTTGAGAAGAATAAAATTCTTTGGCGAGTCTGCAAAATTGTTTCAGAATGTTTCCCAGGCGACTGTAATTTTCTTTTTGAATAAATCAGGTAAAACTAATGAACTAGAGATAGAAAATGGCGATGATAAATTTAAGATTAATTTATCAACTATAGAGAAGGCCTTTAGCGGAAATTATGAAATACCTCAAATTGATCAAGCAGGATGGAAAATTTTAGAGAAGATTTCTAATTTACCAAAGATAAAAGAGATAAACTATATAAGAAATAAGAGAGGTGAATTAGACTTAAGTCTTAATAAGGAGTTTATAACTAAAGGAAAAACTGGCTATAGGCTTATTAGAGGTAATATGATTGGAGATAATTATGTAAAAAATAAGAATAGTGAATATGTAATGATTGATGATTTTCTTAAGAGGAAATCTAATGAGTTTAAGATTAATGATTTTAAAAGGAAAAGATTAGCTTGTCAACAAATCTGTAATTTAGAAATGAAAAAAAGATTGAGGTTTACTATTGTAGATGAGAGAGATATATTAGCTAATTCTTGTAATTACATAAGTCTTAAAGATAATTCTTTAATTAATAGGTTAAATATTTTACTTAATAGTTACCTTTTGGATTGGAGGTTCAAACTAACCAGTACTAATAATCATATAAATAATTATGAATTAGATGAATTACCAATAGTTTCTTTGGATGAGATTAATGAGAATATTAAAGATGAGCTTCAGCAAAATATTCATATATTTAAGTTATATGGTTTAAATATGAATGAAACTATTAGTATATTACAGAGCTTTTTTAAAAAAGAAGAAATTGAAAGTAAATGGAAAAAGTATTAAAGATGAAAATATTCAATCATATATCTCCGAAATTTAGTGAGATTGAATTGGAAATGGTGAAAAATATTCCTCAGGGAGGCAATTGGCAGAATATTCCAGTATCTGTTCCATCAAAAAGACTTGAGCAAATAAGAAAAAGTGGTGGAAGGACTACTTATTATGGAAGATTGCATAATGGTAAGCCGAGCTACACTATATCTACATATTTTAATCGTATAGGTAATGGATGTTTTATTCATCCTGAACAAGAAAGGCTCATATCAATTAGAGAGGGAGCTAGATTACAGTCTTTTAAAGATACTTTTGTATTTAAAGGTTCTAAGACTTCTCAATATAAACAAATTGGAAATGCAGTTCCTCCGCTATTAGCTAGAGCTGTTGCTGAGTTACTAGCGCCACATATAAAACAAAAGACTTTTATTGATTTATTTGCAGGAGCTGGAGGGATGTCTGAAGGTTTTATGATGCAGGGCTTTAAGTTATTGGGTGCAATTGAAATAGAAAAGAATTTTTTTGAAACTTTTTTATATAACCATGCTAATGGTAGTACTAAAGGTAATTTTATATTGGGCGATATAACTGATAAAGATAATAAAAATAAGTTGGTTGATGTGGGATTAAAAAACAAGATAGGTGTAATAATTGGCGGACCTCCTTGTCAGGGTTTTTCTACTGCCGGTTGGAGAAATGCAGATGATAAAAGAAATCAACTTTTCAAGGACTTTGTTGAGATTGTTAAAAAAGTTAAGCCAGAATTCTTTGTTATGGAGAATGTTCCAGGTATTTTATCTATGAGGAAAGGTGAGGCAATAAAAGAAATAGTACGAAGTTTTGAAGAAATTGGGTATAATGTTAATTCTCCAATAAAATTAAAAGCTGAAGAATTTGGCGTGCCACAAAGAAGAAGAAGAGTATTTATTATAGGTTCTTTAGATAACATTAAAATAAAATCTCCAATTTCTTTATTTTCTGAATCAGATTTATCTTTACCGTTGCCTGTTAATGTAAAAGAGGCTATTGGCGATTTACCTCCTTTGGGACCTGGAGAGGGATTTGAAGTAATAGACGTAGAAACAAAAGAGTTCTCGCCTTATCAAGAATTTGTCACAGGAAAACTAGAATTTAGAGAATTTTATGATAAGGTTAAGAGTTGTCTGAGGTAGATTTTTCTCCCATTTTTGTTCTTGTAAACTCTATCTCAGCTTTATTTGCTAGTTCCTCTAATGTTTCAATAAGTATACTTTTTGCTCTATGTTCTTTCTTATTCTTTAGAAGAAAAAGAATCTTATCGATGTTTCTACTAGACTTCTCATCATTTAAGTTTATTACTCTTCTATTATTTTTAGAGTTATACTTTTCTAAATATACCAGAGATTTGGTAATGTACCTCTTTGCATTATTAGAATATTGTTTTTTATCTCCTTTGATTTTAATCATTTTAGTAAATAACCCATTCGAATAGTTGAAGTTCTCAAAAGAAATGTGATAGTTGGCATATTCTGGGTGAAGGAAATTTTTTATTAGGAAGTTATCATATCCTGATTTATGAATTATATAAAGTATTTTAAGGATGTAATGCATATTTTTCCTCATCAATTTACTTAAAGTTAAAGCATCCTCTTGGCTTTCTATTTTGTTTTTTAATTTATCCCATATATATTTTGAATGCCAAGAAACAACAATTTCTCCTTTATCTTCATCTTCTATAAGGTATTTGACATCTTGTAAGCTCATACGATTATTTTTTGCAGAATTATCGCTTGAAGTCATAGGGTTAAATTTTGGTCTATGACAGAATCCTAATGAGATTGGCCCTATATGATCTGGGCTAACTTTATTTTTTCTAAACACTTGCATTAACCAACTAGCAGCTTTCCAGTCACCGTCTACCCAGAATTCGTAAGCTCTTCTATCTTCTCCATATTTTTGTAGATTATCGTGATGTCTTCCAGTATCTTCTTTGCTTCTACAGCAGAGATTATATGAATGATAGCCGTCAAATCGATCCGGAGCATTGCTCATTGCTCCAGGACTTAAGGTTCTCTTTTTATTTTTATAGATATAATCAAGTTTCATTACTTTTCCACAAACCTGACATGGTTTTTCACCGGTAGGATGTATCTCTCTAGCAACTTTAGATATCCACTTTCCTTCTTTAGGTATTCCTATTTCTTCTCTTTTTTTATCCCACCATTTTAATCTTTCTTGTCCCAATTGGGATTTTCCAGCAACAACCCATCTTATAGAACTGTCTTTTTTATAGGGTGAGGGCATTCCTTTATAGTTGGGGTGATTGGCTATAAATTTCATATATTTTAAAAATATAGGATTCCAATTTCTTTTCTTTCTAACCATTAATTAAATGAACTTTTGGTTGTATAAAAGGCTTTCTTAAATAGAGTCACTTCAAGATACCCATATCTTTTAATATATTCAGCCTTTTTTCATGTTCTTCACTAGTTACTTCTGTTTTTTTGTTATTTTTCTTGGCTTTTTCTTTAAGTTCTCTTTCTTTATTGTCAATTTCTATTTTGCCAGCTTTTCTATTTCTTGGTGGAACAGCCATGATGATTAAAGAAATCTACTTTTTTAATTCTTTCCAAAAACCTTAAAACCAATCCTATCCTGAAATATTCATAATGAAACCCTCATCTTTAACTTACAAACTATCTCCATCATCCTTGAATTTATATCAGGAATGTGGAAGATGCTTTTGGTTACATCAACATGGGGTGTGGAAGAGACCATCTGGACCTTTCCCTCAATTGCCGAACGGGATGGACAAGGTGTTGAAAGAGCATTTTGACAGATTTATGAGAAAGGGACAGCTTCCTCCTGAATTGCATAGGACGAAGGATTGTGAGAAGATGAAAGCAATTGTAACTTATAAGTTTTTAAGATAAATGTTGAACTCTTCGAATATTTTTTCTCTTCTTTTTTTAAGAAACAATTCATATTTATCAATTTGCCATAAATTTTCATCTAGGGGTATGAGATTTTTTTCAAAGAAAGTTTTACCTTCAGATTTTAAAAGTTTATTAAAATATTCCATAGGGTCTTTTGCAGAGATATTAAGATTTCTTTTCTTTGAAATAAATATTAGATTAGAGATATCATTAATTAATTTTTCATCATATCCTTTCTTTTTTAATAATTTCTTTGGGAATAGATGATGATCCTCTTTCTTATTCATTATAGATAAAACATCTTTGGAGGTTTCTCTATTTCCTAATTTAGACTTCATGATTAAATAGTATACTTTAAAAAAAGGATTATTTTTAGAGAAGGTTTTAAGATCTTGTATTTCTGGTGCCTTATAATGTTCATCAATATTTTTCAAAAGAAGATTTAGAGCTTCATTAGGTGGATGCTCGGCTAATATTTTTAAATCACTATCTAAAGTGCTTTCTGAACTTCCACTATATCTCGAAGTTAACTGAGCTAGAATTATGAACTTTTTAATTTTAGATCTTAGATTTGAATCTTGATCTATCTGTTTATTTTTATTAAAGAGATAAGTTAAGATGACTATGAGATTTTCAGTAGTTAATTCTTCAAGATAATCTATGTTCATTTCTTTTTTAAAGAAGTCAATAGAGTCATTTAAAGAGGAAATCATTGAATCCCACTTTTCATTTAAATCTCTTTTGAATTCTTCTTTCCAGATTTTATCCGATAACATTGATTTGGTTTGACCTGTTTCTAAGGCAACAATAAGTTTAACTAAAAATCCCGGATTTAAAAAAAAGCCATGTCTTTCTAAATTGTTTATGTTGGGCAAAATTTTATTCTTAGAAATGCCCGGTATAGCAAGGGTTATTTTGGCATAAGCAAGATCTTGTTTATTAATTGACATTCCCTTGGAATTTATTCTTATAAAGATTTCAGACACTTCGTTATAGTCTTTATTCTTTTCTACAATTATTAATGGAATTTCTTTATCAAATATATCTTGGACAGATCTTAATTTTTCTAAACTTTTATGAAATTCTGGCAGGTTTACACTAAAACCTTTAGATTTTAGTAACTCTGTCAATTCTGAGCCGTTGGTTCTTCTAAACTGATCATTATCCATTATAAAAAGCTTTTTTAGAGATATTTGATTTTTATTGTGTTTATTTGATTTTTTTTCTAGGTTAAATTCCTCATTTTCTAGATTAAATAATATCTTTATTTTTTCTCCAGTCAAAGCATGGGTAATGGAGGTAAGTCTCTGTTGACCGTCTAAGAGGTAATCTATTTCTACATATCTTTTAATCATTTCTTTATTTTGATCATCAAAGACTTTTGTTTCAATTTCGTCTTCAGTTCTCCAAAGTAATAAAGATCCTACTGGAAAATCTCTTTTTAGTGAGTCTAATAAGGACAAAATTTGTCTTGGTTTCCATACAAATCTTCTCTGAATCTCTGGGAGCATAATCTTTCCTTTAAGCTTCTCATTAACTAAAGTTAATATTTTTTCTCTATCAAATTTTACCATATTTTAAATAAAGATAGAGTCTATAAAAACCTATTCTTCTTGATTTTTATTATTTGTATAATCAGAGTAAAATGCCCTTAAAAAAGCTTTAAATAAGTCAAATAATTCCTTTTAAAATGGAGAAGCCCTTATTTCTCACAAAATCCAGATATGTTACTGGTTTAACTTGCCCAAAGGCACTTTGGCTTAAGTATAACAGGCCTGAAGAACTTCCTGAGACTGATGAAGCGACACAACATAGATTTGATGAGGGTAAAAAGGTTGGGGAATTGGCTAAGAGCTTGTTTTCTGATGGATTGAATATATCTGAGTTAAATCCTGAAAAGAATGATAAGAAGTCTAGGGCGCTTTTGAAGAAAAGAGTTCCTTTATTTGAGGCAGGATTTGTTCATAAAAATGGAAAATGCTATGCGCGGGCAGATGTGTTGCTTCCTGTGGAGAAGGATAAATGGGATATTGTAGAAGTTAAGAGTGCTACAAGTGTCAAGGAAGAATATTTTCATGATATTTCTTTTCAGAAATACTGTTATGAATCAGCTGGGCTTAAGATAAGAAAGTGTTTTGTATTACACATTAATAATCAGTATGTCCGACAAGGGAAAATTGAGGTTAAAGACTTTTTTGTAAAGTCGGAAGTTACAAGCGAAATAGAGGAGTTAATGAGTGAAGTTCCAAACAGGATAAAATTAATCTTTAAGTTAATTGGTATGAAAGAGTGTCCAGAATTTAAAAATGGGGAAGAATATCATGAGGATAAATCTGGAGTGCATAATAATGATAAATTCTGGCAGGAAAATCCAGATGCAGATATATTAGATTTGTATAGGGGAGGTAAGAAGGCGATTGAGTTATTTAATGCTGGAATATTAAGAATTAGAGATATACCTTCTAGTCATAAGCTTAATGATAAGCAAAGGATACAGCATAAAACTCATTCAAATGGAAATCATCATATAAATAATTCAGAGATTAATAATTTTATAAGTAGTCTTAAGTATCCTTTGCATTTTCTGGATTTTGAGACTTATAATGTTGCTATTCCATTATATGATGGACTAAAACCATATCAGCAGATACCTTTCCAGTTTTCTCTTCATATAATTGAAAAGGAAGGCTCAAAGCCTAAACATATCTCATTTATTGCAGAAGGTTCAGAAGATCCGAGACCGAAATTTTTGGAAGAGCTTAAGGAAGGATTGGGGACAAAGGGCAACTTAGTAATATATAATCAGAGTTTTGAGCAGGGTGTTCTTAAAAATCTTGCAGAATATTTTCCTGAATATAAAAAATGGGTTGATTCTTCAATAGACAGGATGGTTGATTTGCTTATTCCTTTTAGGGACTTTTCTTATTATCATCCTGCTCAAAAAGGAAGTGCCTCTATGAAACTTGTTTTGCCCGTTTTAACTGGTGTTACTTATGAAGATTTTGAGATAGCTAATGGGTCACAGGCTTCTTTATCTTATTTATTTATAACTCATGGTTCTTATGAAGGAGATAAAGCAACTTCTCAGGAGATTAAGAAAGTTAGAGCAGACTTGCAAAAATATTGCGGACAGGATACAGAAGGGATGATTTCGATATTGAAAAAATTAAAGGAGTTGGCGAAATGAAAGACCAAAAAAAGAAAATCCTGGGAATTAAGAGAAAGCTGACTAAATTAGTTGGTAAAAGAGGAGCAAGAAAAATAGTAAGAGCAGAATTGGGTAGTAAATATTAATTAAATAATTCAATAGTTACATTACCATTATCTAGCTTGTTTTTTTGTTGGATTTTAAGCTCCTGCTTTTCAGCAATATTTCCAAGAGCATACATAAAAGCTTTAACATCTTTTTCTTTTATTATTACTTCAACCTTTTTCATAGATTATATAGATGTGAGGAATATATAAATTATTATAACTACTTCCAAGAGGCAGGAAGGAAATATAAATTACTTATTATTGTTTATAAAAATGTTAGAAAGTGTTAATTTGTGGTGGGTAATGGCTGTTGGGTTAATTATGATTTTATCTGCAGTAATTTGGGCTTTTGTTAAAGGAAAATATGATATTTCTATTGGGCTACTTATTACTGCTGTAGCTTATTCTGTAATTATGTTTATTAAAATAGGCAATATGACTACTTCTTAATTGTAAGAATAAAATATAAACTTGTTATATTTATCTTAATAATGTGATGCTATTATGATTATATTATATATTATTTTAATTTTTGTAAGTTTAATTAATATATATGCAATAGCATTGTTAATAACTAAAAACAAGGTAAATATGGCTATTGGGTTAGCAACAATTCAATCTTTTGTTTGGGTGTTTAAGCTCATGGGATATATATGAAAAATAAAGATATAGATTTTTTTTGGATGTTGTTGGGAATGGCTTTTTTAATAATGGGATTTGTGTTTTTTGTTATTAAAAAGGATTGGTTTATGGCGGTTGTTAATATAATATTAGGCTTCATTTTTATTGTTAAATCGTGTTATAATAAATAGGATAAGAAGCCGCTGGCAGGAATTGAACCTGCGTCTATCGGGCACAGACCGACTGCTCTACCTTTGAGCTACAACGGCATGTAGAACTATAGAAATCTTACTTGGTGGTCGTTGTAGTTGTAGAGCAATACTTCATTGGTTAGTGTAGATATTAAAGTATATAAATTCTTCTTTGCTTGTGAAGAATCATACTGATAAAATGAAACTAACAAAACTTCAGATAATAAAAATAAATGAGAAATTGGGAAAGGAGTTTAAAACTCCTTTTGGCTTAGGTGGAAATAGTTCAAACCTTGATTATGCTTTGTCTTTGGAAGATCCTTATGATATAGCTAAGGAAATATTAAGAGGGCATCCATTCATAGATTGTAATAAGCGAACTTCAATAATGGTTTATTTAATCTTAACTACTGAAAAGTCATACGAAGAAATTTTAAAGGACTATTATGATATCTTCTTGAGTTTATCAAAATGAATAAAATATTACAACATAAGAAAACATTGGGGGAAGTAGAGAAAGAGTTAAATCAGTATGTAAACGAAGGAAGGAAAAAGGTTCCTGAAAAATATTGGAAAAAAGATGTATGGGATTTTATAAAAGAAAGGGAAAATTATATTAGAAATCTCAAGGGTGAGATTCAAAAATTGGAGGCAAAATAATGGATAAGGAATTAAAGAATTTGAAAAGGGAAGTTAAAGGTTTAAAGGGAGATTTAATTAATGTTTTTGGTAGTATAGAAAATACTAATAAGACTCTTGGAGATATGCTTAAGATTCAGAAGGAATTAATTAAAAGAACTGAATGGCTTAAAAAGGAAATTCGGAAGTTATAGGTTTAATATGAAAGGTAAAACTAAATTAATATAACCACTCCCAAATTGTAAGAACAAAATATAAACTTGGGCTATTCTTCTCTATTTTCAGACTTTTATTTCAGTTGTCGATAAAATGTCGACAACTCAATTATAGGACATTTAAGAGTGGAGAGTGGAGAATAAAGATAAAGGAAGAGGGATTTGAGTCGTACGATAAAATCGTACAACTGATATATATTTTATCTGAAATTAATTAACAGAAACCATTTGGTTAGGCAAATTGCTATTATTATTGTTTTGTACAAATATAGGATATATATTATTGCTTATGACTTGATTTCTTACGATTACTTGATAGTATAAATCAATTCTTATTTCATTATTTTCTAATTTAGATTTAAATTTCCAGTTTGCTACTTTTCTTAGGCTCTCTTTAGGTATTCTTAAAAATTTAGAAGCCTCAAATATCTGAATTCCTGTTATAAATTGCTCACTGTCTACATCTATAACAATATTATTAAATTCTAAGGAGAAGTTGTATTCTCTGTCTTTTACTTTAAAGAATAGAATATCATTTACATAGTCGTAGTCCATTTCTCCTTCTCCTTCAGCTTCTAAGCGCCTGTCTAAATTGTAGGTATTTGCCATTCTAATATAAAGTAAAAGGTTACTATATTAACTTTATTGTTTTTAAGAGAAATGATGCATTTTAAAACCTTTTTATTGTATTTGAAAAAGATAGCATAATTGCTATTAAATTGCTCTCCAACTAAAAAAGGTCTTGTTTGAAACAGTATTTCTGTGATTTTTTCACAGGTGTATATTTTTCTTTGTGCTTCATCTAATCTAAAGAAGGTGTGTTCTGTACATTCTACTTTATCTCTTCCATATTTTCTTAATATTTTTAGGAAATCATCAACCTCTACTTTTGCTTTTATTTTATTTCCGTCCACAATTAAGAGATATAAGCATTATTTTTATATTTTGCTTAAAGAAGAAACCTTTTTAAAGCCACTTTTTATCTTAGATAAGTATGTTTTATCTATGTGAAGTTGAGGATCATGTAAGAGTTGAGCCGAAGCACTTTGGGCTGGAGACTCAGGAAGCTATTGAGAAGCAATTAAATGAGAGTTATGTAGATAGAATTATGAAGGATCTTGGTTTTATTATATCAGTTATTTCTGTTGATGACGTTGTTGATGGAGTTATAATTCCTGGGGATGGCGCTGCTTTTTACAAGTCAAGGTTTAAGCTTTTGGTTTGGAAGCCTGAATTGCATGAGCTTGTTTATGGTACAATTACAGAGATAACTAATTTTGGTGCTTTTATACAGATAGGACCTGCGCAGGGAATGATTCATATTTCACAGACAATGGAAGATTATGTTTCTTTAAGTAAAACAGGGACTCTTGCTGGTAAGTCGTCTAAGAGAAATTTGGCTAAGGGAGACGATTGTATAGCTAGAATTGTCGCTATAAGCTATAAGGGTGGAGAGCCAAAGATTGGATTGACAATGAGGCAGGCAGGATTAGGAAAGATTGCATGGCTTGAAGAGGATACTAATAAGAGAAAGGCTTCTGAAAGGAAAGCTGCTAAGGGAGAAGGAAAGGGAAAGAAAGGGGGAAAGAAGAAATGATAGCCACAACTCAAAGTTTGACTTCGAATAGTAAAAAGAAAAATAGTAAAGTCAAACTTTTCGCCCACCCTGAACAGCCAATCAATAGCTTAAATTATAGTAGAAAAATAATAATTAATAATAGAACAGAAATAATTAATGGTAAGAACCAGAGTCTGGTTTTATTTAATAATTATTTGTCTTGTGCAACTAATAAAATAAATTATTTTGGAGGTTTTGAAATATAAAAATGGTGGAGAAAACAGGAAAGATTGAGGAACTAGATGGGAAGAAAGTGGCAAAGAAGGAAGAAGTAGAGAAGCTTAGAGGAAAGGT
>OBEQ010461847.1_pt1 | contig 76740 bp, 84 predicted proteins | sample 1670901 | NCBI WGS metagenome assembly OBEQ01 (sample SAMEA104232315, study PRJEB22302) | groundwater metagenome | biome: forest; feature: aquifer; material: groundwater | place: USA | collected 2011-08-07 | depth 5.4 m | reverse complement strand
TAAGTCTTGCTATTATTACTTATGGCAAATTTTTTGCGACGCGTACCCCGAGCCCGTCAATCTCAAAGGAAGGCCCCCTTATCAAATCCAAGCCCAAATCAGAGCTCCAGTCACGGACGGCGGCACGTTCATTGTCTCTTGGAAACCAATAATAAAACTCTCCATTTTGTTTTACATTTGCAGGATAACCAAGTTCATGCATATCTGCCCTATCAAATCTTCCATCAGTTTGTAGTAACGTTAATTGTTTGTTCTTATTTCCTATTTTTACCTTATTTTTGTTTAATATCAAATCTTCAAGCCATTCTGCTTTTGTGTTAACCATCTCGTCAAGTGTTGCTTGTGCTTCTGCATTTCCTTGACCTGCTAAATCTTTAATAAATGGGATAAATACTTTGTACATCAATCCTGTGGTAAGCAACTTACCCTCAAAACATGCAGTTAATTTTCTTGCATTAGAATGATTTATGTTTGTTACGTAATCTCCATCATTACCATTGAGAGGAAAACCATTAGTTCTTGCGACAGTTCTTACGTTTTGATCTATTTTTAATACACTTTTTGCAACAAGCAACCCATTACCTGCATCCAAGTCCATGTAGCCGGCTTCTTTCAAAAAAGTTCTATACTCTTGTGTTGTGGCAGGAATAATCTTTGTTTTATCTATCTGATAAAAACCTCCAAGTGTTTGTGGTTGAATTGGATCTATGCTTGGAGTACTAACACTATCTGGTTCTTGAGGACTTCTGATTTCAGACTTTAGTCTTTCATAATGCTCTCTCACAATATCTTCTGCTGTTCTGTTTCCTGATATTCTTCTGGATGTCATTTGATACTTCGCTTTATTTCATCTAACCGAGCAGGTTCTAAACTGGCTGGTTTATCAGCTAGCTTTTCTATGTATCTTCGTACAGGTAACCATTTCCCTTGGACCTGTTCTTGTCCTGGAGGACAGAGTTTTTCTGCCAATCTTTTAGCTTCTTCATCACCAAATTGTGCAAGAGCTATTGAAGCTTCCAGATCAGATTTTTTAGTAGTAACATCTGCTCTTATGCGAGCCATGACGTCATCAAATGCCGCATAAACATCGCCGCCTTTCTCAGTTTGCACAAACTGTGGAGCCAATACACCTGAATAAGGAACAGTAAATCGTAGTGCATCTAAAAACATCGTGGCACTATCTTTTACTTGATAACCTCTTGCTTCTGCAATCATTTCAAGAGCTTGACTAAGAGATATTGCGGCAAGAACCGCTCTTTTTGAGAGAGGCATTATTTTTGATTCGTCAGTATCATTTCTAATTCCTTGAACATTAGGCCATGTCTGATCAACTGCTCGTTTGCTATGTCGTGCTGTGTTTTGCAAATGATCCAATCCTTTATGAAAATATACTCCTAAGGCAGGCAATATTGCTGGCAGTTCTCTTTTTTTAAATTCTGTATGAAGCGCCAATATATCATCAAGTGCATTTTGTGAAGTGTCTGGTGTGGTAGCTCTTGGATTTCTCTTCATCTCAAAAATAGCCCCATCGTCTTCTTCTGTCGTGCAAAATTGTGGATCATCCAGCTTCACAATCATATGCATTCTGTCTTTCAAAGCCCTATCGATGTCGCTAATACCAACATAAGCCCCATCTCCAATATTTCCCGATGCAAAACCTACAGCATAGTCATTGCTGCCTAATTTGTGCACTTTTCCATTATGGACTAATTTACCATCAAAAAAATTAAAAAAGTAATTCATGATAACAGGAGGACATCTATTCAGTTCGTCTACATAATACAAATTTTTTGTAACATTTTCCGTCAACTCAACTAAGTCTCTATCGGAAACTACATCTTTAAGCTTGCCAAGATTTAGCTACTTCAATATTTCTGAAGGTTCAAAATCTGGTCTTCCTTCTGCATAACAGTAACTATCCCCAAAAAGTCCTGCTAGATCATTGGCTAATTGTGTCTTACCTTCTCCTGTTCCACCAACAAGGTACACATTTAAACCTGCTATGAGTGGTGCTGTTACAAGAACATCTCTGACAGTATAAGGAACACCGCCTACAGCAATTTCTCGTGAATTTATATACGATCCCTGTGCTGATAATCTCTCGATTTTATCTTTCATGGGTTTACCCCTTCAAGAACATCTATGGTAACTTTGACCAACGTCCTTCCTTTTAATTTATCCTGCAAATAGCTAGGAATAATCAAGATGCTGTGTTTGCCCTGTTTTGCTATCCTTTTCGTAATGATATACTGTTCTTTTGCCATGGTTTTGTTATAACTTCTCTCGAATAGAGTAACTTGATGTTTATAAAGCTTACTATTTGTTACTACTATTAAGTAATATAGATAACTGCTATTTATTGGTGTTATAGGGCACTTTCGCACGTAAATAGACACACTTTATTGCAACAAACCAAAATTAATTGAAAAGAAAAAGATCACAGAATAAACGTAATCTCGCCTGAGGAACATATGAACATAGACAAGGTTTAGTTAATTCTTTCAATCCTCTTCATCTTTTCCCTTAAAGTAATTCTTTCTGTTGTATATGCCTTCTTGTATATTTGTATTTAAGAAAGGTATGATAAATGGGTTCTGTGCTTACGCGTTTCATATAAAACTGCTTTGCACCTTAAGATTAACCGCCGTGGGGAGGATTTGAACCTCCACGTCCAAGGACATCGGTTTTCCCAGTATTTTGCTTAAGCTTTTGAAAAGCTTATTCGAGATTCGCCAAAGTTAAAGTATCTACTTCAAACCTTTCCGACGCAATACCGAGTTATGCGACCACGGCTTCTAAGCTTCTTCATGTTCTAACGGTTTTTTAATGTTATTGTAACCAAAAATGAGCATTCTTATTCAAACCTGAAGAGTTTTCAACAAACAAAACACAAAGATTATATATAACAAAAACATCATAAAATCTAGTGATATTGTATGAATTTAAGTGGTTACAAAGTTCGACCGAGCAAGCATTTTATCCTGACATGGATGAGAAAATGGAACTACGATATCCAAGCATTAAAACAGGCGCTTGAATCTGCATACAAAACAGAAAAAGTTGGAAAATATAAGTATGAAGCATATGTAAGAAAAAACGAAAAAAGCAGAAAATTTATCTATGTCAAGGACGAAGGAAATAAGGAAATTTTTATAATAACAGGATCTGAAGGAAAATGAAAAAATGTCTTGTATGTGAAAAAGGAAGCCTAAACAAAGTAGAGGATATTATACTAGAAGTAGAAGGCTATGTCTTCGTAGTAAAGGGAGAAAAATGTAATAATTGCACCGAAGAGTTCCCATACGAAGAAGAAACACAAAGAATGGTTGATGCTGCAAGAAAATTAGGAATATGGCCTGAGCCTCTTAAATTATATCGGCACCTCTCAAAAAGCGGTGGAGGTTTAATCTTAAGAATTCCAGTTGATTTGGAAAAACAGTTGAAGCTCAATGAAAATATAGGCATAACCATCTCAAAAGTGGGAAATAAGATAGTTATAGAACCAAATAATTAAAAGAATAAGGAAAAGCAAATGACAAAAAGAAGCATAAAGAACCTTCCTTCTGGTGTTAAGATCATAGAAAATATCATCAAAACAGCCAAGATAAATCCCGCAAAAGCAAGAAAACAACTCCACCAAGAGCTCCACGTTGACAAGGAAACAGGATTATTATCACGCAGAGGCTTACAAACATTACTCGAAGACATTGGAAATTCTCCAACAACATCAGGAATTCTCTACATAGACTTGATGGGCTTAAAGAAAATCAATGACACCTTAGGACATGAAGCAGGCGACAAGGCAATTGCAAGTGTAGCAGCAGCACTCAAGAAAATAATCCGTTCAAAAAGAACAAAAGATCGAGAGCCTGACTCTGTCTATCTTTTCCTCGACAATGAAGTGGGAAGAATGGGAGGAGATGAATTTGTTGTTGTCCTAAAGAATGTCAAAGGACATGAAGGTGTAATTGCAGCATCAAAGAGAATTACGAACCATTTCAATGACAAGAATATCTCTCCAATCGCAATTGGATGCTCTCTCTATACCAAAGGAAAAGATATCAAAGAAGTTATCGAACAAGCAGACCAAGCAATGTACAAAATAAAGAAAGACATCTACAAAAGAAAGAAAAAAGAATCAGATTACGCTGTATTCTTCAAAGAAAAAGACATAAAGTTGCATCCTGATTAAAACTAAACATTTATATTCCTTTTAAATTCCCTTCTCAGAGGTGGTCAAACTAACCAAAGAACGAAGACTCATAACAGCGGCACTGCCGTACGTAAACAACATTCCCCATTTGGGCCATATAGTGGGATCTCACCTTCCTGCAGACATTTTCGCACGATACTGCCGATTAAAGGGCTATGAAACTCTATTCATCGGAGGCACAGATGAGAACGGCACACCAGCATTGCTTGAAGCAAAGAAGCTGGGAATCCCAGTAGAAAAATTCTGCACAGTCATCCATAACATCCACAAAGATATCTACAAATGGTTCAATATCTCCTATGATAATTTCTCAAGAACATCAAAAAAGATTCATGCAGATACAACACAAGAATTCTTTAAAGAAATATACAAAAATAAATATATCACAGAAGGAATTATAAAACAGTTCTATGATGACAAGGAAAAAATGTTCCTCCCTGACCGTTATGTCACAGGAACATGTAAATACTGCAATTATGAACATGCACGAGGAGACCAATGTGAAAACTGTGGAAGAGTGTTGGATACCTTCACCTTGCTCAATCCAAAATCAGCCGTATCAGCAAGCAAACCAATAATAAAAGAATCCAAACATTTATTCTTGCGTTATGATAAACTCGCAAAAGAATTAGAGTTATGGTTAACAAAACAAAAGCATTGGCGACATCAAGTAAAGAATTTAGCGTTAGGCTGGTTAAAAGAAGGTCTCAAAGAACGCTGCATCACACGTGATTTAAAAAATGGCATCCCCGTTCCTCTTGAAGGATTTGAAGACAAGGTGTTCTATGTCTGGTTTGATGCTCCTATTGGCTATATCTCAGCAACAAAAGAACACACCAAATCATGGGAGAAATATTGGAAAGATACAGCAGCAAAAACATATTACTTCGTTGGGAAAGATAATATTCCATTTCATACTTTATTTTTCCCTGGCTCATTACTAGCAAATGGCAACTATAACCTTCCTTACAATGTTGTCGGCCTCCAATACCTGACCTATGAAGGGGGTAAATTCTCAAAAACACACAAGAGAGGAGTATTCTGTGACAACTTACAAGCAACAGGAATTAATCCTGATGTTTTACGAGTATATCTTACCTTCCTCATACCAGAAACAGACGATACAGAGTTCAAGTGGAATGAATTTGAATCAAGAATTAATTCTGATCTTATTGGAAACTTTGGAAACTTCTTCAACAGAACCTTAACGTTCGTGCACAACAAACTCGATAATCTCGTAACAGCACCAAAAGAATACACAAAAGAAGACAAAGAGCTTATCAAACAAATAGAAACAAAAGTTGACAAGATTGAAGAACTCTTTGAAAAAGTAGAATTACGTCAAGCCTTCCAAGAAATACTTGCCTTATCAGATGTGGGAAATAAATACTTCAACGATCAACAACCTTGGGATGTTGTTAAAACAGACAAAAAACGTGCACAGGAAATACTCTACCTCTGCCTCAATCTTGCACGAACATTAGCCATTGTTTCTTCTCCTTATATTCCAGCATCATCTTGTAAAATATTTAATTTCTTAAATCTCAAGGAAGATACCACAAAAGAGAGTTTATGGGATACTGCAAAAGAAATAAAACTCTCAAAGAGTCACAAAATAAAAAAACCAGAAGTTCTCTTTGAAAAAATAACACCAGAGTTCATTACAGAATTCAAGAAAAAAGTTGCTGAATCGACAAATCTGAAAGACTTATTCTAAAGAATACCATGCTTAATTAAAGCTCTTTCAAACCGTTCTTTTAAAAATGGGATTTCAAAGCCTATATCCCTAAATTTAGCGAAATTCTCTTTTTTGTATATGGAGACGCGATATTGAGGGGAGGTTTGATATACTCTTGGAGCATAAGTAAGATGTGAATCAATGTTAAGCCTTGATAGCAAATTTTGAATATCCTGGGCAAAATTTGGACCTTTGACCCCAAATCTAATCTCACTTAAGTTTTTTGACACAGTTCCTTCCATATCAAAGGCCTGTTTTAGGTAAGAAATTTTAACATTATCTGGAGAATTAAAAAGCCAAGATGGAGGCCTCATTTCTTCATCTGATTTAGGGATGCCTAAGATATAGTACATAAACCAAGCTAGTGTTTTAGAGTTAGAATATGCCTCAACCCCACTACCTTTATCTTTTTTCCTTAATACATTAACTTCTTTAGAGAATAGTTTGACTAATGTATTTTCAAACAAATCTATCTTTCTTAAATCCTTTTTCTGATGGAAGTACACTCTTCTTAAATCTTTTATTAAACTGCCATCAGGCATCAACCCTGCTAAAGTTGCTACCTCCTGATTTAAAATAAAAGGCAAAGTAATATTGATAGACTTTAGAGCAAATGGCGCTCTTAACTCATAAAGCTCTCCCTTTTTCTCAATAAGAAAATACTTTTCTAAATCTTTCTTAAAAATTGTAATGTGTTTATTCATCAAATACTATAAATAAATTAATTTAAAAGCATACTTTTAGCAAGTGAGAAGTATGAGAAATGCCTTAACAAACCTTTAAAAATAGGTTTTTGCACACTCCGACTAGCGAGGTGGGACAGAGTAAATGTTCTAAAGGACATTTATGTCCAACTAGGAGTGTCTGCCGGGCTCATAAATGGGTTCAAGACAGAACCTTGAGACACCCGGAGAGTCAAAGTATAAAGGCTCGGGTAAAGGTCGGAGGTTCAAATCCTTCCCTCGCTATAAGGAGGGGCTTTAAGTCCCTCTACCTTTTTTATTTTCTCAAAATATCTAATATGCCTTGTTCCAATCTTTTCTAACCACAATTCGAACTGCTCTCTTCCTGAAAGACATATCTCATAGGTTGTTACAACTTTTTTAACACGAGGGTCATAATAAGCTCTTTTATGTTTTGCAACAAAAAATCCATCAGAAATAAGAAATTGTCTAATCTCATTAATAAAACTCTCACTTTTTGAAACGCCGCGAAGCCGAGGATAGTTCCTCTTTCCTACACTTAAGCAAAAGTCAGTATCTATTACTCCAGCAATAAAACTCCTTGTAAGTTCTTTATTTTTATAAAACAGAGGAGGAATCTTTAATTTATCATACTTTTTACCTTGTGGCAAGCCTATTTCCTCAACAAGATACTGCACGAGTTGTTTTGACCATAAACGTATTCCAAAAGTTGTATTGTTGTCAAAATAACTTGGCTGAAGAGGTAATCCAAAAAGGTCTTTAAACAAAGGGCAAATGATGTTATAATAAAAATTTTGTTCATTCTCTGGATTTCCAACACATTTTATTTCATAATCATGTTTCTCTTCTCGAACATTAATACTGCCGTCACCTGCAAGAACACCACATAAATAAGCTAAATCTAAAGAAGTTTTAGAAGGAATTTTTATTTTGTGCATAAAAATAATAAAGAATAAAATGCTTTAAATAGGCTATCAGCGCACCTGAGAAGTACGATTTCGAAATAACCTAAAAATGTCACAAGAATTTCCAAAACTCAAAAATCAGCTCATCCTCGCCCCAATGGCAGAGGTTTCTTCTCTAGCGTTCAGACTCTTATGTAGAAAATACGGCGCTTCCATGGCCTACACCGAACAACTTTCTTCATTAGCAATCGTAAGAGATAATGAAAAGACAATGGAAATGGCTGCAACATCAGAAAAAGATTCTCCTGTTGGTCTGCAGTTATTTGGAAGAAATCCCGATGTTCTGATTGACGCAGCAAAGAAGTTCTACAAAGATTTTGATGTTATTGACCTGAACATGGGTTGCCCCTCAAAGAAGATTGTGAATGAAGGGTATGGTTCAGCATTGCTAAAAGAAAAAGATAAGATTCATGAAATAATTGCTGCATTAAAAGACGCAATACCAAGGCCAATCACCGTGAAGATGCGTTCTGGTTTCAAGAAAGTTGAAGCATTGGAAATTGCAAAAGTGATGGAGAAAGCTGGTTGCTCTGCAATAACGATTCACGCAAGAACACAAGAACAAGGATATTCTGGCCATGCAGACTGGAATTTAATAAAACAATTGAAAGAAAATTTGAGTATTCCAATCATCGGTAATGGCGATGTTGTCGATCCTCTCTCTGCAGAAAAAATGTTGAAGGAAACAAAGTGTGATTACATTATGATTGCACGTGCAGCACGCAACAATCCTTGGATCTTCAAGCAAATCCTGCATTATTTAGAAACAGGAAAGATCATGAAACAAGCAACAGAAGAAAAAATAGAGTTGTTGAATGAATATATCTCATGTGGAGAAAAAAGCTTTAAACTCATTAAAATGCGTGCTATAGACTTTACAAAAGGCATTGAAAATTCAAGCGAAGTGAGAAATTCTCTTAGTAGAGTTAAAAATGTTGAAGAAATGAAATCTATTCTAGAAAAGTTAACATTATAAATATGAATTATTTTAGAGATTCATGACATTAGTATGTGGTATAGATGAAGCGGCACGTGGTCCGGTTATTGGCAGTATGTTTATAGTTGGGACGATGTTTGAAGAGAAAGATTTGCAAAAACTAAAAGAGTTAGGTGTTAAAGATTCTAAATTACTAAAACATACAAAAAGAATTGAGTTAGAAAAAGAAATTAATAAAATTGCTGAAAAAATAAAGATAATTGAAGTAAAACCTAAAGAGATTGATGAAGCTGTTGAATCAGAAGCTGGTTTGAACTTAAATTGGTTAGAAGCATTAAAACAGGCAGAAATAATAAATGAATTAAAACCAGATAGGGTAGTTATAGATTGCCCTAGCACAAATCTTAAAGCTTATATTGAATATTTAAAAGAGCATATAAAGAAAGAGGTTTTGAATAAAGTAAAGTTGGTTGTCGAACACAAAGCCGACGTTAATTTTTTAGAATGCGCAAGTGCTTCAATTATAGCAAAATGTGAACGTGAAAGTTATATGGAGAAATTAAGAAAGGAATTAAAAATAGATTGTGGCTCAGGATATCCATCAGATCCAACAACAGTTGAATTCTTAAAAAAGAACTGGAATAAGCATCCTGAAATCTTCAGAAAGACATGGGCAACATACAAAAAAGTTGCAGGTGCAAAAGTACAAAAAAGTTTAAGTGATTACTCATAGCGTCAATTAACACAACATTAATCTATGCATTTACACAGGTTGCATAAATTCATCGGAAACACCTTAGTTGTTTCCTCCGTGTGTCTTCGGACACACGAGTTTATTGTAATTTATAAGACTTTTTCAACAGTGCCTAAGCGAAATAAAGCTTTAAAAGAAAGTGAAATACGCAATAGGAAGAAATACCTTCCAGGTATCAAATGAGGAGTTTTATGAGTCTGCTCGTAAAAGGTTGGAGTTTCTGCTTGACGCGTTCTACCTGATAACAAGGATATTGGGTAGCCAGTCCATTAAACACATACTCGGCCTCATGTCGTAAGCTTTTCCAGCTCGTCAATCCTTCTGTAGCAAGTTGTTTTATTCCATGCTCTCTATCACTTTTTTCATCAAGCAAGTCATCAACCCTGCTAAACCATGCGCCAAAATTAAACCATGCCTGCTCTCTCGTTGATGGTAGCTTTTCTGTAAGGTTATAAACTTCGTAAACATCCTTCATTTTCCTGTCAGAAAACATCATGCCATAAAATAATAATATAAAATAACCGCCTAATCTGTTTTTTATGTCAATTAATTCTTTCGGATCCAAATCTCCACTAAATCGTTTGCCTTCTTCTTGTGCAGTATTTAGTTTTTTAATTAATCCTTCAAAGTCATGTGTAAAAGTATTTGGCAATAATTCTAAGAGTTCGCTGTTGAGTGAATGAAATAAAGTCATTCTCAGGTCTTGTGTATCACATGTAGTATTCTGAAAAAAATATAATTCTTGTGGCTCAACATTTCCTTCTTCAACAAGATCATCACAAATTCTGAGAGAAGCCCCCATAAAGTAGGAAACTCTTCTTCGATGCTTATGAAAAGGTACACCTTCAACATCGCAAATCACCTTATGCAGTAAACCCGTGCCAGCAGTAGTGACAACATTGTTTCTGTTCTGTAGCCACAATCTAGAATGGTTATGTAATTCTGGGCAGTTATCTTGAAAATAATCTTCTAATACCTTTCTCGCATCTCGACCATAGAGTTGCAGTTCTTTTTTTAATTGCAGCAAACGAACGATGGTGTTAGGCATAAAGGAAATCACTTAATCAATGCATTAATAACTGCTTCTAACTCTCCAACAAGTCCAACAAGATGAGAAGGATCTCCTTCAATACCTTCAACAGAAGCAACTGCTTTCTCCTTATACTCGTTCAAAAGTTTTTTAGCATCATCCAGTCCTACTAGCTCAACAACGCCAATCTGACCTTCATCTTGCCCTATGGGTTTTCCACCTTTAGTTGCCTGTCCAACCCTGTCATAAATATCATCACCAATCTGATAGGCAACACCCAAATAATTTCCAAAATCCTTAAGTCGCTGAATGGCATCTTCAGGAGCATTATGAGCAATACCTCCAATCATCGCTGCACTTGAAAGTAAAACTCCGGTCTTAAACTCATAAACTTTGATGACATCTTCCAAAGTCGATGGGCGATTTGATATTCTACTTTCTCTTGGTGTAGATGAGAATACAGAAGCAACTCTTTCAAGCCAGCCTATTTCTCCACCATTCTTTCCTTCAAGGTCTTTCTCTTGTCCTGAAACAAGTGACATAGCTGCAGTTCCGGTAATAGAGAGTATTCTGTTTCTCTGACCTTCCCTCAAATAAATGCTATTTGCAACAGTATGAATTGCCTTTCCAACAAGATAGTGGCTACAATTGATTGCAGTATTCTCACCATATTCTTTCCATACAGAAGGTTTGCTTCTTCTCGTATCAGATTCATCTTGCACATCATCGACCATTAAAGTTGCATTATGAATATATTCAACAGCAGCAGCAGAAGGAATTATTCTGAAAACAGAATGCTCTCCATTTTCAAAAATCTGTGTAGCTCGCACAACAATAAGAGGTCGCCAAAGATGACCTTTATTCAAAACAGCGTATCGCGCAGCTTCAACTGCAGTAGTGTTTGGATCATTGATATCCGAGATTAAATCACACCCCATAAAATGGAGCACTTTTTCTCGTACTTCATCAGAACTTATTGCATAAACCATAGAAACTGAACATAATCCACAAGGGTTTATAAATATATTGTCGAATATATACTTAAAAAGTGTTATATTTTTTTCTTTGCTAATCTGAGCCTTTCTGCCCTGATTCTATCAAAAACCTTTATAAAAGAAAAAAAGACCAGTATTACCAAAAGAAGTGGCAACATGGCAATTATAAAATCAATGCGGCTTAAAGGCTTCAAAAGCTTCGCCAAGCCACTCGAGCTGGTATTTGGTAAGGGTTTCAACTGTGTCATAGGTCCAAATGGATCTGGTAAATCTAATATCATGGACGCCATGTGCTTTGTTCTAGGAAAATTATCAGCAAAATCAATGCGTGCAGAAAGATCTTCAAACTTGATTTACAATGGTGGTAAAACAGGTGCACCTTACAAAGAAGCAGAAGTTTCTTTGGTCTTCACAAATGAAAACAGAGAATTCCCTATTGATGGCGAAGAAGTAACAATTACAAGAATAATAAAACAAACAGGCAATTCAGTATACAAGATAAATGATAATGTTGTTACACGACAGCAAATTCTCGAATTTCTCGCAGCGGCAAAAATAGATCCAGACGGACACAACATCATTCTTCAGGGAGACATTGTCAATTTCATGGAAATGAGAACAGAACAAAGAAGAATGTTGATTGAAGATATCGCAGGAATCTCAGTATATGAGGATAAAAAATCAAGGGCAATAAGTTCTCTTGATAAAGTTGAATCACAATTGAATGATGCAACATTAATTCTTAAAGAACGTGAAGCCTATTTAAGGGAACTAAAAAAAGATAAAGAACAGGCAGAAAAATACAAGGAACTTGAAAAGAATATCAAGTCCAACAAGGCAACATATCTTCACATCCAGATAAAAGAAAAAGAAGATAAGCTTGCAGAAGTCCAAACAAAAATAAAAACACAAGAAGATGGAATAAAAAGATTAGAAGAAAATACAAAAGAAATAAGGGAAAAAATAAGTAAGAAAAAAAGCGAATTAGAGCAGATAAACAAAGACATTGAGCAAAAAGGGGAAAAAGAAGCCATAGCCCTTCAGGAGAGCATAGAAAAACTCAAGACCGATCTCGCAAGAAACAGCGAGCGCCTATCAACTTGCAAAGGGGAACTTGCAAAATTAAGAGAAAGAAAGAAGCAGTTAATCAGTTCATTAGAGGACACAAAGAACACTATAAAGGGCCTGGAAGAAAGCAAATCCTCCCTTACGGAAGAAATTAAATCTCTGAAAGAAAAAGAGTCAAAACAATCAATAACTCTCAATCAACTCAAGAGCAAATTAGGATTGTCAACAAACACTGAGCTTGACAAGGTTGATGAATCACTAGACGAAAAAACAAAAGAGTACCAGTTGCTGCAAGAAAAAAACCAGATTTTACTCCAAAAGAAGTTCAAACTAGACGCTGATATAAGCTCATTGAATGAAAAGATTTCTTCAGTAGAACAACTAGAGAAAAAATCAGATAGCACAAAAACCAGAAAAGATCTCGAAAGTACCGAAAAAGAATTGAGCAAAAGAATTGCAGAAGATGAAGTTATTTTCAATCAGTTAAAAAAGGCAAAAGAAGAATACACAAAATTAAACGAAGACATGTTCAGATTACAAACACAAAGAAGCGGCATGCAGGCGTCAAGCAGCGCTGACTTGGCAATAAAGAAAATTAAAGAATTAAAGAATCCAAATGTCTATGGCACAGTAAGTGAACTTGGGGAAGTTGAAAAGAAATTCGCAACAGCACTGGAAGTCGCAGCAGGACAAAGAATAAAATCCCTTGTCGTCAGAGATGACAAGGTTGCAGCAGAATGCATCGCAGTTCTGAAATCCTCAAAAGTAGGAATAGCAACGTTCCTGCCAATGAATAAAATACAAGGACGCCCAACAACACTAATAAAAGCTCCTGGAGTCTACGGACCAGCAATAAGTTTAATACAATTTGATCCAAGATTTAAGGAAGTCTTCTCTTTTGTTTTCTCAGGAACGTTAGTTGTTGAAAATATTGAAGTTGCAAGAAGGATAGGCATTGGAAAAGTCAGGATGGTAACACTCGAAGGAGACCTTATGGAGACCTCTGGAGCAATGATAGGTGGTTATAGGGCAAAATTACCAGGCATAGGCTTCCAAGAAAAGAACCTGACTTCAAGTTTAGGAGATATAACAAAAAGAGTTGACAAATCATCTGAATTGAAAACATTATTAGAAAAAAGAAAACTAGAGAATGAAGATGTAATAGCAGAATTGAGAAATAGAAGATCTGAGCTCGAAGCTGAAGTAATAAAATTAGAAAGAACTTCTTCAGGAATGAGTATACCTGAATTGAAGAAGCAAGTTGAAAAATTTGAAGCAGACCAAGTATACGAAAATTTCTCAAACTTAGAAAAAGAAATGGAAAAGGTCAACTCAGAGATACAACGTCTGAGAAATGAAAAAGGAAAGATGAAAGGAGACTATTCTGGAAAAGGACAAACAGAACTTGAAAAATTTGAAGCAGTCAGATTAAAGACACGTGAAGAAATAGTTGAAAAGAACACAGAAATAAAAAATATTGAAATACAAATTAACAATATATACAATCCTGAAAAAGGCAAGATACAGCAGCTCATAAAGAATTCTGAGAAAGAGTATCAGGACTTTTCTGAAGAGTTAAAAACTCTTGAATCTCTCATCAAAGACCAAACTGTAGCATTGAACAAAAAAGAATCAGACAAGTCCAAATTCCAGAAAGTGTACAAGGATTTGTTCGGTGAAAGAAGCAAGATGAGTGAGGTAATACAAAAGATGGAAGCATCTATTCTCTTGGAAGCAGAAAAGCAAAAATCAATCCAGGATAAAATTAATGACTTCGTAATAACAAAAGCAAAGCTAACAGCAGAGATAGAAGCTCTCGAGAGCGAATTCGATGAATTCAAGGGAACAACCTTGAGGCGTGGTTTATCGATTGAAGAACTAAAAGTAGAAATAAAGAATTTCGAGGCAATGCTGGCAAAGATAGGAAATGTGAACATGCGTGCCTTGGAAGTGTATGAGGAAATAAGCAAGGAATATGACAAATTAATAGAAAAGCGCGACAAGCTTGCATCAGAAAGACAGGATGTTCTCAGTATGATTGCAGAAATAGAAACAAAGAAGAAAGATATTTTCATGAAGACATTCAAGGAATTAGATAAGAACTTCAGTAGAATATTTATGTCACTTTCAAGAAAAGGAGAGGCAAACTTGGAATTAGAAAACAAGGAAGATCCTCTCAGCCAAGGTGTTGACATAAAGGTGCGCATAACAGGAAATAAATTCTTAGATATAAAATCACTCTCAGGTGGGGAAAAAACAATGGCTGCACTTGCATTTATATTTGCAATCCAAGAATATCAACCAATGGCATTCTACTTGCTTGATGAAGTCGACGCATCATTAGATAAAAAGAACTCAGAACTTCTATCAGAGCTCATTGGAAAATACTCTGAAACAGCACAATATATTATGATATCACATAATGACAACGTTATAACAGAAGCAGACTGCGTCTATGGTGTAAGCATGCATCAGACAGGAATATCAAAAGTTGTTAGTCTGAAACTTTAAAAATTATTTTTTATGACCGTAAGGTTCTTTCTTTGTCTCTCGTGTTTCGTAAGCATAAATAACAGCTGCAACAACAAGCAACAAAACCATTCCTAAAATAATAAGTGTAAATTGCGTTGTGGTAATAAAGTACCTTCCTTCTTCTAAGTCTCCAGGAGTCTCAAGAACAGGTTCTTCAGCATTTCGTATGGTTATAATCTCAGAATCAACCAATACCTGACCGCCATACCGCACCTCAACTGCCAAAACATAAAGACCTTCTTCCAGATTTTCAGGCAATGCTAATGTTTTATCAAATTTCGCTAGATCTTTGATGTTCATAGGTTGCGAAGTTCTAAAAATTTCTTTGTTTGCAACATTCTTAAGCAAATAAACAACCTCGACATCATTATTCTCAAACCCAGTTAATGAAACAGAAACAAGAATGTTCTCTCCAGCATGTACATCTTTGAATTGCTCAGGCAGGTTCATCCTTACTTTGCCAGGCAATCCGGATGAGCTTACATCAAGTATTGCAAGCATGAAAGCTTTTATTGTTTTTGTCTTGGCAAAGATGTATCCACTCGCTACACCAGGTTCATGCCCAATAAACTTAATTGCTATTGTCTTTTGCTCTCCAGGATCAAGATGCATTACATTTGGGCTCACCTGTATAAAATCATCTAAGTTGCTGCTAAACTCTAAATCCAAAGGTATGTGAAGTATGTTCGTTACTAAAACTTCCTCTGTTTTTTCCTCCTTATAATACAAATCAATAATAAATTTCGATTTGCTGAATTTGATTAATGTCTCGCTTGAAGTTAATGGTTGTGAAAGAGTTTCTGCTGCTTGCTTTGCTTCAGCTACTGCGGCAGCTGCTGCTGGTGTTACAGTTATTCTTAATGAGATATTTCCAGTTGCTTCCCCAGTCATGGAAGACCTCTCTATTTCTATTTGCCCAAGTCTATCCATTATCTTTGAAGTGCTGATGAGAAGAATGATAATATATATCAACAAAAGAAGTGTTATTAAGTTCGTTCTTTTATGAAATTCTGTCCTGCTAAGACCCTCATAGGTACCTCTTTTATCCTTCTCTTTCATTATTATAGTATCACCATCTTCAATTAAATACCTTGCGATGATTGGTTAGGCCTCTTATAAACTATCACGAGCTTCCCATTATAATATCCTTCGTCTGCTTTTTTAGGAATGAATAATGTTACAGTTATTGCTTTGCTCTCCCCAGATTTTAAGAAAAAATCATTTTCATCTAATTCTAAACCTTTCATGCCATACAATGCTACATGAATTAACGCGTCTTGAGAAGTTTCTACGACTAATTTCCTCTTCACAACAACACCTGGAAGGATAGTTCCAAAATGTATTGCATCACTATCTAAGTTAAATCCTTGATAACTTCCTACAGCATAATCCACTGGATAAGTAACATACCCAATGATTGTTTTTTGTGCATAAAAAAGTATAACAGTAACAACAATTATTAAAGAAATGAGAAAAAACAAAGGAACATATTTTAAGCCAGGATGAACTTTCAATGATGTCACTTCCTCTCTAATTTTTTCATTCTTTCCTCATGAGAATCTTCTTTATTTGCACTGATTGATCTCTTTTAAAAAATCATCCAGCCAATATCCAAGACAATAAGCAAAATGATGATGACTGCAACAATCATTCCAGTATCTATTTCAAATCCCTTCGTTACAGAAACAGTAAATGTCTCTTTTTTTGTCTCCCCCCCATAATATATCTCAACAATAGCTTCATAATCGCCTGGTGTAACAGTGGACAAATCTAAAAATACAGGAACAGCTACTCTTTCAAGAGCAACCATGCTCAGAGTGTGCGAGAATGATTTTTCAGTGACAGGAACGTCATCTTTTGTAAGGTAAACTATTAAGGAGACATCTTCAACATAATAGTTCCATTTATTCTCAAGAGTTAATGTAAACTCCCGTATGCCACCAGAAAGTAATTTTTCTGTATGCGCAACAACTGCAACATCTTTATATCCTATAGTAAAATTCGTTTGCGTCACCTTTGTTTTTAATCCATCATAAGACACATACGCTTCAGCAGTAAAAGATCCTGTGCCTAACTGACCAGAAGGCAAGATAATCTCAGCAGATTTATGTGCACCAGTATTCAATGCGAATGACTTTGCTTCAAAAGCTCCAGCTTTTTCAGTCGTATTAAAGTAATAAACATCAACAACAGGCTTTACAGAAAATATATTCTCCTCTCCTTTATTTGAAATTCCAAAATTAATGGATATATTATCTTCAATGTTAATATTTTTCAGGTCAAAAGAGTATTCTATATACTTATAGGGATAAGGTACATCAACAATTATCTTTGCGATTACATTCAAAACTGCAGAAACGCCACCATTTCCTCCAAAATATTCTTGCACACCGACAACAACTTGATTATATCCAGGAGTCTCAATAATATAAGGCAATTGATAGTTCACGTTAACACCTACAGAGCTATGTGGTTTTATTGAAACACTGGAAACCTCTGGTGTAAAATATTTTGCTAGTTCACCTTGAAAATGTAATGAAGCGTTTATTTCACTATCAACCGTATTGAGTATTCGAATGACAAAGCTTCCTTCTTTCAAAGGCTCAAAGTTTATGTAAGTCATATCTGGAGAAAGTCCTATAGCAGAAACAACAGGCAAGAACAAGATGAAAACAAATAAGATAGTGACACTCTTTTTCATGAGCTACTTGTTGTATTTTTTATTTATAAGCCTAACCTAAGCCTTATGAGTGACCCAGAGAGGTTATGAAAAATCCAACAACATCAGAGTATGTAACATTAGTAGCTATTGTAGTACTCAAATTAAAGAAAATTGAAACATTAAATTCATCAGATGCAGCAACATAGGACATATTAGGGCAAACCATTTGGAAACTGTTTGACATGGTTATTCCAAATGGTTGCGTTGAGCTTGAGTTTGCATAATGGAAATAGTTTATTCCAACACCTGTTGATTTGTTAGCACACGTGTTATTGAACAGCTCTGTTGAGCTTATATTTTTTGTTGCAAAAGAGTAATTGACAGATGAGCTTGTAACACCGAGGAGTTGACTAGGCGTACTTCCATTCAAAGTAACATTAACATAAACATTTCCATCATTCCTTAATCTGAAAGGCCCTGGTTTACTAAATCCATTAGGATTTGTACCAGCATTGTCACCATCGCTTGTATTAAGGACATTTCCCGCATTGTCTAAAGTTCCACTTCCAAAATCAACGACACTAGTGACAAGTGTAACTGCAGTCGAAGGTTCAATCGTAACATTAACTCTTCCATACGAAGTATTTGTAAGTACCAATCCTGTTAATCCACCAACACCGCCTATTTTAATAAGTATAACCGTAACACAGCCAAGAGTAACTAAAAAGGTAATCAATCCGGTAATCATTAACGTCCGATCAGTAACCTGCATTATTCCTCCCCACCTTTTTCATGAGGCAATATTCCAAGAGCTATTCGTCCAGTTCCTTCTGGGGCATAACCAGTTGTCCTAGGGATATTCTTGCCTTCACTTGTTTTTGCAACATAACTATCAACAGCACCAAGAACTGTCCATGTAACTATCAGACTAACAAATAAAACGAGAATCATCAAAGCAAGAATTAACTCGCGTTTGACCTCTTTCTTTTCTGTCTCACCCATATGCAATTAATCTCCTGAGTTAGTATTTAAAGATTATGCTAATAAAATCTTTAGTTAGCCACTGTTAACCTTTATTCTTTCTTCTACTGAAATAGACAAACCAGCAGATATTAATGATAATTAAAACAACAAGTCCAATCATAAATACAGAATTAAAAGTATAATCCAACCCGCTTAATGCAACAGCCCTTCCCGTACTCCTCACAGTAGCTTTTATACCATCTGGCTTTATGACCGTCTCAACATCTCTTTCTATGGTCTTATCACCATAGCTAAGGAATATCTTAGTTTTATATTCTCCAACTTCTACACCTTTCGTATCCCAATATCCTAAAAGCACGCCATCACTATTCGCTTTTAACTCTTCATTTGCTGTTTTAAGTGTTCCAATCAAATCTCCATTGAGGTTATAAATTAATACTTCAGCGCGAACATCGTTCACATCTTCATTCCACAAGTTCCTTACCAATATTTCAAATTTTGCAATTCCCCCAAGTTCAAAGCTACTTACTTCAATGCTTCTCAAATCAATCTTCGTGCCACCAACGGAAAATGCTCCACCAGTTTCAGCAATTTCATTGTCATAATAAACAACAACATTACCATAATAGTTTCCAGGATTAACTTGTGCATTCCAGACAACGCGCAATTCTTTTCTTTCTCCTGCTTTCAATAGAACACTTGTTGTTTCTAAAACTTCCACAAGTTCATTTGTCGGACCTTTGACTTCAATGACCGCATGCACATCTTGCAGTGCATCAGTTCCTAAATTGTAGATAGGAACAATCAAAATAACATTGCCACCAGCATCGCCATCCAGCACACTTAAACTCGCATCAACATATTTTCCAGGATGCGGTATTCTCACCCTTAAGGCTGTGGAGAGGCTTAATCGTGCACCAAGATAAGTTCCAGATTCTGCCCCAAAGGGAATTTCTGTCAAGACAAAAGTAATGTCATTATCTCCTGGCTTTCCAACGTCATTCGGTATTTGTGCGTGATAATTGACAGTCTTTTCTGTCTCACCTTTATTGAAGTTGATAAGAACTTTATCAACAGAAACATAACGCACAAGATCTCCACTCAAATCAACAGTGACTGTAGTTGGATTACCACCTACATTCTTTACAGTAAATTGCCCAGAATAATCCAAACCGTTGTCATAATCAACGATTTTTCTTGCAGGGGTTACACCTAATGCTTGCACACTCATTACAATTAAAAGAATCATTAAGAATACAAGAGCACTAGTGACAATCTGTTTAATTTGCATTTTCAGCCACCTTCGCCATTAGTTCAATTGCAGATGCATCATCAAGTTTTTTTGTTTCATCTTCTTCCAGAATGAATGAGCCAGTAAGCAATCCACCTTTTCTTACCTTCACTTCTGCCTTTTCATTTCCAATATTTTTCACCTGCAGATTATTATTATTATCTTCCTTTGCTTCTATTCCCAATAGCGAGTTTATTTCAAATTGATTAACAATGCCGAATCCACTCACCCTCCAATAATAGTCTCCCGGCTCAAGCTCCAGTATTGCTCCTTTATTCACAAGAACAGGAGAAGTAAACATGGTATTATCGTCAACATATGCATAACTTGCCTGTCCAACCCAATCAAAAGCAACCTTGCTTGTAGCAAGCATTGCACCATTTCTTGGGGTTGTAGGTAGGTTAAACAGCATGATACTCAGTAAAAAGACCATTCCAATAATCCATCTCCTATGCCTAATGAAAACCATTATCCGCTCCCTAAGTACCAAACAACAAAAGGTATGATGACTGTCTTATTTCCTAAAGGTTCTACTGATGGTACGGTAATATTGACATCAACTCGTACTTCATCATTGGTGTCTGTATGTGAAAAGTTTTTGATGATGGTAATGTTGATACCTCTAGCAGGTAAGGCAATATAACTCAGGGTCGTTTGCGCTTCAACATAAGATACTTGACCAGACTGAGACCCATTGCCAATTTTAAATGAGAAATAATTATTGTCAGAAGCAGAAGCAGTAGACCATAATCCAGTTGTAGGTCCAGTTAAGTTGACATCAACTTTCACATTTCCAGTATTTTTAAACCATAAGGGACATGCTCCAGGTCCTGCACTTCCAAGCACACATGCTTGAGTATTGTTTTTTTCATCAATAACCATTGATCCAAACATAATTGTGCTATTCAATAAAGTGATACCAACATCCACATCTATCTTGAGTAAATTAACACCAGTTAAACTTTTTCCATATTTTGTAGTTGCATTTGAATAGTTATCTCCTGCTTCAACAAACCATTCATAATTATAGCCGTCATCATTGAAATATTTAAGTTCTGTAAGAAGGGAATAAGTACAGTTGTCAGCATTGTCAAACCTGCCATTAGCGTTTGAATCACAGTTGCTTTGGTTTTCCATAACTTGGACATGGTAATTATCATTACAGCTTCCACCTGCACTTATCTTGCAAGTCACATTCAGATAATAAATAACATTGTCACTGTCAGGATCTGATGTATTGCCAGCACAGAAGAATCCGCTACATGAAGCTCCTGTTGGGGGTAATTGACCATAGGTGTTATCAGGCTGCCATACAAACTCAGGCGTCCTATCAACAGTATTGGAATTGTTTACAAGTGACTTCTTTGTAGGGAACAAAGGCACAAAATTTTCAATAGTGGTATTACCAGTGACTTTTACAGGACCTGCCCCAGGCTGGCTGTCAGTAATTGAAACATTACAAGACCAATTGTCAAAGTGCGAGGTGTAGTATGCAGGTAATAATTGACTATTTATTGTAGAGGGATTTATAGTTATTCCAGACAAAGTGAATGTTACATTTGTGGCTCCTTCTTTTAAGAAATTAACATTCGCCGTAGCTGTTGCATCCAGATCATCTTCAGCAGTAAAGCTACAGTTAAGCAAAGCAGTAGTGTTGGTAATATTAGCTACATCATCAGGAGCAATACTTATATTAATCACTTGTCCAGGCCTGTCAACGCGTAATGTTCTTGTCTGGCTTACATTTGTTACATTTGTTATGTCTGTCACATTCACAAACCAATGATAAACACCTGACGTAAGCCTATAAGTGTTATTAATCTCTGTGGCATTCAATGTTCTATTTATAATGGCTACTTCGTCAATCATGCCTTCAAACGGACTGTTAAATTGGCCACCTGTTGTTGTTGGCAAATTACCTATAATGAGTACATTATTATTGTCAGTAATGTTAGTATATACTCCACTTTTGTTAAATTGGCCATTTCTATAGACATACGTAGACTTGTTTGCAACGACAACAATAGCCAAATGAGTCCATTCATTTGCTACAAAGAAATTACTAGCATTTAAGAAAAGTGAGCTACCATCATCTAAAATTTGGAGATGCCCTTGGTTTTTTTGAATTTTAAGACCCTTACCATTACCAAGGATTATGTTTGGGGCAAATTTGGCTATCACACCTTCAGTTCCGCTTGTATCAATTGGTCTGAGCCATGCCATGTACGTAATATTTTGTTCTCCAATCCAATCGTCAACATCTCCAAAATCAATATGCCCATCAAGATCGCCCGTACTGCTTGAGTTATAAGCCCCTCCAAATTTACCAGAGCTTACATCGATAATAGCACCATCATTTTTTATTGTCCCATTTTCCTGTGGATTTGAAAGACTAGCAAAGTCAAAAACATTTGTTGCATTTTCAGAAAAATCTCTGTTATTATCGAGATGCACAAGGAGAGAGTAATTACCTTCAGGATCTAAAACTTGTGAAGTCCAATTATAAGTTACTTGACTACCATTTGAAACATTGGAAGAAAAATAAAGTAAATCTTGAGTTCCGACAACCGACCCAGTTGTTGAGTTGCCACCATATATTCGAACAGTCAGATTATTTCCCTCAGGATCAACAATAGTTGCATTGAGTACTATCGAGCCAACTTCAGTAAAATTAGTATTGTTTGCAGGCGCATTCAATGTTATGGTTGGAGTATTTCCTCCTATACTAAATTCTCGTGTCGCTGTCGTCGTCCCATTAGTAGAATCATTGCCATACACATACCAATAGTGCTTTCCTGTCGTAAGGTTGACGAGATTTGCAATCTCTGTTGCTGACAATGACCTATTAATAACTGCAACCTCATCCATACCTCCAAGCCAGCTATTTGTACCTGCATCAGTAAATGCACCAACTTTAAAGTTCTCGACAGAAGAAACATCGGAAATTGATACTGTTGTTGAGAATGTACCATTTAAAATTCCATTTTTATAAACGTAAAAAGTTTTATTTTCCAGCATAACAACTGCAAGGTGTTGCCATGTATTATTATCAAAGAATCCAGTGAGGTTAAAGCTGTTAGCAACACTAGCATCGAGACCTAAAACAAAGTTATTGTGAAATTTGTAAATAACAAGTCCAGCTCCACTACCAGCAGTTGACCAACCAGCGAATATCACTTTTGAGCCTGCCCCAGCAGTAGGACGTACCCATGCAAGATAAGTTTTATTTGAATACCGATAACACTCAAAATCACAGTCATCAACCTTAATATAATCTTTATCTCCGTTCTTAAACTCCATATGACCACCAAAAATGGAATTTGAGTAATTAATGAACGGTGTGCTGTTAACACTTCCATTGAAATGCCCAGACCAATCGAGAATATTTGTCGCATTCTCTCCTTTGTCTGCATTATTATCAAAATGATATCCAAAGAGCATTTTAGATTCAACATCAAAAGGATAGCCTCTCCAAGTGTATTGGATGTTCGTCGCATTGGTAACATTGCTTTTATACAACAAATCATCAACTCCTGGAGGCCCAGTTCTATTTCCATAAATAATAATAGTCACATTATTTTCAGGAACTAAATCATCAGTCACATTCACAGAAAGATTAACTGACTTAGTTTCAACATCAAAAGAGGTATCATTCACAGGACTTAATAAAGTCAGATTAGGAATCTGATTTGTTTCAACATACGTAACATTAAAAAACAGGGCATCAATGCTAAACATAAAATTGTTACTAGTTGTTGTTGCTAGCTCAGTTCGTGCAAGTGCTCCAACAGGATTTACTCCAAAGAAAGTGCTACAGGACCACGTTTCGTTTCCAGTAGCATTCAAACACGTCAACCCTGGATTTGCCGTCGCACCAGGACAAGTAGTTGTAAGATTGTTGTAACTTCCACCCCCATTTGCATCAACAGCAACAAGGCACTGTGCTAATCCTGAAGTAGAGTTAACCCATTGTTCAAAACAAAGGAAAACTTCTCCAATAGTGTTACAATTAGTAATGGTTGTATTTGTAACATTAACGCGAACTCCTGTAAATCTATTTCTTGCATAAGTAATATTTTCTACAAAGGTATCATCGCAACTGAGTCTATCTGCTTGCCCATTACCACAAGCAGAGGGATATGTCCCATTACAAACAACAGTATAATTATTTTTAACTGTGGAGTTAAACGATGCATCACATTGTTGCAGGGTCAAAAGTTTCTTTCCACCAGGCTGTGCTTGTGGATCAACAATGTAATCAAACTCCAGATAGGCACCAGGATCATCATCAATATTGCGCACACGCAAATCAAAAGTGTCATAGCTGCCGTTCATGTTTGTTAAAAGAACTTTATACAAATCTTCCTTTGCAATAATCGGGAATGTAGTGATTATCTCAGAGGAATTAAAGTAATGTACTTCAATATAACTCTGATCAAACCTTGATCCTCTTGCATAGACAGTGATATCTTTATCAAAAGTTAAATTCTCTTTGAAAGTTACCCGCACATATTCGTTATGATAAATTTTTTCAGACCAAACATCATCTTGTGCTTTTGTTTCATTATAAATATTTGAAATAACAGCATAATTTGCATCTAAATGCACAGCATTGACAATGTCAATGATTAACAAATAAGTATCATTGCTCAAAGAAGGAACAATCCATTCGATGTAATCAATAAGGCCAGAACCATCATGGTCATAAGGCGTAAATCCCCAAGGCACTTCGCTGCCATTGACAAGCCTGTAAAGGCTTATACTTGAACTAGGCAGTTCTGGAATGTCGGTATAACTTAAGATATTAGTATAATGGATATCGCTGCTTACCGTAATCTTCTTTCCATGCTCTGTTTCTTCTTCATAAGAAGTTGGGCCAGGAGTTTGATATTCAATTTCAATCTCAGCAACATTATCTCCAATGATAATAGTCATATTATCGCTGCTCGTATTGCTTGGTACAACACTCTGATTTACAGTAATAGTACTGTCTGTTTGATTTGTTTCATTACTCAATCCTAACAGTGCGACAACGTTTCCAGTTATTATATTTCCAAAGAATCCTCCAAGAGATTTTGTATCTGCAACAACAGGCTTTTGATTGAGTTTCTCATAAATTCCTTCTTCAATAATCAAAGTCGCAGACTCAACAAGCTCTTTCTGATCATTCACATTCTTCAAGACAGTAATGTTCTTAGCTCCTGCAGGAATGTCAATTTCAACATTGCTCAAAGATGCATTAGAAGTAATTGTTTTCTTCCATGTAACAGGTCTATTTATAACAACCCCATAGTTAACAGTTTCTTCAGTATAATTTCCTTCTACACCTCCTTGTAAGACAATATCAGTAGTACTTCGTACAGGCTCAGAAATTGGTTTTAAAGCATTAAAGAGGCTATTGCCATTTTCATCAAATATATTCATAGTATACGTACCATTTTCAATAACTGAAAGATTAATGTTGTCAATTTCAAACAAAGCATTGTCTAAATAAATTTTAATAATAAAATCTCCATTCAGAATTCCTTTCATGAAACAAGTATTTTGGCACTCTTCAAAATAAGCTCCAAGATCATAATGAGTAACATTCATACCCTTTACAAGTTCTACCAAAGGATCTGTGACAAGAGTAACATTCGTTTCATTGACTTCTTCAACGATTTCTTCTTCAATTGCTGGTTCAATTATTTTGTTGGGATCAAAGATTCCTTCTGCAAAGGCCATAACTTCACTGGTTATTGAAGCAGTAAATTCCGTTGTTCCATTGATGTCAAAAGCATAATGCCAGTCTGATAAGCATATCCCCAATTCAAAATCCCAGAAGTCGCATTGATACAGCATCTCACCTTCAGATCGTGCTCTAAACGTATGATTTGTTCTGTTTTCTGTTCCAACATCAAAACCAAAAACTCTTTTGAAAGAGACATTTACAGGCTCTAAAAATCCTCGAGGAAGGTATTCTTCATATGCCATCCAGCCATTTTCAGCCTGTTCGTCAATGTCAATCTCAGTAACAGCATTTTCAATATCATCGAACTTTATTACAGTAATTCCATTTTGCTTGTTTGCTTTATATTTGAGACTCTCGCCTTTCGAGTTAATAACAGAAAATCCTTGCAGAAGACCAAGAGTATACAATTCATCATAAGCTGATTTTTCTGCAAGACTTGCTTCTTGGCTTGCCAAAGGACTGATTTCGCCAACAGCGAAGCCACTTATTCCTTTGAAGAAAGCATCATTGCTTTTCAAATCATTGCTATCCAAAATAAGATATGTTTCTCCAGAGTTAGCGTGTGTAAGAAAAACCTTTACTTCACCAGCATCAAAAGTTAATATTCTCCCAGTAAGCTTCAAGGTTGAAAGTTTTTCTATACCCTCAAGGTGTAAGGTATATTCTTGGCTTGTGTTGGCAAGAGCATGCAAATCGTATGAATGGCTCGTTGCAACAACCTCATCGGAAAATATTACCTGCCCAGTTATTTTGTTGGCTTCACTTTCAGTTCCTCCAGAAGTAGAATCTTCAAGGTAGTTCATAAATGGAGTTGCCTTCAGCTTCTCCCCGTAACCAAAATCTTCAACAAAGGGAGACCCATAATGAAAATAACTCAGAGAAAGCAGTAAAACAATTCCTACAAGCACAGCAGCATCTCCATAATGCATACGAACATGTTGAACCTTATGTCTTCTCGGTCTCAACTGCAAAAGATTTTTTTCTGTTTGAAGAACCTTGTGTAAAGTTGCACTACTTCTTTTTTTAACAGAAACAGAAATACCTTTTTTCAGCAAAGCTATTTTATTCCTAGCCTTTGCTTCATCACTGCCAAGATAAACCGTTTTTATCTTGCCATCTTTCAGGCGTATGCTATCATAATAGTATGGACCTACTTTTTTTCCTTTTTTGTTGATGTACTTCTTGTACAATTGCCACGCCTCTTTTAAAAAAACAAGATGTATCGCTGAAAAAATGGTTGCACTACGGCTATTTAAGTATTATGGTGTATGTAAATGACATTAGCCTTTGGTATAGTGAGGTTTAAAAAGGATAAGATATTTGTAAATGTAATGCTCATAAAGAAAAAAAGAGGGAGCTTAGAGAAAGAATTGACACCAGTAGGCCATTTTTTATTAATTGTAGCAGTAATAGCTGCAGCAAGTTTTATTAGCGATGCCGCAACAATAAACTTAACAGTGCCAAGTTTTGCAGTTACACCCGTAATAGGACCAACACTAAGTGGTGTTATCAAAGACAATCTCAACAAACCAACAATACAAACAGCACCATACAAAAGGCCAGACAATTACACGATGATGTATTGTGATTTCGACAGCCAATCTATTTGCACGAAAAAAACAGGTTCAATTTATCCATTAAAAGACGTATTTAATTTTGCAGGTGGAAATAATGGTTTGTTTGGAACAGCTGCAGTAACAATACCAGACCAAGGAAGTGTGGGAATGTATCCTTCAGAAGGCTTCAATTATGCAAAAGGAACAATTGAGTTCTGGGCAAAAAAGCCCGCAACGGTAAAACAAAATGTACCAAATACCTTCTTGAGCATGGAAGGGAAAAAATCATTATCAGGAAACCAGTATGAACTTATTGTAGGTGAAGGAACAACACCAGAGACAGATTCACATATCTACTTTGGTGACGACACAGGCCTTGACCTTACAAACCCAGCAATAATCAAAACAAATGTTGTTCGCGGTGTAACTGTTGGAGATATCAATGGTGATAAGATACTTGACTTGCTTGTAAGCATGAATCAAGATGATTCTGTCAATATCTTTTATGGCCCAATAGAACCAGGCCAGACCTATCCAAAACCTACAAATGCAAATCAGATAATTCCTGTGCTAAAACCACAAGGCCATGCACTTGCAGACTTGGATAAAGACGGCGATCTTGATGTGATTGTAGCATCGTACGATCCAACAACACCACCAATACTTGGTTTTGAAAACGATGGTACAGGCACTTTCACTCCATTGAATTTTAACTTTGGACCTCTCACTGTTAATGCAGAGGCAGTTAATATTATGGACTATAATAAAGATGGAATCTTAGATGTTCTTTACGCAAGCTTTGGGTCACTTTCATCAGTAATACTCCTTGGTAGCATTGATGCAAATAATAAGTATACCGTTGGCTTATCAGATCCACAAAAAGTGATAGCCTTAGATACGTATGTACTTGGAATAGATTCTTCAGACTTGAATGATGATAGCTATCTCGACATCATCGAAGCAAGAACCTTGCATAATGAGGTTATCATACGATATAATGATGGCACAGGCTCATATCCTGATGACATAGCACATAAGAAAGTAATAACAACGAACAAGCCATTCACGGTCAAAGCAAGAAATGATATCAACAATGATGGCTACCTTGACTTGTCCGTTGCAAACTGGAAAGATTCTGTATCCTCAGTGTACATAGGCCCAGATTACAGTTCGAGAATAACATTCCAAGTTTCTTCAGGAGTAAGCTCAACAATTGGGGACTTAAACTCAGATGGAATAAATGATATCGTCTTCCACAGTGCAAACACCACTTCATCTCCTATTTTCTACTTAGATGTGAATGGTAATGTCTTATACCAAGAAAACTTAGTTACGCAAGCTTCAAACACAAATCCAGGAGGAGTTGGAGAAGGAGCAGGGATGATGGCATCTGCAAAGGGAACATCTACCTACGGAAATATCCTCGATGACTCCAACACATTCCAGGTATACTACAATCCTGCAGACAACAGCATATATTTTGAAATAATTGATAATAAGAACAAGCTGCACAGGGTTAAGGCACCATTCCCTAATACTGCTGGATTTGAGCATATTCAGGTAGAATGGAACCTCCAGCAAGGCAAATTAAAACTTTTCATAACTGAAAACCAAAAAAATAAAATAAGCAAATCATACAACGCAGGATCTCCAATTGAAATTCTTGGCAACGCAGAAAAACTCAGCATTGGTACTGGTCAGGAAAACCAGGAAGCAGCGGATAATTGGTTGTTAGAAGAATTAAGAATATCCACAATAGAAAGAACCCAGCCAATAACTTCAATTACTAACTAAATAATATTTTCCTTTATCTAAAATTATTAAAAGTCATAAAAAAATATATATCTCTTAAAAGAATACAAAAAAAGAAAAAAAAGAGGGGGTTAATTCCTCTTCTCTATTTAGCGTTTAGGGTAGTATTGGTAATACGTCTGGCCTTCCAATGAAGAACCTTCTTCCCCATCTTCGTCGCCACTTGCTTTTCTGAAAGCAATGACCAATGCCAATACAACAAGTACAATAACAAGTACTCCGAAAATAACTGCTAATACAGATTTCAAAGTATCATTGTCACTTGTTTTTTCTGGCTGCGTAGCCTCTAAAGAATTAACCTTAGTTGTGAACACCATTTCATTAAGTACTTCACTGCCAAGAGTTATTCGTGCAACCCATGTATGGCTTGCAGATTCTTCAGCATCATAAGGTGTTACGCTAATGGTTACTTCTCCTGTTGAATCTGGCATAACAGTAATGAAACTTGGTTGTACACTAGCTTCTCCCCATGTTGATACGCCGTCAATTTGAACGGAATATACACCAGGTTCAGTGCCAATGTTAGCAAGCATTACTTTGTACTGCACAGTTTCACCAGCAGTAGTTGCTTTTGAAGTTGAGTCGCTGTTAAGAACAGTTTGAACTCCAGTATCTTCCTTCACACCAACGACATTCAAGTCGAGGGATTCAGTAAGGAAACTGTGTCCTCTATTATATTCAACATCTACTCGTACTTCATATGTACCGCTTGGAGCATCTGATGGTATCTTTAACAACATATCAAGTTGACCACTATTTTGCTGATCGAAATGATTGTCAGTGTCTTTTTCTTGAATCTCAGTATTGAGCTTGTTAAGATAACTCACAGTGCTTACACCAAGATCTGGTATGGAAACTTTAACCTTGACATCGTCTTCTTTTTTCTCTCCAAGGTTTTCCAGTCGCACAGTAACAAATAATGGGTTACCAGCTGCGATTGTGCTGCTTGGGTTCAAAAGAACATCGAATATACTCAAGTCATGCCTTTGTTCATCGATGTGAAGTGCGACTTCTTCGGTGATTTCATCGTTTTTGTCAGAGACATCTATTCTCAACGTATAGCCTTGTGATGCATCAATGTCATCAGGAATAACAAGAGTCAATGTCTTCTTGTAAGTGTTGCTTCCATCAATAGAAAATGGACCTTCAGAATCTAAAACGCTTCCAAATTCATAACCCATTATTCTTCCTGTCACAACAACATTATCAACACTGTCAGTGCCGTTAAGCAAACCAGTGATGAAAACTTCTATGTCTAAAACTTGTCCTCTTTCTACGTCAAGAACTGTTGAGCTGTTTGAGCCTAGTTCAAGGTCGTTAACTTTGACTTTGTCTATGCTGAAAGCTTGTGCATGTACAGAAGTCGCAACTCCCATAATTGCTACAAAAGCCATCAAGAACAGCAAAACGCCCTTCATGTGTCTTTTAGTGTTCATTGTTAATTAACCCCCTAAGGATAATTTTGTTACTATTGGTCGGTTAATATTGCTATATAAACCTTTCGATGACAAATATATATCACATCACTATAGAGTGGTTCTATAGTATAGGACCTCTGCTTGCTTTAAGGCGTAAAACAACATTCTAGCAAGCTTCTTTAAAACAGTAACTTCTTTAATTTTTATGGCGATTTAGTAGCGACCCGTTGGTACGAACGCCTCCAGCATTTTTTGAAGAAAGCGATTGATCCAGGTTCAAATCCTGGTATCCCCATTCCATTCAAGAATGAGAGGTTTTCGAACAAAGGAAGTATTTTTGTTCTTTTGCAGTATTTTATCAACAGAAAAAACATCATCATATTTTTCAATCAATCTTCTAAGAGTTGCATCACGTTCTGCGTTCCCATGATCAAATCTATAAACTCGCAAGAAAAATTCAGCAGGCCTGTTCTCCTCTGTGAAGTATCTATTCGCATCAAACTCAAGAGAAGAAACTCCCTCTAATTGAAAAGGCAAACCAGATGGATAATGCCCTAACCCTCCCATAATCTTTCCATTTGCAGCATCTGAAAAATTTAAGAATAATCTATTCTTTCCCCTCGTAAAATTTATTCCTATTTTTGGACAAACAAAATCATCATTTTTAATTGCACAATCAACATCATCAAGAACAAGATTTAATCGGTAGGCTCCAGCTTGTTTCAGTACTTGCAAAGTAACAAGTGCTAAATCGAGTGAAGGCTCAACATTACAAGTTGTTTGGTCACGAAGTATTCTGTTGCTACTTCTCATACCATACTGCCCATGGAGGGTATTTTCATCCCATCTTTGGCGCTGCACTGCAGTATCAAGCCACCGAACATAATCTTGAATGTTTAACATACCAAAAGATTCAAAAAAAGGGACAGTTCCTCTTCGTAAATGTTCTAAAGGACTCAATAATTCCATGTCACCGTTATCGGGCAAGTCATCAATCATTTTGGAGTAACAAAAAGAAAAATAGCCAAATATAAAACTTTCGATAAGCAATTACTCTCTCTTCTTAGCATCAAAAGTGCTGGCAAGGTCGATAATATACTTCCCATCGCTCAGTTTATACACTAAAGGCTCTCCCCTGAACAAGTCAACCAAATCAATCTCAAACTTTCCTGGTTGCCGTACACGTATCGATTCTAAGTCAAGAACAACAGGATAATCTTTTGTAATTTCTTCTTTCGACCGGTCACCAACTAAATCCAAAGCATCTCGTTCCATCTGTTGCTTGTCTTCAACAGTAAGATTCTTCGTAAGCTTTCTCGCATCTGCAATGGATTTTTCCTTCATGAAAAAAAAGAATCTTCCACCACATGTGCATCCAGTAAGAATCTCTCGAGATCCATCAGCATACATCTTAGAACATCGTACACACTGGTGAGGCATTACCTTCTCCTTCTGCGAACCTTCGTGCTTGTTCTTCTACGAGAACTTCCTCTTCTCTTTGAAGCAAGTCGTGGTGCAGTTGGTAGCGTAAACAATTCAACTTTGTTTGGATTCCTTCGTATTTCCTTGACAATACTTGAAGGCCCTATAATAGTAACACCATCCCGATGTCCAATCAAGAATTTAACCATCTCTTTCTTAAATTTATTAAAGAATTGCAAGTCTTTTTCTTCAGGGTATATAGTACAGATTTCAACACCTCTGAATTTATCTTTAATCTGGCTCATGGTCTCAGATATCAATAACGTTTCCTCTTCAGGTTTCAATCTTCCCTGCATGAGAATTATTTTTTCTTGTTTGACAATACTCAGTAACTTCTTTATTCTTTCCTGCGAACCAAGATGTTCAATCTCAGTATAAGGAACAAACTCTAATGTTAACACCTTCAACCACCTCTTTATATGAGCCTAAAGAGAGACTCATAAAATTCCTCCATATTCTTTCCCTTGTGAGCGCTTAATCCGACAACATCATATTGTGGGAACGCATTCTCCACTCTTCTGACGTTGGACTTCCTTAAATCTATTTTGTTTGCTACAATCAAGACAGGAATCTTCCTTGCAGCAAGGTTTCCTATGATAGTAACATTAACTTGCGAATAAGGGTTTAACGTTGCATCTAAAACAACAACGCACACATCAACGTCGTCCAGCCATTTAATAGCCTCAATAACACCTTTTGTAGCCTCTTTAGCCCTTTCTTTTGCCTGCTTCGTCTTCATTTTAAAGTTCATGAAGTCTTCATAGTCTATTTTTGTGGCAATGCCAGGAGTATCAATGATGTTAAACGTCATCTCTTTATTATCATACTTAATCGTCACTTGCTCTTTGACTTGCACATTCCTTGTCTCATGAGGGATTTTAGAGACGCTACCCATTCTTTCCCCTAGCCAATCCTGGCATATTCTATTTGCAAGGGTAGTTTTGCCAGAATTCGGCGGTCCATAAAATCCCAATTTTACTGTACTTTTTTTAGCAAAAATATTGTTAATCATGCGCCTGAAGAAATTCTTGATGTACTTGACAACAACATGCGCCTGTCGTTTTCCTTCTTTATTTTCTACAGAAACGTGAGCTCGAGAATCACCTGTTTTCTCTTCTTTTGAATATTTTGAAGATTTTTTTGTTGCCATTGCTCTTTTTGCCACTTTATTATAAGTAAAACGACTTTAGAGGCTTTTAAGCATTTCTGTGATTAAAAAGCCGAATTTGAAAATGAGTTGCATATTTTCTTTTTTAAATAAAACATTCCTAAACTCAGTTATCTATTCCCACATTTCAATGACCCTGTCTACAAGTGAATCCAAGAAGCTTTCTTGGTACACAATGAATAACTTGACAATTTCTTCTTTGTCGATAAGAAAGTGATAAAATGTTTTTCTCCCCTTTTTGGTAAACCCCACAATATTGCTTTCTTCTAATTTTTTAAGATGCCATGATACTGTTGATGGCGAAACATGCACAGCGTGCACGATTTGCTCATGATTGCAAGGAGAATGTGTTAAAATGAATAACACTATTTCCCTAACCTTCTTTTGCCTTAATAATCCCAAGAGTTTCTTATCAGATTTAAATTCCTTTGGAAAATAACGAACATTATTTTCATCTTTTTCTTCTTTAATTAATCCGTACTTGGCTAAGTAAGAAAGATGGTATTTTACCGTACCTGTAGGCAAATTGCTTTTTCTTTCAATTTCCCTAAAATGGCATCCAGCATACTTTTTTACAACCTCATAGATCTTTCTTCTCGCTTGTAATTCAAGAACTTTTTTTTCGCGTTCATCAAGGAGATCTGCCATAACAACATCACTTCTTCAATATTCCAAAGAAGAAACTCAACAACATTGCAAAATCGAGAATACTGGCAACAGGGTCAACCCATGCCAAATCACCAAAGAAAATTTCCATCGATATCAAAATTACTTTTATTGCAAATATAAGAAAGGCAACACTAACAAAAAAAAGCCTCTTATTTCTCTTCATTCTATATGCATACATAGTAAGAACAAATAAAACGAGTGCAACAAAGCCACTCAATAAATTAAGCATCTTTGCAAGTTCAAATCCTCCTACAACAATATCTTGGCTCTCCTCTGCCAGAGCAAAAAGAGGAAGTTGCAACAGCATAATAAAGAGAATAGCTAATAGTTTCTTTTTCATATGTTTATCGAGAATAAAGGGATTATAAATAGATTAGTACAATCATAGAATAGTAAAAAAGAAAAAAGAGGAGATTACTTATCGTCCTCTTCATCAAAGTCGCTTTCTGTCGTTACATCTTGATCTGCTTCAGAAGAGTCATCTTCTATCAAAAGAACTTTTCCATTGCCTGCATCAATTTTGACGTCTGTCTCAATACCGTTTTTGGTAAACTCTACAGCATAAACAACATTGCCATCTTCATTCTCAAGTTGGACATTTGTTATCTCACCAACTTCTTTTATATTGACTGCACGTAACGCAATGAGTGTTGCATCTGTTGTACTAATCTTCGCTAATGGAGCCAACTGTGCAGTTTCTTCTGTTTCTGAGACTTCTTTTCTATCATCAACTTGTATTGACGAAATTAAACTTAATGGGCTCTTATTAGTTGCAAGAGCAGTTACAAATAAGCTTCCAACGCCAACAACAAGTAGCAATAAAATGCTCAAGATTGTTTTATTTGGTTTTACCATTGTATACCTCCATGGTTAGAGGAAATGTAATTTGTCTAGCTTAAATAGGCCATAGCCCAAGCATAGAATAATAGTACAATCATAGAACAATCTAAATATCGAGCACAAACGTGGCAAGATAACCTTTTCCTTTCTTCTCAACTTTGAACATATGCAGGGTAATTGCTTTGACATCCTGCCCAAGCTTGTGTTTTTTCAGATTTATTTTTTCACCATTCAGAACTGCATCTAACGTGTACATACCTTTCTCTTCTTGTACATCAACATCGCATGCGCTAAAAACAACAGCCTCTTTATCCTTCAGGTAAATTAATTCTTCAAGAAAATCATAGAGCAGTTTTTCAATGTCTTTATTCTGAAGTTTTATTTCGTGTTTGTAAGAATTTCCAACAGTGTTTGTATCAACAAGTGTGTCCATTAATGCATGAGCACAAGCTCCAAATAAATTGCTCAGGGTATCTCCTTGAGCTTCAAACGCTGCATCAGAAATTGCAACCTTCTCCAAAACCTTGTAAGTTCCTTTCATAGAATAAAACGCCTTTTGATGTTTTTAAAGATTCATAAACGCATTTATCGCATTCCTCACCTTCGCTGAGTGTATTTAAGGAACTAAGTGAAGTAATAAAGATATCAGTAAGAACAAAAGAGGTAACATTATTGAAGTAAGGTTGGCGGTACCTTTCACGTTTCCGATTGGGGAAAGTTTTACAACCTTTTTTGTAATTCCATAATTATGGAGTACATCAACAACATTATCAACATCTTTGTAAGCACTTCCAGCTTCTTCAGCCAAGCCACTCATGCTTGTTGTCTTCACATAAATTCCTTTTTTCTCCATTTGTTTCTGCAGTTCATCTCCTCTGAATTCTCTCTTTGCTTGTGATCGTGACATTGATCTGCCAGCACCATGTGCAGTACTACCAAAAGTTTCATCCATTGCTTTCTGCGTTCCAACGAGAAGATAAGAACCAGTCTCCATGCTTCCTCCCAAGATAACAGGTTGCCCAGTCTTTTTGTAAATAGAATTTAACTCTTCATGCCCAGGAGGAAATGCTCGTGTAGAACCTTTTCTGTGCATCAGAACTTCCTTCATTTTTCCATCAATTTTATGTTTCTCAACCTTGGCAATATTATGTGCCACATCGTAAACAAGTTTCATTTCCATTTCTTCTGCTGTCTTCTCAAATAACTTAGAAAATCCTTCTCGAATTCTGTGAGTTATCATTTGTCTATTAGCAAAAGCCATGTTTGCAGCACAGGCCATCGCCTTGAAATAATCCTGTCCTTCCTCACTGCTGAAGGGAGCACATGCTAACTCTCTGTCATAAATTTTTATACCATATTTTACCATGGCATTGTCAAAAGTTTTAAGATAATCAGTAGCAACTTGATGCCCAAATCCTCGTGAACCGCAATGCACCATCACAACAATTTGATCTTCAAAGATGCCAAACTTCTTTGCAAGTTCTTCATCAAAGATATTTTCTTTTTTGACATGTTGAATCTCTAGATAATGATTGCCACTTCCAAGAGTTCCAAGTTGATTGATTCCTCTGCTTCGTGCACGTTGAGAAACTTTTGAAACATCTGCTTGTGGAATTTTACCATAACCTTCAGCATTCGTTAAATCGTCCTTCCACCCATAACCATTATCAACACACCATTTCACCCCCTCAGTGGCAATGTCATCAAACTGACTATTTGTAACATCTAAGAATCCCTTGCATCCAACACCAGCAGGAACAATTTTAAATAAATGATCGACAAGTTTGTGCAGTTTTGGCTTGACTTCTTTGAAAGTTAAATTCGTCGTCATTAAACGCATACCGCAATTGATATCAAAACCTATACCACCAGGGCTAATGATTCCTTCTTTTGCGTCAAATGCTGCAACACCTCCAATCGGAAAACCATAGCCTAAATGACAATCAGCAAGTGCAAAAGAGAATTTTTGTATTCCTGGTAAGCATGCAACGTTTGCTACCTGATCCAACACTCTTTCGTCAATACCAGGAAGAAGTGCTTTCGAAATGATAATCCTTCCTGGAACAAGCATTCCTTTTTTATAAGATTGAGGAAGTTCCCAGACATAAGGCTCAATTTCTTTTAGTTCGATCATATTTATTTGTTCTTAAGAAACATTATAAATCTTACCATACATAAGATTATTAGACTCACTGCTCTCGCACAATATGACTCTCTTAGGTTAGAAAGAAGAATATACAACCTCAAAGAAAGAATTGGTAAATAAAAAATAGTAAAAGAGTATAAAAAGGTAGCTTTAAAGGCGATCGAGAGATAATTTTATAATAAGAGAGTATGAACCTATGTTATGGTTGATTTATCAACAAGTTCTGAAAAATCAAGGAACCTCAATAAAATAGTACTTGTTCCGAAACGTAAGGAAGCAAGAATAAGATCTTTTGAATTTTCTACAGAGATGAGATTACTAGCAAGAAACCTTGGGTTCGAGAATCATCTCATAGAATTAGGATTAATATTAAAAGAATCTCATGTTCCAGTCCCTCCAGAAGGAAAAGGACTAACAAATGATGATTGGGTACATTATGTTGGATTTGATGATGAACCTTCTGCCACAAGATTTTTTGAAGTAATTAATGCAACTGAAGGATTAAGATACAAAGCAGAACTACCACCCCCTTGTCCACTTTATTACTTGGGAAGTAGAGCATAAATTGCGTGATAATAAACCATAAAGAACAAAAGCTTATTAATTCTCCATAGCCCGTTCTAAACATGATTGGACAATTTTTTGAGATAATACTTCATCTTGACAAATACTTACAAGGTGTCGTAAACAAGTATGCCACACTAACATACGTGCTACTATTTTTGATTGTTTTCTTTGAAACAGGCATTGTTGTAACACCTTTCTTTCCAGGAGACAGCCTTTTATTTGCTGCTGGTGCTCTTGCTGCAATAGGCTCATTTAACATCACACTTCTTTTCCTGATACTTTTCATCGCTGCAGTTGCAGGAGATGCAGTAAACTATCACATTGGCAAATTTATTGGCCCAAAAGTATTCAACAAAGAATCATCTTTCTTTTTTCATAAAGAACATGTAGTTCGTGCAGAAGAATTCTATAAAAAACATGGCAAAAAAACAATAATACTCGCACGATTTATCCCAATCATAAGAACATTTGCTCCGTTCGTCGCAGGCATTGGCAAAATGTCGTATGCTACCTTCCTGTTATACAACGTTGTAGGAGCATTACTATGGTGCTCGTTATTCATTTTTGGAGGTTTCTTGTTTGGAAACGTACCATGGGTACAAGAACATTTTGGCCTATTGATTCTTACAATTATCTTTATTTCATTACTACCACTAGTAAAAGAAATCATTCTTCATCTACATAAAAAAAGGGGGTAGTATAAAAACCCACAAATCTTTTATACAACATCTGATACCCTTGGATATGCCAGAAACAAGATTGGGAGAAATAACAAAACTGCTTGAGCTATTAACCAGAATACGAAAAACTACGCCTGTAGCAATCTTATACAATCAAGCTCCACATCGTCAATTTGAGTTTGAAGCTGTAGGGTATTTTAAAGAAGTTGATAGAGTAAACGAGAAAATTATTTTAGAAACCTGTGTGACTCCGATGGCCGTATTGAACAGACAAGCAAGTAATTATACAAAAATTGAAATTCCTTTGGAAGATTTTTTAAATTATAGAATTCTTACCCCTGTTGTTTCAAAGTAAATTAATGACTAGAAGTAACCATAGCATAGCACATATACAATTCTTCAAACATTGCTAATCTCTCATGAATGTATTGTGATTGTTCTGCTAATGGTCGAAGCTAAGGGAAAACTCTTGCTTTGATATCCTCATACATTTCATCTATTGGAGCAGTTGGAAGTCTGTAGCCTTGGTGTTCATACTCTGCAGCTTTTCTTAACTGCCCGTTTGCATAAAGAAGATTCGCTAATCGCTCAATATGCCTGTGCGTTAACCGAACATCATCTTCTAAAATCTTTGTCATGTGTGGCAAAAACCATATATTTTGTTATATCAATTTATCTGCTTATCTCAAAATTATTTAAAAGAAACACACAAGATTTATAAGGTATTACAGCACTCACGAGCCAAATAGGACGTAATGATGAGAAAAACAAAAAGGATGATGTTGCAATTTTTCATACTAACCATCGTAGTATGCAGCCTCTTTGTTGCAGCACAGGATAATGCTTCAGAACCACCAGCAGCACCAGTACAAGAACCTTTAGTCTGCCCACCTCTAGAAATTCCTCCAATAAATGTCGAAATCCTCAGCTCAGAAGCCTATTACAAGAGTGGAATCATCAACGCTCCAATTCGCGTCCTCATCAAACAAGGGGACAAAGTAAATATTCAAAATTTTAACCTGACAATAGCAAATGTCATTGACCAAGACAAAATCACGAACCAAGAAAAACAAGAAGACAAAGCGAAACAATTAAACATCCTCAAGAACAATCAGACAAAACTTGAGCAAATTTATCGTGACACAAAAAGCAAGTACGATGAACTGAAAACAGAGGATTATATCATAGACTATAATATAGATGATATTAAATCAATCCGTGAAAAAGTTCTCGAAACAATTGAACAAGAGGATATTGCGAGTGCACAAGTGGCATTAGATTTCTTCGATGAAGAACTCAAAACACTTGACCAAAAATTACAGACTGCAAAAAAACAAAGTAAAGTGCAATGGTTATTGCAAAACGCAGCAAGTATGGTTGCAACAATTACCTTGATGACTCTTCTTGTAACAGCTTTAGTCACGCACTATAGGAAAGCAAGAAGCCTTCTCAAAGATAAGAAACCAAAAAGAAAGAGAAGAAAGAGAAAGAAGTCTCCAGCAACGCCTGCAGCAGCCATCGTAAGCTGATGTTATTCTTTGCAGACTAAAAAGAAATATTTATATATAAAAAAGAGCGTTATAACTAAATGAAAAAAAGAGCATCTTCTCCGGAACATAAGCATATCATAGACATGGCTCTCGGTGAAAAAAGGGAGAAGCAAAACACGCGACTTGCAGATGTTACTTTAGAAGAAATGCAGAAAAAGAACGAAACCAGAAAGATGCTCAAAAAGCTTGCTGATTGGAACGTTGACGTTGAAGACTTCAAAAAAAATGCAAAGTTATAAAAGAAAATTTACTTAGGAAACGACTTGAGGCTCATTAACCGCACAATTCTCTCGTATCCAAGGTATATCATAACTTTCGAGCTCTTTTCTTTCGCCACCAATGATGAAATATTGTCTTGCCTCTTCTGTTTCTTCACCAGGCATTTGGTTATCATACCATACATCAGGGCAAACCCTGAGCTTATCTTGAGAACCCCCAACCTCATCTCTATCTTGCAGAGTAATATAAACAATGCCGCCAGCCACTATCAGCAGAAAAACAACAATTAAACCAATAGTTAAGGCTCCTTTATTGTTAAAAGCCATTATATAACGAAAATTACTGGGTTTAAATAGGTTGCGAAGGAGAAGGTTCTGCGTAGTAAGTAGCAAAAAAGCCAGACTGTGCCACTGAGTGACTTTTTACACAGAGCACACATAAATAATTGTTTGACCTCTAAGGGCTTAAATAGAGCTTATTATCAATAGAAAGATTTATAACATATATGCTAGAGAATATAGATAGTGATGAAAATGGCAGAATCCCTAACAAGGTAAAAACTCAGAATGAAGCCATTGAAACTTTTTTACTTCTTCACTTTGCTAAATCTCTGAGAAACAACGTCCCAGTCAACTGCACTGATGAAAGCAGCAATGTAATCTGCTCGCTTCAATCCATAATCAATCATGAAAGCATGCTCAAAAACATCCATAATCAACAAAGGAGCACATCCAGCCAAATGTCCAACATCGTGTTCATTCACCCAGAGATTAAACAACCGATCGCCTTCAGAATCATAGCACATAACAACCCAACCAATACCTCGCATTGAGCCCGTTGCGACAAAATTATTGTGGCAAGCTTCACCAGATCCAAAGGTCTTTACCATCATCGTATACAAAGGATCATGTTCAGTAAGATCTTTTTTCTTCTTTGTCATGTTGCCAAAATAAAGCTCATGCAATCGCATGCCATTGAATTCCCATCCAAGTCTTCTCTTCAACTCAGCAAATTCAGGAGTTCCTATCTTAGCCTCTTTTGTCATCTGCATCAAAGAATCAACAATTTTATTCGTGTTAACCACATAACCATTGTACAAAGTAAAATGATTCTTCAAGAGCTGATCACTAAATCCAATCAATCCAAGTAAATGATCAAAATTCTTTGCTGTATAGGTCATGTTAAATCTTTCCCACCAAATCCATTCCTGGTTTCAATGTTGCCTTGCCAGGTTCCCAATTGACAGGACAAACTTGTCCGCCATGTTCAGCAACATATTGTGCAGCTTTGACTTTTCGTAGCAATTCATTCGTGTTTCTTCCAATAGAATTATCATGAATTTCATATGCACGCAATATTCCTTGTGGGTCAATAAGGAAAGACCCTCGTAAGGACAATCCTTCCTCAGCGATGTACGTTGTATATGCTCTGCAGATTTTTCCTGTTGGATCAGCCAACATTGGAAATGTAATCTTCCTGATAGTTGGAGAATTATCATGCCATGCTTTGTGGACAAAACCAGTATCAGTACTCACGCTTAACACTTCACAATTCATCTTCTTGAATTCATCATACTTATCTGCCATATCTCCTAATTCAGTAGGACAAATAAAAGTAAAGTCAGCAGGGTAAAAGAATAAGACAACCCATTTCCCTTTGTAGTCTTTCAAAGAAATCTTCTTCACATTATTATTAACAAAAGCGTCTGTTGTGAACTCTGGAGCCTTTGCCCCTATTTCCAATTTCATTTCTTCTACCATTGTAATACCTCGAGAATATTAATTCTTATCAAAATGTATTTATTAAATCACGGTTTAAGCTATATTAATATTTATATAGTCCAGTAAATAGAAACCATGCAAGCATGACGTTGCGTATCATAGACTTAGAAGGGATAGATATTTACACACTTCATGCAACAGAAGATTACTTCCTAGAACAAGTCGGCCAAGGCACTCAACCCCCAACAGTGATATTCTCAACTATTTACAGACCTGGAATTTCAATAGGAAAAGAACAGAATCTTGAAAGAGATATTGACACAAAAAATGCAAAAAAACGTGGCGCAGACATCACTCGCCGTATGACAGGAGGAAGAAGTGTATGGCTCGATCAAGACCATTATATTGTAAGCCTCATCAGGCCAAAAAGCCCAAATGATCTTGACACAGCAAAAAAATATGCAGACGTTTGCAGCAGAGTCATAAAATCAATTCATGCCACCACAGGACTAGAGCTGTTTCTTAAAAATAACAACGATCTCATGACTTCACAAAATGGGCACATTGGCGGAGCAGCACAACATAGCTCAAAGGATTCGTACATTGTGCATTGTTATATCAGGAAAAAAATAAATTTAGATTGTGTACTTGATGTTATCATGCTTGATGGTAGAAAATTACAAAATTATAAAAATGAGTTTAAAGAGTTTGCAGTTTCACTTGAAACAGAAGGTTATTATGACTATGAGTTCAGCAAGAAATTTAGAAGAAGTTTCATAAGTTGCTTTGAAGAGGATTTTGAAGAAAAAGACCTTACAACATTTGAAAAAATAGCTATTGAAAAAATCGCACAGGACTATAAAAATCCCAGCTATATTGCAGGCACAGGCAATGAACCATCTCGTGGCAACTGCGACATGTTTGAAGGAAGCAAGGTAAGAATCAGAGAACTTACAGAACTTGCGAAAAAAGGAGAATTAAAGTTTAGGTAAACTTTTTAAAGCCCAAGTTTCACAAAAGTCTTAATCCAGTTGTGTGGGCAATACAAGGCGCCTTCGGGCATCTGTGAATATTGCAGTTAACTGGATATCAGAAAAAAGATGGCAAAAATAACAAATATCCTGGTAATTTTAATCATTGGATTATTTCTCATAGCAGGTTGCACACCAAAAGAAACATCGGGGCCTTCACCAAAATCATTGCCTCCAAAAGATGTTCCTGATACTAAAAATGGAAACGAAGCAGTTGTTAACGCTCCGCTGCCAGTTCCTTCCGACAACACAAAAAATGTTCCAGAGATGGTTAAACAAGAAGTAAAAGAATTTAATATGGAAGCAAAACAATGGGAATTTATACCTTCAACAATAACGGTTAAGCAAGGAGACAAAGTTATTCTTCATATAACAAGCACAGATGTGAAGCATGGTTTCAGCTTGTCAGAATTTGGGATAAAGGAAGAACTAAACCCTGGAGAAACAACAACAGTAGAATTCATAGCAGACAAAAAAGGCACATTTAGTTTCTTCTGTAATGTGCAATGTGGTGCCGGCCATACAGGAATGAAAGGAAATATTGTTATAGGATAAAATGAGTTTTCAAAAAGAAAAACTTGCATCGCTTTCTATTCGGATTGGTTTAGCAGCAGTTTTCTTGTACATTGCATATGCTTCTTTCATAAATCCAGGTATCTGGATTGCATTCCTACCTCCATTCTTGCAAGATTTGCCTTATGCAAAAACACTGCTTTATATCTTTTCATCATATGAAATCCTACTAGGTATATGGATTTTATCAGGAAAAAAGACTTTATATGCAGCAATATTAACGTCCTTGACCTTAGCTGGAATTGTTATTTCAACACTCAAATTCTTAGACATCGCATTCAGAGATCTTGCAATAATGTTCGCTGCTCTCGCACTCGTTGCCTTGCATTGGAAAGAATAATACTATTTCTTGAGAATCTTTTTTGCAAAGAGAACTCCAATAAGACTTCCAAAGAAGTTGTACATTAAATCAAACATGGTATTGAACCATTCGTTATTAATAAACTCTGTGTTGATGTCTCCAAGACCATGCCCAAAAATACCCAAACCATCACCAACAACAAAGTAGCCTATAAACTCAATAAACTCAACAAAAACACCAAATCCCATTGCAGCAAGAATTGCTAAACAGATAAGATTAAACTTGTCCATCCTCTTTTTGTTCTTGAAAAATCCAGAAGCCTGCATGTAGTTGTAAACAAAAGCACCTGCTGAAAATTCCCCAATCAAATGGGTAATGTGGTCCCATTGAAATACTACTGGAGAAACATTGTAATAACCAAAAACTCCAAGGTTATGCATTGCAAAAGCAAAAGCTATTGTCAGATAAATCCAAGGTTTAAGCTTGAATGAGTAATATCCAAAAAAAAGCAAAGATAAAAGAACAATTATTAGGATACTATCATTGATATAATCTCGCACATTAGTTGTATAAGCAATGACAATAAAAATAAAGAATACCAGTAAAGATACAAAATAAGCCAAGTAAGGTTTCTTTTCCATGTTACATCTCAACTAAAAGTGAATCTGGATCTTGAAGATAGCTTATAAGTTTATTCATAAATCGTGCAGCTTCAGCCCCATCAAGAATTCTATGGTCAAAAGAAAGAGTAAGATACATCACTTTTCTTGTGTCAATTTTTCCATGCACAACAACTGGCTCGTCAATCATTCTTCCAAGTCCAAGGATTGCAGCCTCAGGATAATTGATTATCGGAGTTCCAAACAATCCTCCAATGCTCCCATAATTTGTTATAGTGAAAGTTCCTCCTCGTAAATCTCCAAGATTGATTTCTCTCTTTCTTGCTTTTTCTGCGAGCTCAGCTATTTCCTTTGCAATAGCAATGATACTCTTCCTCTCAGCACCCTTCAAAACAGGCACCATAAGCCCTTCTTCAGTATCCACAGCAACTCCAATATTATAATATTTTTTCATCACAATATCTTGGTTTCCCAGGCCATCATCTTCCAATGAAGAGTTCAGTGAGGGATGTTCTTTCAAAGCTGCAATTATAGCTTTAATAATAAATGGCATGTATGTTAATGTAACACCTTTCTTCTCAGCACTTACTTTTTCTCTTTCCCGTACTTGAACAAGTGCAGTCATGTCAACCTTGTCAACATGTGAGACATGAGGAATTTCAGTTGCACTCTGTTCCATGTTTTTTGCAATTGCTTTCCTCACACCTTTAAGCGGAACTCGCGTCACATAGCCATACATATCATATTTTCTTACATGCTGTATTTCTTTTTTAACTTCAGAAGTTCCTTTTCCTTTTGAACTTCGCACATCACTTTCCGTTATTTGCCCATGACTTCCAGTTCCAGGAACTTGAGATAAATCAACACCAATATCTTTTGCAAGTTGCTTTACCCTAGGCATTGCAAGAACTCTTCCAACAATTCTATCAACTGCATCAACAGCACTTTCTTGTTTTGGTTTTATTGATGATTGTATCTCTTTTCGTGCTTCAGCAACTGCCTTGTCAACATCATCTGCCTCTTCTAATTCTCCAACAACGCCAACAGATTTCTTTGACACATCTTTTCTCTCAGAAACCTTTTCTTCAAGTCGTTCATTTTTATTTTGCGTTACAGACTCTCCCTGCTCACCTATAACAACCATTACAGCTCCTACTTTGATGGTATCACCTTTGTTGAAATTAATTTTGAGAATAACTCCAGAAACAGGAGAAGGTATCTGCACAAGTGCCTTATCAGTTTCAACATCAGCGATGATTTGATCCTCTTTTACCTTGTCGCCAACACGTACCTTCCAGGCAACTAATTCACCTTCAGTTATTCCTTCACCAACATCGGGAAATCTGAATTCATACACCATCAGAAATCCATCACCTTCTTTATTGCATTGACAATCCTGTGCTGCTCAGGAAGGTAATGATTCTCATTTTGGAAGTAAGGAAATACTGTATCAAATCCTGTTACTCGCTCAACAGGAGCTTCAAGTTCGAGTGCTGCTTTTTCATTGATTCTTGCAATGATTTCTGCTCCAACACCACAAGTCCTTGGACCTTCATGCACCACAACACATCTTCCAGTTTTCTTCACTGATTTGATGATTGTTTCCGTATCCATCGGTTTGATTGTTCGCAAATCAATTACTTCACAACTGACATTTGATGTAACTTCATCTGCAGCTTTCTGTGCTTCTCGTAACATTGAACCATAAGCAATAAGAGTGACATCGCTTCCTTCCTGCACAACATTCGCTTTTCCAATAGGGATAGTATACTCTTGTTCTGGAACATCTTGTTTTATTGCTCGGTACATCCTCTTTGGTTCCATAAACAAAACAGGATCTTCATCGCGTATAGAACTTATCAATAATCCCTTCGCATCATATGGCGTTGCAGGAATGACAACTTTCAATCCAGGAATATGTGCAAACAATCCTTCCATGCTTTCACTATGATGCTCTAAAGCCCGTATACCACCACTATAAGGCAGTCGTATGACCATGGGACAATTGAATCGTCCTCGTGATCTATTTCGTATGCGTGCAGCATGAGAGATAATCTGGTTAAATGCAGGATAAACAAAACCACAAAACTGAATCTCTGACACAGGTCGTAACCCAATAACAGCCATGCCAATAGAAGTTCCAATAATCCCACTCTCACTCAAAGGAGTATCAACAACCCGTTCCTTTCCATACAGTTTCTGCAATCCTGCTGTAACTCTGAACACTCCACCTTCTTTACCAACATCTTCTCCAAGTACAACAACACGCTTGTCTTTCTTCATCTCCTGCTTCAGTGCCAAGTTAATGGCATCAACCATATTAAGTTCCACTTTTATCAGCCTCTAAAGATTTCAGATATTCTAATTGCTCTTTCAACTCAGGAGTCATCTCTTTGTACATATACTTAAAAATGTCTTCAATGCTTTCAGTTGTTGACTCTGCTTTCCTCACACCTTCTTCAACTTTCGTTTCAGCCCATTGTTTTACTTTATTTTCATACGCCTTGTTCCAGTATCCTTTCTTCAGCAAATATTTTCTGAATCGTTCAACAGGATCATACTTCTTCCATTTTTCAACTTCAGCATCACTTCTGTAGAGAGTTGGATCATCTGCAGAAGTATGTGGCCCAAGTCGGTACGTAAATGCTTCAATGAGTGTTGGACCTTTTCTTTTTCGTGCATTTTCCAATGCTTCTTTTGCAATCACATAAAGTGCCAAAGGATCGTTGCCATCCACCTTGATCCCATTAAATCCATAAGCAAAGGCCTTTTGCGCAATAGTCTCAGAGGCCGTTTGCTCCTGTACCCTTGTAGAAATAGCATACTGGTTATTCTGGCAAACCAGCAGGCAAGGAGCCTTGAACACTCCTGCAAAGTTCATAGCCTCGTGAAAATCTCCTTCAGAAGTTCCGCCATCGCCAAAGAACACAACAGAACATTTTTTCTCTCCCTTTATCTTAAATCCCCACGCAGCACCAACAGCATGCAATGTCTGGCTTCCAACAGGAACAGCAATAGTAAAATTATTCACATCTTCAGGCATTTTATTTCCTTGCTCATTGCCCATAAAGTACATATAGTAATGGCTTGCAGGCATTCCTCGCAACAATAATATTGCAGTTTCTCTGAATGAAGGGAACAACCAATCTTCTTTTTGCATTGCAAGTCCAACACCAACTTGTGCTTCCTGTCCTAAAGTCTGAGCAAAAGTTCCCATTCTTCCACTTCTTTGTAAACTAACGCCCTTTTCATCAACAGCTCGAGAAAGCAGCATGAACTCATACAGCTTGAACAATTCTTCTTTTTTTAATTTTGGCTCTGCTTTCTTATTAATTATTCTTCCATCTTTGTCAAGAATGCGAAATACTTTTCCTTTTCTCGGATCGTTACTTTCAATATATCCCATTACATCACCTCTCAATAATTACTTTGCAGTTGCCCACTCCTTCAGTTTATCATAACTTGTTGAGCCACATATCCATCGCTTGTTATTCTTGTTATAAAAAAAGGGAACGCCGCCGCACTTGCCATTGTCAAGCATTTGCAATTTAGCCATATTTTGGTCATTATGCCATACTTCTACCCTCTCAATTTGAACATGAAGCTCTTTCTCAAGCTTCTGAAGCAAAGGATCCATCTCGTGGCAGTGTGTACATTCAGTACCATAGAACATCAGTAAATCACTCATTTTTTCTCCATATAGAGACATCTTTTCGGTATTTAAAGGTTTTTTGAGAGAAGAGAACAAGAAATTACTTAAGACTTCGAGCAACATATGTACCAAAGATTGGTTTTGGATGTTTTGCTGTAAGCTGGTTGCCTAAGTAAAGAACATCTACATTCCAACCACTTTGTCTTGATGCTATGATAGCTTCTAATCCTTGCTTGGCTGTAGTAATATCATCTTGATGGAAAGAACCAGTTCTTCTCAGGCTTTCATCATCACATAATGATACAAGCTTCCCTGCAATATGAATATGACTTTCCTGATCAAAATATTCACAAATAGCATCCCATCGAGCATGGGAAAGAATACCTTTTCTTAAAAGAGAATATATTTTTTCGAAAGGAAATGCATATTGGACAAGTTTGATCTCACCGTTATCATGTGCAATGTTGGCAACAGCATCTAAAAATCCAAGCCTTATCGCTTGATTGGCTCGCTTAAACCTCTGCAAATGATCTGGAAGTTCTGAAAGAAGTTGCAGTGGAATGGGAACTCTATTTGCTGCATCAAGAACTTTGCCTGCAAGATAAGGAACATAAGGGGACATAGGATGGAGCTCGGCCTTTAAACCACCCAAAAAATAAGTAATAACCATCTCTCCAACAGTATTAACAGCATGGACAAGAGGTTCTTTAGTTGTTTTCATAAAAGAGACGATGAATTATTCGTTTATAAAGTTTACCACTTAGAAGTTATAAGAATGAATCTATTTTTTTGCAGTCTTCCAAAGCAACTCAAAATAACTCCTGTAACCTTGGGCAATCTCCTTTTCATTAATCAATATGGCAAAAGGCCGCTCCTTGCTCCAATGGATAATGGCCACTTTATCACCATAAATATTCATAGCAGCAGGATTTTGAAATTCACCAGGCAAATATCTGATCATGGCATGTTTCATCGTTCTCTTTTTTCTGTCAGCCTCATTATAGAGCAATCGTATGGGAATTTTCTTTTGTTCTCTTCGTTTATTAAACCAATGAAAATAATATGTCAACATGGTATGTGCCAATGGTGAAGCACCAAGAATAAGTATTTCTTTTCCCGTTGCAATTTGGTCTTCAAAAACATTCTTTAGTCCATCTTTTCCCTTGAAAAAAAGCGTTGTTTGCTTTTCGACAACTGAAGTATATTGCAGTTTCAATTTGGGAAGAACATCATTCAGATTTTCTTCTCGTTCTTTGAGTATCTCACGTAATCGCTCAGGATCAACAGCTTCAAAGTATTTTCTATTATTTTGTGAAATATAACCTATCAATCCTTTTTCTGCAAGCCTCGCAGTTGCATCATAGACTGATCTTCGATGGATGCCTGCTTTACGTGCAATGATTCCCGCAGTCGAAGGACCAATGCGTAATAACGTAAGATAAACATCTTCCTCAGTCGCAGTAAAACCAAAGTCCTGAAGTAGTTTTTCCATGCAAATACAATTCTTTGCGAGTATATAATTATTGTGGTAAAGAATTGCACCACATTTTCTCTTTAATAACACCTCCGTAGCAGTTCTAACAAATCAGGAGGTACTAAAAATGGTACAACGAACAGAATTGGAAACAATCGTCAGAAGGATGGTTGCTTTAGACATACTCTCCAAGCCATTGTCAAGTTTAGGACAAAAGGCTGGAAGAAGAAGGGACAAACTAGCAGGAGAAGCTGCAGGATCACTGCAATCTGGTCTTGAACGAGTCTTTGCGTACACAGAAACAACAGAAACAGAAAAAGCAAGAACATTGAGGCAAGGAATATCTCTTTTCAAGAAAGAATATCCAAGGTATGGAAAAGTCCTTGAAGGAATGATCCAAGAAAAGAGAGTTGAAAAAGACACACAATTGGTCTACGGAATACAAGAAGGATGCAGCCTTGGTGTTGCCGAATATCGAAGCGTAATGCGGGATCTTGGCTTGTCAGCAATAGAAGCAGATGGAATGTACACCCATTTACTAGAAGTTTCTCACAGATTAGGAAGCGCAAGCGAATACACAAAAAGAACAATTCTTTTGTAAGAAGCTCGTCAAACGAGTTTTCTTATATTTATTTCAATATTAACTCTCCATCTATAAGGAGAGACAATTCTTCATTGTTTAATACCCCTCTCTCTAGTTTCTGACAAAAATTATAATCGCAATATCCAGAAATAGGTTTCCTCTTGGATTGAAGACCATCTCTAAGTAATGCCATTCCTGTTTCATCAACATAATACATAGCATCAACCATATCCCGACCATCTCCCACACCATGCTCATCTCTTCCATAGTGTTTTGATACACCAAGAGAGACATAAAATAATCCCTGAGGTTCTTGATCTGTAGGAGGAACTGTTGTTGGAAGAACAAATCGCATCTTAAACTCTAAATCTCGAGGCGCTTCTGCTTTCATCTCTTGCAGTTTGTTTGCTAACGCCTGCCAAAGTTGAAAATCTTCTTCTGTTTGAGAATTGTATGATAAAGGAACCTCGACGCTACCATAGAGTTCTCGAGCACGAATAAGCTTCTGTGGATAAACAAAAGAAACAGAAGGCCCATTATACAAAGCCCCATAATCGTTTTTATAATAAGTTTTTAAGATTGCATCAATATCCATAACATTTTTTATTATAATTTCTTTATATGTTTAACGGCCAAAACTTATAAATGACCTAAAAAGCTTTATAAAGTTCCTAAGAGCTATGGAGAGCATATCATGATGAACCTGAGGAACAAATTAAGAAATCTCCAAATGTTTGGATTTGGACCGCAAAATACAAAAAGTTATCTCAAGCTTCTCGTGGGAATTGTGTTGATAGCCTTACTTATTTTTGTTGGAAAGTCCTATGTCGACAGCGATAATTCTAACCAGTTAACAACAGGCCAAGTAATCTCTGATACGATAGTTGACCAGCCACAACTCACTGACCAGCAAACAAACCAACCAACACCAACAACAGAAGAAGAACAAACACAAAACGAAACAACTAATGAAGACTACGATGCCCATGCATACTATGAATATGGTGGAGAATGCTCATACAATATAAAAAAGACAGAAGACGATATCACAGATATTAATGCATACTCTCAAGAAAACGAGGATAAATACAAAGCTTTAAAAGAGGAATATAACCGAAAACTTCAAGAACTACAAGATCAATACGAAACACAGATTAATTACTCTCAGGAACAAACAACACTCGACCAACAAGCGCTTCAGGAAGCACAAGACAAGCTAAAAAAGCTTCAGGAAGTTTGTGCATTTTAACAAAAAAAGAGGCCAAAGATCATCAGAGAATCAAAGAAAATGGCCCTAGATAAAAACCAAAAAACAAGTTTAGCATTAGGTATAGGTGTGCTAGTAGCACTTGCCCTAGGGATATTTCTTCTTGGATGGGTAATAAATAATGATTCATATAATGGATACGAAGGAACAAAAGCAACAGGCCAGAATATTCTTGCGTACTCACAACCAGCAAAAGCTGCAACTGGCAGTTCTTATAACTCAGACACAAAAAAGACTACTCTTGGCCAATCATTAAAGGAGCAGCAGTATCAAAATGTTCCAACAGTGGTGAATAACATTGAGATAAATATCAACACGCCAATGTATCCAAAGCAATATTACTAGGGTGAATACTACAAGCCATACTACCACCACTACAATAACAACTACTATGGCTACAACAAATACTACAACAGCTACTACCCTTACTCAAATCAGATGTTCTATTATGCAAACAGCTATGGTTCCTGGCACAAGGGAACGTACTGGTAAAAAATATTCTGGACAAATTTTTTGAAAAAAATGTTTATTTAAGTCTTTTATAAACTAGTTTTTCTAGGAGATTAATCCATAAATATTGCGGATTATCTAAAGAAAACTTTATATATAACTAAGTTATACTAAGAGTTATATACCATGGAAACATTAAGTAGAACGAGGAAAATTGGAGGCTCATTAGTTGTTACTATACCTAAAAATATCGTAGAGAAAGAAGGGCTTAAAGAAAATCAATTGGTGGAGATTGGGGTTAAAAAAGTAAAAAAAAGTGGTTTTGGTATATCAAAGGGATTAGCTTCTTTTTCTAAAGAAGATAAGTTCAAAGGACAATTAGAAAAAAATGAACAGACTAGTGATTGATGCTTACGCATGGATAGAATATTTTAATGGAACACCAATAGGTAAGAACGTAAAAGATTTAATAGAAAATGATAACAATGAAGTATATACAAATGTTATAACAATTGCCGAATTAAAAAGTTCTTATGAAAGGAACAAATTAGATTTTAAAGAAGAAAAGAAAGCTTTACTAGGCCTGTCAAAATTTTATTATATCACTTTAGATTTCGCAGAAGAGGTTGGAAAGTTGCATGCAGAACTTAAGAAAGAAAGAAAGAATATAAGTTTAGCTGATAGTTTTGTGCTTTCAACAGCAAAGCAGCTAAAGGCCAAAGTTGTAACTGGAGATAAAGATTTTAGAGGATTAAAAGAAGTGATAATGATAAAATAAGGTGAAAAAATGAGAAAAAGAGTGGAGATACTAGTTATTGCTTTAGGAGGTAATTCTCTCATAAAAAAAGGAGAAAAACCAACGATTGCTCATCAAGCCAAAAATGCCAAAGCAACACTAGAAAAGCTCGTTCCTCTGATAAGGTACAACAACGTCGTTATCACACATGGTTCTGGCCCGCAAGTCGGCGATGTTCTTTTGCAAAATCAATTGTCAAAATCCAAAGTTTCTCCACTCCCTTTAGATGTCATTGATGCTGAAGTGCAAGGAGAGCTTGGATATATTCTTGAACAAAACCTTCAAAACATTTTTACAAAAAATAAGATCAAGAGAAGAGTAATGAGCATTCTCACGCAGGTCATTGTTGATAAAAAGGACTCTGCATTCAAAAAACCGACAAAACCAATTGGATCTTTCTACACAAAGTCACAAGCAGAAAAAATAAAGAAGCAAGGGTTTAAAGTTATTGAACAAATCGGAAAAGGCTGGAGAAAAGTAGTCGCCTCTCCAAAACCAAAGTCAATTGATAATGTAGAGATAATTGAAAATTTAGTCAATAAAGGAATTGTCATTATTACTGGAGGTGGCGGAGGAATTCCTGTTGTAAAAGACAAAAAAAATAATCTTCAGGGAATTGCAGCTGTCATTGACAAAGATTTAGCATCAGCATGTCTTGCAAATGCAATCAAAGCTTCAACATTGTTAATTCTAACAGATGAGTCTTGTGTTTACTTGAATTATCAAAAGACAAATCAAAAACCACTGAGAAAATTAAACATAGCTCAAGCACAAACCTATCTCAAACAAGGTCATTTCCCTTCTGGCTCAATGAAGCCTAAAATAGAGGCATCAATATCCTTCCTGAAGAAAGGCGGTAAGAAAGCAATAATAACTTCCTCTGCAAGTCTACAAAAAGCATTAAAAGGCCAGGCAGGCACAACAATAACAAAGAGATGAAAGATGCGCAAAAAAGTAATTATCATGGGCGCAGCAGGAAGGGATTTCCACAATTTCCTAGTTTTCTTTAAAGATAATCCAGAATATGAAGTTGTTGCATTTACTGCAGAGCAAATTCCTGGAATTGAAAAAAGAAAATTCCCTGCAAAGCTGGCTGGAAAATTATACAAGAATGGAATTAAAATTTATCCAGAGTCAATGCTTCAAGAATTAATAAAAAAATACCATGTTGATGATGTCTGTCTTGCATATTCTGATTTGCACCATCTTGATGTTATGCACAAAGCATCTCTCGTACTAGCCTCAAAAGCAAATTTTATGCTCCTCGGCCCAAAAGCAACACAAATTGAATCAAAGGTCCCAATTATTTCAGTTACAGCAGTAAGAACTGGCTGTGGTAAATCACAAACATCAAGAAAGGTTGCAGCAATTCTTAAAGGACAAGGTTACCATGTCATTGCAATACGCCATCCAATGCCTTATGGAGACTTATCCAAAGAAGAAGTAGAAAGATTCGCAACATATGAAGACATGATCACAAACAAATGCACCATAGAAGAGCGTGAAGAGTATGATCCCTGGGTAAAACTTGGCATTCCTGTCTATGCAGGCGTTGATTACGCAAAAATCCTAAAAGAAGCAGAAAAAGAAGCAGATGTCATCATTTGGGATGGAGGAAATAATGATTTCTCATTTTACGTTCCAGACCTTGATATTGTCGTTACAGACCCTCACAGAGCAGGCCATGAAACCCTGTACTATCCGGGTGAAACAAACTTCAGGTCAGCAGATGTGATTGTCATTAACAAAGTAGACTCTGCACCCCCTGGAAGCATAAAAAAATTAAAGGAAAGCATAAAAAAACACAATCCAAAAGCAAAGGTTGTTCTTGCAGATTCAGAAATAATTATGTCACCAGATATCAGTCTCAAAAACAAAAAAGTTCTTGTTGTTGGTGATGGCCCGACATTAACGCACGGTGGAATGTCTTTCGGTGCTGGAACAATTGCCGCAAAAAAGCACAATGCAAATATTATTATGCCCTATCATCATGCTGTAGGCACGCTCAAAGAGACATATGAAAAATATCCCCATTTAAAAAAAAGTACAGAGCTTCCAGCAATGGGCTATACAAAAAAACAGAGCCAGGATCTTGAAAGAACAATAAATAACTCCAAAGCAGATTTCATTCTTGATGCAAGCCCTGTTAATTTGAGAAAACAAATAAAAATAAAAAAAGATTTCATTGAAGTGGACTATGAGCTAAAAGAAATAGGCCATCCAAACCTCAAAGATATCCTCAAATCAATAAAAATAAAAAAGAGGATAAAATGAAAGACTTGCTGTCCATAGGAAGTTTAACACCTAAAGAATTTTTTGGCTTAATTAACCTTGCAGAAAAAATAAAGAAGAATCCAAATAAGTACAAGAACAAACTATTTGAAAAAACGCTTCTTACAATGTTCGAAGCTCCTTCACTGCGTACAAGAATATCTTTTGAAGTGGCAATGACGCAACTGCATGGCGAAACAATAAACTTCCAGACAGAGCATTCTCCTTGGGGAATAGGCAAAGAGACCATAGAAGACGTAGCTAAAACAATCAGCCAATACTGCGACTTAATGGCTGCAAGAATCTACTCGCACGAAGAATTAGTCAAGCTCGCAAAATATGCCTCAATTCCCGTTATCAACATGATGACCAATCATGGCCATCCCTGCCAGATTTTAGGAGATTTCCTGACAATAAAGGAACATCTCAAAAGGACAAAAAAAATAAAGATAACCTACCTTGGCGATGCAAATAACAACGTCACCTATTCTCTGCTTCAGGCATGTGCAATAACAGGAAACACACTTGCAATAGCTTGCCCACATACAACAGAGTATTATCCACAAAAAAGATTTATTGTTGAATCAAATTACTTGTGCAAGAAATATGGCGGCTCTTTTATCATAACAAACAATCCGAAAGAAGCAATAAAAGATGCAGACATCGTCTACACAGATTCATGGATGTCATACAGAATCCCTAAAGAAGAAAAAACAAGACGTAAAAAAGAATTGAAAAATTTTAGAGTAACCAAAGAACTTTTCTCTCTAGCAAAAAAGACAGCATACTTTATGCATTGCCTTCCTGCAAATAGAGATCATGAAGTTGCTCACGAAGTAATAGATGGGCCACGTTCTATTGTTTTTCCACAAGCAAGAAACAGGATGTTCATACAAAAAGCAATTCTTCTTGAACTAATGAAAAAATGACAAAAAAATACCTAAAAGAAAAATGGGCACAGGAAAACATACCGCAGCATATTATCGATGCTTTTTTCAAGGTAAGAAGAGAGAATTTCATGCCTTCAGGATTAAAGGATATGGCATATGAAGACAACGCATTTCCTATTGGTCACGATCAAACTATTTCACAACCAACAACAATAGTTAACATGTTCGCTCTTTTGAATCCAAAACTAACGCACAAGGTTATGGAAGCTGGTGCTGGCTCTGGATTCAATTCGGCAGTTCTTTCAAAATTATGCAAACACGTTTACAGCCTTGAAATAATTCCTGAACTTGCAACCCTTGCAAAAAAGAATATTAAAGAAGAAAAAATAAAAAATGTCATGATAATAAACGCAGATGCTTCAAAGGGCTACAAAAAAGAAGCGCCTTATGATAGAATTATAGTGACAGCAGGTGCAAGGTCAATCCCCCAGGTTTTGAAGGAACAACTAAAACAAGAAGGCATACTCGTGATTCCAGTTGGAAAAAACTCCCAGACCATGAGGCGATGTGTAAAAGAAGATGACAATCTTGTCTGCACAGACCATGGGGAATATATTTTTGTTGAATTCGTAGAAAATGACAAATAAAGATGCGATAAATTATGCAAGAGAACTATTCAAAAGAGGTTTCACGAGCGATGCTGCAAGAAGCATACTGCTTTCCAAAGGTTGGAGTCAAAAAGAGGTGGATAATGCACTAAAAGTAGCCTCTTCGCCAGAAAGACACATAAGCCTTACAACTCTTCTTGGCATAGCAATAGCTTTGATTGTTATTCTCATCCCAACACTCTTCTTCCTTACAAAAGATTCTTCAGTAGCAAGTAATTCACCACAGCAAGAATTGCAAGATAAAAATGTGTATCAACCAGAGAATAAAGCTGCAGAATTTAAATGCTCTATTGATAATGAATGTTTATTTGATGAAATATGCCAAGATGGTTCTTGCATAAAATTGTCTTGTTCTGATTGTGAGGATTTATTTAACCACGCATGCATCCCACTTGAATGTTCAGATGAAAATGCCTGCACTTCAGACTACTGCTCGCAAGGTACTTGCTTAAATGATCAAATAACATCATGCACAAGTTATGACAATTGCTGTCCTTCTGGGTGCAATGAAACACTAGATACTGACTGCAAGCCATTAGCAAATACCACAAATGGATGCGCAACAGACTTAGATTGTTCTGATGGAGATTTATTAACTATTAATAAATGTGAAGCCCTCGGAACAAATGGAACAAAGATATGCATCCATCTGACACCGCAATGTGGCGTAAATGAGGGCATCTGTCCAACAAACTGCACAACACTAAGTGACAATGACTGCTCTGCAACGTGTGGCAACAGTATTAAAGAAGCAGAAGAAGAGTGTGATGGCAACTGCCCAACATCTCAATCCCAATGCAATGATAATCAAACCTGCACCGTAGACACTTTATTAGGTTCAGCCTCGTTATGCACAGCAGAATGTATCCATACCAACATTGCTGTATGCGTCTCGAACGATGGTTGTTGCCCTTCAAGCTGTGTTTACTCTTTAGACAACGACTGCCCAGCGAACTCCACGCTTCTCGCTTCTGGCAGTTTCACAAGTGTACAAAGAACAGCACAAGGTTCAGTTGAATTATACTCTTATGAAGATGGAACCCACAAAGTTTTGTTTAGCCCTTCATTTTCTTTAGCAAACTCAGAATTAAACCCTAGCCTCAAAGTCTACTTGGCATCAAAACCAATAGTAACAACATTCGAAGATTTAAATGCAGGAAATATTGAAATTGGGCAATTAAAGTCTATTGGTGGTGCACAAGAATACAAGATAACTTCTTTCATTGGCAATATTAAATCGTACAAGAGCATCGTCATATATCATCAATCTTATAATAGTATATTTACATACGCGACATTAAACTATGGATAAACATAAAATAATATTTGTAATTGTAGTATCTTTGCTGTTAGTATCGTGCACAAAAGAAAAAGAACCTGGTACAATAATCAAACAAAAAGTAACCTTGGGAACAAAAGATAATATAAAAATATCAGGAAACTTCTATCCAAAAGAAACGAACAAAGGGATTATTCTGCTTCACGCATATAAAGAAGATAAAAACGCATGGAATTTCTTCATTGACCAGCTTCGCAAGGAGGGTTACAATGTTCTTGCGATAGATTTGAGAGGCCATGGAGAAAGCGAATTAGATCTCAAAACAATGAACGCCCAAGATTATAACAACATGATTCTTGATGTGCAAGCAGCATTTGATTACTTGATTGAAAAGAACATCCAAGAAGTCTCTCTTATTGGGGCTTCAATAGGTGCAAATATTGCATTAAACTTTGCAGTTGGGGAAGAAGGCATACAACGCATTATTCTCCTCTCTCCAGGCCTTGACTACCATGGGATAAAAACAGAAGATTACATAACACATTACAAAAGACCTTTGTTAATCATTGTTGGCGGTCTTGACAAATATTCTTGGGAATCATCAAACGCGTTATTTGATAAATCAGGCAGTACAATAAAGCTCCAACCATACGAAACAGATAAGCATGGCATTGAAATCTTAAAGCAGTATCCAGAAACAAAAGACTTAATCATAAACTGGATGAAAATAAATTAAGAGTTAAAGTACCCTACATTATCAGCTACTTTGAGCATTGATTGATGATAAGTTCCACCTTGCACATATGCAGGAGCATAATACTTATCCGCATCATAATGAGCTTTTACTGCTTTATAGAAATTCTCACCCTTCTCAAGCCATTGAGGATCTCCAGTAATACGATAAGCCATCAAGAAGATTAAGTCTTGTTGGTAATCCATACCGTCTTTATTCAAAGGACTATTTGATGGCTCAAATGGTGCATTTGAGAAACAGTAGTCATAGTGATATCCTGAATTAGCTGGATTTGTATAGTCAAACTGAATCATATCATAAACATTATCATTGTTAGCCATAACGGCAATGTCAACAATTCTCTTTTCTAACAAGTCAAGCAAAGCAGGATCATCTAATATTGCCCAAGAGTGAGCAAGCCCATTGCCAAGTCTGTGCGTCAACATCCAAGGTCGTACACATTCCCCACTACCAGCATCTCCAGTGTAGTGTCCACGGAGATTTGCAGTTTGTTTGTTAACCCAAGCATCAACATCAGTTTGTTTTTCTAAGTTTTCAATGTTAACATCTGTTCCAGGATCATTAACCCATCCCTTTATCATGCTCAAACTTGGATTTCCACCACTTGTGCTTGGTGTAGCTTTGAATTGTCCTTTCTGCGAAACAGCATCGCTCAAAGATTCTTTTATTTCTTTCATGTCTTTAGGATCATAACTGTTCTGGTAATGCTGGGCAAGTACATACAAATTCATTCCAGCAGCTCTGTGATTGAACCAATTTCCTTCATTAACTGCCCATGCACAGCGAGCATCTTCAGCAGTATAATCCCAAGCTTCTTTGTATCGTGGTTCTCCTGTATCCAAGTAAGCATATAACAACAAGTCTGCCCAAGTGTGCTCTCCATCCCAGAATGTTCCACCCATTGTTGGTATGTCGTTGGAAGCCTTAACATTTTTCCACCAATCTTGAGGTTTTACATAATCGCTGCAAGATTTTCCTTTCAAGTATCGCACAGACATATCTGCTCTCCATCGTGCAAGATTTAAGTCTGTCAAGTAAGCTCCACCAGGATATTGACCATAGACGCCAGTTCTTATATACGATAATGGTGGGTAAGTTTCATCTCTATTTGTTTGTCCTCCACCACCTGAAGGTGTGTAAAGGTACTTGTACCATTTCATGTCAGCGTTTTTAACGCCAATATTAGTACTTGGCAATCCTAATTTATTGTTAATTTCGATTTGATCAGGTATTGATAAAAGATCAAGAGGCCAGAATGCATCAGGGAAGTATCTTCCATTGATCATTCCTTGTGTTTGTGTTCCATAGTAATCATAATCTGAAGCAAAGCTTCGTAAAGGATATTGGTGCTGTTTTATGGTTTTCTTGAAATCATTAGTTGTGTCTTTGAGTGCAGGACCAGGAGTTGTTCTTCCAAATTTGATTAATATCTCTGCTTTAGTTTCTTTCATTCTAAAAGCAATAGTGTACTGCTTCAACTCTGCAGGAATATGCTCAGGAGAAGTATCAATAGTAATCTTTCCATCTTTCGTTGCCTGTAGCTCAGTTGGCCAATCCCAAGGACCATATGTCTGTGCAACAAGCACATATGCTTGGCTTGCTGTATCGCGAACCATCATCATCATTTCAGTAGGATATTTGTTCTTAGCTCCAGTCTTTTCCATAAATGCTTCAGAATTGCCAGTCATGGTACCAACAGTATATCCAAGATACTCTTCATTGTACACTTCAGGATAATAATTAGCACTTTGAGCACCATTGCTCGCTTTTTCTGTTACACCCATGATGCTGTAAGCCTTTTCAACAGTTGGGAATTGTGTTAATAGCAGTGCATCCTGACTCAGTGCATCAGAAAATCCTACTTCTTCTGGTTTGAGAGTTGGGACAATATCAAATGCAAATCGTGCATAATCTAGTTGCTTGTCAGTTCCAGTCATTCCATTTGGGGTTGTGAGCTTGTCATTTTCAAATGAAGTCCATTCTTTCACATAATCCTTGCCTTTGACAAAAGTCAAGTACGTTGCAAAGTCAATATATTCTTGTCCAGATGAAGCAAACAATGTTCCTTTGATTTCAACTTCACAGAGTACTGGCCCATTGTACACAATAGTTGCTTGTGCATTGGGATCATATTGTGAGCTATAAACTAAACCATTCTTGTCTTTAGCAACTGCTCCTAACTCTCCAGCAGGAGAATTTGCTACATTAACGATGGTTGTCTTTGTTGAACCTTCAATCAAGTCTACTTTCTCAAATCCCTTAAAGTTTGCACCTTTGATAGTTGCTTCAATCTTTCCAGTATTTGCAACTATAGTTCCACCAGAACCTGAACAAATGGTAGCCCCATCAGAAGCTCCAGAGCCTCCAGTTAATTGTAATGCATTCTGCTCCTTTGTTCCAGAATAATCAACAAGAGCATGCACCAAAGCCCATTTCACATAAGTTTTACCACTTTCTCCGTTAAAGTATGCATTTTCTTGATGAATTGGCCAGTTCACTAAAGTAGTTGCCTGGAAGGAATTTAAGTTATCTCCAGCAATGGTGATTTGTGTTCTTCCATCAACAGACTCAATATTTTTATCCTGCCCGATTGGCATGGAAAAAGTAACAAGTTCCGTATCTCCACTAAAGTCTGCTACTCCGTTAGGATAAGCTCTCTGCAAGGTCAAGTTGGTGTCCAAAGGACCTTCATAACCTTCAACGACCTCTTGTTCAACAGTGCTGAGAGGATAAGAATTTGATTTTAATATTTCTCCATCAACATAGTTAAAAGCAGTCAATGTTGCATTGACAAACTCAGTTACTTTTGGTGTTTTCAAAATTACTGTATCAGAATCAACATACTCAAAAGGATAGACAAAAGTAGAATCATTCAGAATAGGATCAATAATGTCCACAAAGAATGTTGTTGAAGCTTCTTCTAGTGTTATATATGGTGGGAAAATATTATTCACATTAACACTCAAACTGTAGAGTCCATCTTTATCTGGCGTCAACTTTGCAAAGTTGATGGGATTAGGAGTTACATTGATGATAGCAGGTTTGTAATAGTCTGTTCCACTAGAAACTTTTAAAACTAAAGGATTTGAATAGAAGATATCGCCTTTGTAATAATTCGCTATTCGTACTCCAATTATCTGCGAGGGCATTGCTGCAACTTGATATGTAATTACTTCTGGTTTTGTGAAATTGACATCATAAATGAAAATATCATCGCTCCACGTAACGCCATCAGGCAGTAAAAGGTTAGCAACAACGAAAGTGAAAACATCATCGCCTGCCCCTGTATATGGCTTATAAGCATCTTTCACCCACAAACCAAGGTTACATATCTTCTCAGAACCTTCAGCAATATCTTCACAAGTGTTAAAATCAAGAGGATTAGGATAGATGGTTAACAACTGTGGAACTTTTCCTTCTGAGAATTTGAAAACTTCATTAAAAAATTCTTTTATTTCATTGACAATTTCCGGCTGATCTGCAGATCGTTCAATTCTTGTAGTAGTACTTCTCTTCAAAGGAATTGCTTTTTCTTCTAATTTCTTTGTTTCTTGTACATTTATTTTTTCTTGAATTCTTATAGTTTCACCAGCTTTTGCAAGATCAATGATTCTGTCTCTCAGTTCTTTGTTTTCTCTTTCCCGTATTGCAAAAGCTTTTACATCAGTTTCTTCAATTTTTCTTCCTTCAAACACTTCAACAACAGTTCTTGCTATGTCTCGTACTCTACTTGCAACATTTCTTGTTGTTACATAACCAGCTTCTTGAGAAGCTCTTGCTTCATATGCAATGAGGTCTTGCTGATTAACAACCGTTTCTGTTTGTATAATTTCTCGTATCTCGTCATTCGTTCTTTGTGGTAGCTGTCTTGTTTCTTGTTCATCTTGAGAAGGTTGTATAATACCAGAATTAGTTTTACCGCTTATTTGAGCATAAACAGAGAATGTAGAAGTAATAAGAATTACGAGAATAATCAATAGAACCCAGTTTACACCTCTCTTCATATATTAATTAATAAAAGAAGTAATTTAAAAAGGTTTCCTTAACACGCTTATTATAAAACAACTCAGCCTTCTTGTTGGTGCAGGTATTGTGGTTTCAATAATTCTTCTTGGTAGAAGGGTACAAGGGGAGTTCCCTGTATTTGCACATTTTTCCAGTCTGGATTATCTGTTGTTTTAGTGTAGTCTACATTCGAATAGCAGAAAGATTTAAACGTATATTGAGGATCGTTGAGTAAGGCGAAGTAAAGAACAAACCATTGATTCCACGTCGCAACATTGTTGACATCTAAAGTAGAAGGCGCACTTTCTGGCACAGCAATTGCTTTGTTGTGGGCAACAGCATCATCTAAAAATACTTTCAAGTTCGGTACAGGAACACCAGCTTTAAAGTGATTGGAGAATATATCAACGCTCCACCAATCAACATAATCATCACCAGGATACCAGGCTAGGTAGTCAAATGGTGTTGACAACGGCATGTAGTTCCACATATACACTGCATTGTTGACGCCTGCATTCTCAAAATAATCGACAATGTATCGGTAGGAATCTGCATAGGTCTCTTGTTTATACCCGTTCCAATCTCCATTGAACTCAGGAGCAATTCTGACAAATACAGGTTTGTTAAAGTCCTTGATCATATCTGCAAGCAGAGTTAATGCAGGATCAAAGGTGCCTGCAAGAATTTGGGGGTCAAGTCCAACAGCAATTCCATCAGGTAATCCAGTTGAATTCGTGTAAAATATTGAAACAAGAGGAATTTCGTTGGAATACAAATTGAATTTACTCTTCATACTATTGACCATAACATCAGCAGGATATCTATTATCTCCTAAATTAATATCATGTGCGACCATGTAGCTCTTTGTTGTTGGAAAAGCGGCAAGATAGGCATCATGATTTGCAGGCGTGGACAACGGTCCTGAACAGTGGATGATCTTATCAATGTTTCCTGATTTCAGATCAGCAAAAGAATATTCGCTAAATGGGGTCCCCTCGTTCACATCGCTCGCAGTTATGGAAAGTATCACAGGTTCAGATGCTAATAATTCACCATCAACATAATTGTAGACAACAATGGAAACTTTTGATTCTTGCTCAACAGGACTTGTCTTGAGAAGTATTGTTTCTGGATTAACATACTCAAATGGATAAATAAAAGATTTTTTTGCATTATCCGGAGAAATGATCTCGGCAATAACCGTTGAAGATTTTATTGTATCACTAATGTAAAGCGGGAAAAAGTTTGCTCCTTCCAACACGAATATATAAGCACCATCTTGATCCTTGCTCATAAGGCTGAAATCAGCAGGATTAGGTGCTATTGAACTTATTTCTGGCTCAAAGTAGCTCTGGTCTCCAATAACTTCGAGAACCTTTGCGTCAGAATAAAAAATATCTCCTTTGTAATAATTTGCTATGCGTACCTTGAAAACGCTTGAAGCAAGAGGAGCTAATTTGTATGTGATGGTGTTGGTAGTTGTATAATCAAAATCAAAGATGGCAATATCTTCTCCCCAGGTAACGCCATCAGGTTGCAATATATTTGCAACAACAAAGCTGAAGATGTCACTACCTCCACCAGTATACTCTCCATAAATATTTGCAACATTTATTTCTAAAGAACAGAATCCTTCTGGATCTTTTGCACATGTATTGAAGTTCAGTGGATTTGGATTAAAGCTGTTCAATGCAGGTATTTCACCTTCAGAAAATCCAATGGACTGAAAGAATCTTTTTATCTCACGTGCAACAACGCTTTCACCAGTTGATTTAACTATTCGTGTGTTAACACTCTTTGTTAATTGTTTACCACTATCTTCTAATTTCTTTTGATCCCTTTCTTTTATTTCTGTTGTTGCTCTAACAGTTTCGCTTGTCTTTTGTAATCCGGCAATTCTTCCAAAAATCTCTTCTTTCTCTTGTTCTTGCGTACTCTCTAAACCAGCACCTCGCCCATCAAAAACTTCAGTGATACCTCTTGTTATCTGAGCAACTCTTCGTGCAATGGTTGACTGCCCATCAATTGGAGGATGTGCTTCCCTTGCAAGCACAGATTCCACTGTAATGACATCGACTGTTCTCACTTGCGTTGATTCAATTTTCTCTCTCACATCTTCAGAATTATACTCTGCAGCATTGCCATTTGCTATGCCGACAGTAACTTGCTCATTTCTCTTTTGCGCAATGGTGAATGAACTTAAAGCGAGAACTAAGAGTAATAATGATACAAGGAATATCTTACCACCTCTTCCCATAATCCTATTACTACCATTGTAACTTAAAAGCATTTCCTTTTAAACAAAAAGTTATATATGCTAAAAATACTCTTACTATACCAACAATGATATCATTCAATGAAAGATGCTATGAGAAGCTTCAAAAGGTTCCAAAAGGAAAAATAACAACCTACAAAGACCTCGCGCACGCTGTTAAGACACGAGCGTATCGCGCAGTCGGTACGGCAATGAACAATAATCCCTATGCTCCACAAGTTCCTTGCCATCGTGTTATCAACGCGTCTGGTTTTGTCGGTGGCTTCGCCCATGGAACAAACAAAAAGATACGCATGCTGAAAAAAGAAGGCATAGAAATAAAGAACGGCAAAGTCGTCAACATGCAAAGATATTTATATCGTTTTTAGTCCTGTAGCACAGAGGTGATGTATATATTAGATAAATTCTTCAATCCGAAGTCTATTGCAATTATAGGGGCTTCTCGTGATCCTGAAAAAATAGGTCATGTCCTATTGAATAATCTCCTTACGTCAAAGTATTCTGGAAAGATTTATCCTGTCAATCCCAATGCAAAATTAATAAAAAGTTTACGATGTTATCCAAGCATTGAAGAAGCAAACAAGGCAAATAAAGAACCTATTGACCTTGTAGTCATTTCTATTCCGACAGAACCTTCTATTAAAGCAACAGAGTCCTGTGGAAAGTTAAAAATAAAAAATGTATTGTCAATTACGGCAGGCTTCTCAGAGATTGGTAATCATGACGCAGAAAAAAGATTAAAACAGATCATAAATAAATATAAAATGAATTTCATTGGTCCGAATTGCTTAGGCATTATTGATGCATTTTCAAAACTCGATTTGATTTTTCTTCCAGAAATACGATTGAAACGTCCTGAACGTGGTGGAATCTCTTTTATCTGCCAGTCAGGAGCAATAGGCTCTGCAACATTGGATTTATTATCTTCACAAGGTCTTGGTTTTTCTAAATTTATTACGTATGGCAACGCAACAACAATAAACGAAACGCATTTGCTGGAATATCTTGGCAATGACAAAAATACAGATGTCATCTGCATGTATATTGAAGGCGTGCGGGAAGGCAGAAGATTCATTGACATTGCAAAGCGAGTTTCTTTGAAAAAACCAATTATTGCTCTCAAGGGAGGCTTGACAGAATCTGGTGCTCATGCTACTTTATCGCATACTGGTTCCCTCGCTGGCTCAGCAGAAGTGTACAAAGGAGCATTCAAGCAAGCAAAGGTCATTCGTGCTGAAACATTGCATGACCTCTATGATTTCGCAAAGATATTGGAAAAATCTCCCAAGCCAAAAGGAAGAAGAGTGCAAGTCATAACAAACGGCGGTGGTTTTGGAATTCTCTGTGTTGATGGCATTGATAAAAATAATTTGAAAACGAATATGCCTTCAGTTGCAACACAAAATATACTAAAGAAAAAACTTCCAAGAGAATGCATTGTGCATAATCCGATTGACTTGACTGGTGGAGCAACTGCAGAGCAGTATGATCTGGCATTGAAGCATTGCCTTGATGATAAGAATAGTGATATTCTCTTAGTTGTTCTCTTGCTGCAGACTCCTCTTCTTGATTTGAAAGTTATTGATATGATAAAGAAATATAATGATAAACATCAAAAGCCGATTGTTGTTATTATGACAGGCGGAAATTTCACAGAAACGCAGAAGCATCGTTTGGAGTCTGGTGGTGTTCCTTGTTACACGTATCCTTCTGACGCGACAAAGTCTATAGGTGCTTTTTGTGACTATTATAATGTTTGAAAGAAATATTCTTTTTATTGATTTTTATAAAAATATTTTACTCTTTAATTTTTTGTCTGATTAATAAATTGTGCAACTAAAGTTTCAATCTGTACTGGTGTCAAACCTTGCATTTCTAAAACAAAGAAGATATTTGAAATATTTTGCATGTTAGTAAATGATTCTCCGCTTGTCACATAATTAAACGCCCATCGTTGATTGTTATACTGCACAAATTTGTCAAATCTTCCCAGCTGTTGGGTATTTGATGCGTTTCTTGTGTACACTTGTTGTTCATTGTGGATAATTGCTGTTGGTAATACATTGAGTATACCTGTCGTTATGGCAACATCCCCATCTAATTCAACATAAGTATAATTTGCTGGTCTATCATCCGACGCCCAATATTGTGATTTTTGTGCTGTGTACCAAAATAATCTAAATAATCCTATGTTGAGTTTACTAGATGATCCAGTAGGGTCAACGTTAATCCAATTAAAACCATCTATAAGGTCTTCATAATTATATTGTTTTTCAGCATAATTAGTTCCATTATACTGATTAAAATTAGTACCAGTCCACGTTTCAATTATAGATGTGCCTCCAAAAGATGGATTATGGGGGTCTAAATGTACATGTGATGGTTGGCTTGCATCTTCCAGTAAATGCACCACACGTCCAAGATAATAATAAGATTCTTCTACATTACCTTTCAAATAACTAGGAATTACATTTTGTGTCCATATATTCAAAGCTCGCGTATATGAACTTTCAAAAACAAAAATTCCATCATTGTACTGCCCTATCCCACCATAAGGATTATCTGGTTGAAAAAAATGCAAAACAGCATTTGCTTCTGGCCTATCCTCTTCACCAGAACCAGTTATTATATCCTCACCGTTTTGAAAATTGTCTGAATCTAGATTCTGGTTGAGTGGTGTTTTAAGGTGTTGTTTCATTTCTGGTGGAATGAGAGTCCAAACTTTAGCAGACTCATTTGTAATGTGTTGATGTACATTCTCTGGAGGATCAACATTATAACCCAAAACAATAGGTAATACTGCAACAAACAAAAATGTTAGTAAAACAAAAATTAATCTCTTTTTTAAATTAATTTTTTTCAATAGTTTCCTTGCAAAATAAATTAAAAACCAGATAACAACGTAAAAAATAGGAGTCATAATTAATGAGCTTGGAGGATGACCAATGTTTACCCATTTTAAGCCTATATAGTTAAATACTAATGTTGGTATTGAAAGAAGAGCCATACATTTGCTGTTTCCACCCATATTGCAAATAAATGGAGATACGGTATGCAAAAGACCTATTATGAACATTAAAAGACCAAATATCCACCACTTTTTGCTCATTATGTAACTCCTTTGTTTGTTATACTCAATTCAACAATATTCTCTTCATTCCAATAAACATCACAGAATCTCCTTGTGCCACAATCGTTGAACCTTATTGATTTAATGTCCATGGTATAATTATTATCTAAAACAAAACTTCTTTCTCCTTCTGATCTACTGTCATCTTGAGAGATTAATCTTCCAGTTGGAACACCATTTATTCTAAAATAGCATCCTCTGAACTCTTCATCACATAAAATAAGATGAATAGCATACTTTCTTCCATCAATTATATATCCCTTGACCTCTTCAGTAATACTATTGCCTTCCTTCATAGAGAGACTACCATCGCTTAAATAAGCAAAAAGCAAATCTTCAAAATCATTTCTTAATTCAAGGTATTCCTGAATGTAAGAATCCTCAATTGATATACCATTTACTTCCTCTGCAAGTAATATTATTTCTGGCTCTTCCTCAATTGTTCCTATAGCACTTTCATTAAGCTCTTCTTCGATTAATGTTAAGTTTGGTTCTTCAGCACTTGTTTCGCTTACAATTTCTGAACTGCTTTCATTACTGGTTTCAGTTACAGAAATTTGCTCTGTTTGAGAATCTGAGGTATTAATATCATTTATGCTAGACCTTTCTAATGCAGAAACAGCAAAGGTCATAATTAAAAAAATAAGAAAAACCTTAGAGTATAAACTATACTTGCCTTTATTAGAAAATAATTTACCCCCCATTAAACTTTTTTAGAAAGTTTAAAGTTTATATAGTTTTCCTGGTTACTGAGGAAGTGTGAGTTTTAGCAGTTTCTAAAAAAAGCACACCATAATTTTTCAATTTTGCCAGTTAGGGCACTTAATGCATTGCCGAACTGTTTGTTTTGTTCTTTTAACTCTCTCATTTCTTGCTTTAACTCTTTGTTTTCATCTTGCAACTTTACAATGCAAAATCCACCACAATCAAGAACATCTGCACAATCTGCAGCACTATCAAAATCATTGTCTAGTCCATCTTCGCAGACTTCAGGACCAATGCCAGGACCATCACTAATAATAATTCCAAAGTTCATTTTGCCATACCTTGTTACTCCAAAATCATCAACACCTTCTGCGATAAGCGCACAGGGAAAAGTTCCAATATCAGCATTACCTTTTACAATTCCAGAAACTGTTCCTTCAATAAAATCTTGTGGAGGTAAGTCTCCAATGTTATTTGGAGGGACATCAAGAATATCAGTATTTTCACAATCAGCATAAAGTTTTACATTATGGAAAGAAAGGCTATTTTGCCCAAAAGAGTTTACTTCTGTAGAAAAGTTAAGTGCGTCTCCTTTATTTAAATTTAGTTCATCCCCTTGTTGAAACCAAAAATCTTTGAAGTTGTTGATGTCAACATGAACAAAGTCTATTTTCATAAATTCAGACTTGCCAGGAACAAACATAAAGTTTACCACATCACCAGACCCAGCTTCTCCAGCCTCATTAAGAATAATATCTTTGACTTTTACGACACTGGTATCTTCCATAACCTGAAACTCACCATCAATCATCTGTGGTATAATCTTGCCATTAATATTGAAAGTTACCGTTGCGGGGGAAACATCCTCTATAATCATAATAGTAATCTGATAGCTGTTCCCATCCAAATTATAATTTTTCGTCTCTCCTTCTCCAAGAGTATCGGTGACTATTGTTCCAGCAAATACTGAAGATGCCATCACAATAAATACCAATAAATAAAGCCAAATTTTCATAAAAATAAAGTATATACTACAGTATATAAATCTTTCTTAGAATCCTCTAAATCCTGCAAATATCGCATTTAGCAAGCACACGTTCCTTAGCAATATTCATCGCACACTCTCTAGGAGAAACCTTATTCTTCTTTGCCAAATCCAAAACCATCTTAGTATTCTTCGTTATCTTCTCTTCAACCATCTTCCACATATCCTTCTCCTTCTTCCCAATATATTCAACATAACTGCTAATCACACCACCAGCATTCGCAACAAAATCAGGAACAACAAGAACACCTTTCTTATGGAACAATTCCTCAACTTCCTGCACCATAGGAATATTGCTTCCTTCAATAATAATCTTGAACTTCATCTCATCCACATCACCAGCATTAATCAAGTCAGGAATTGCAGCAGTAACGAGAATATCAGCTTTCACTTTCTTAATCTCCATTGAAGGTAATACTTTTCCTTCACCATACGCAGTAACGGTTCCTTTCTCTTGTTTTACTTTTGCAAGCTTAGCAAAATTCAATCCTTTGTCACTATAAATCACGCCTCTCGAATCACTCACCGCAACCAACTTCGCACCAGCTTCAGTAAGATACTTCGCAACAAACCATCCCACATTCCCAAAACCTTCAACAGCAAACGTCGCTTTCTTCAAATCCAAACCATAATGTTTGCAGGCAACCTTAGTAGCATGGTACAAGCCAAATCCGGTGCTTCCTAATTCATGCGGAATACCTCCCATATCTTTGGGTTTTCCAGTACACGCTTTCTTGCTTCCAATAACAGTAGCATAAATCCTCATTTCCTCTTCAGCCATATTCATATCAGGAGCAGAAACATACAAGTGAGGAGAAACAATTTTCATGCCTTCAGCAAAAGCCCGTACAAATTCTTCTTTCTCTTTTGCACTCATATCTTTATCATCAGCAATAATTCCTGCCTTTCCCCCACCAAAAGGAAGTTCAGCTATTGCATTCTTCCACGTCATTGCTCGTGCCAATCGAGAAACCTCTTCAACAGTAACACTAGGAGTCATACGAACGCCCCCCTTTGCCGGACCCAAACTTAAATTGTCCAACACGACAAATCCTCGCATCCCACTTTTCGGATGATATATTTCAACAATTTTTTCAGGTCCAAATCCGTCATACGTTACCATATCAATACTCACCTTTTGCTTTCAAGTTTTCAATGTAGCGTTCAGCTTCAATGGCAGCCTGGCATCCAGTTCCAGCAGATGTTACTGCTTGCTTGAATATTGGATCTTGCACATCACCAGCAGCATACACACCTGCAACATTCGTCCTTGAGCGTTTATCTGTTATCACGTAGCCATGCTCATCCAATGTTATCTTTCCCTCAAATATCTTTGTGTTAGGCGTATGACCAATAGCCAGGAACATTCCGTCACACTTCACTTCAGTTGTTTTATTTGTTTTAAGGTTTTTGACCTTCACACCAGTGACAAATTTTCCATCACCAAGAACTTCAGTCACTTCTGAATCCCAAAGCACACTAATTTTATCTTTTAATTTTAACACTCTGTCTTGCATAATCTTGCTTGCCTTGAAAGCATCTCTTCGATGAATGATAATGACTTTTTTTGCAAATTTGTACAATGCCAACGATTCCTCCATTGCAGAATCTCCACCGCCAACAACAGTAACAATCTTATCTCGATACAAAGCAGCATCACATATCGCACAAGTTGAAACTCCTTTGCCAAAATATTTATCCTCTCCAGGAATTCCCATTTTTCTCGCAGAAGCACCAGTAGAAATGATCACCGTTCTTGCAAAATATTTTTTACCTTTCACACCAACTTCAAATAATTTCTTCTTAAGATTAAAAGAATCCACCAATCCATCAACATACAATGCACCAAACTTTTTTGCTTGCTTCTTGGAATTTCTTATTAAATCAGGACCAAGTATGCCATCAGGAAATCCTGGAAAATTCTCAACTGTTGTTGTCAAACTTAATTGGTCCAAATCAGGCCCGCTAATCACTAAAGGTTTCATACTAGCGCGAGCAGTATACAGTGCAGCAGTATTCGCAGCAATGCCACCTCCAATAATCACCACATCGTAGATATCCATTGTAAAGATTCTGTCAAGAGAATATTTAAAGATTATGCCTGTATTGAACGGGGTTACTCTTGATAGTCTTAATTACCATTTCCGACTAACTTTTGTAATTCTCTAAAATCTCCTTCGTTTAGAGGTTTTTTATGCAACTCATTTACAAGCCATAAACCACTTTCCTTTATTTTTATTTTTGGAGAAAAAAGTCCAAGCCACTTCTGAGAGGCTTGACACTCTTCACATGCAGAAACTGTAGAAATTAACTTTGATTCCATAGCAAGCCTTTTATCTTTTTCTTTAACTTCAAAAACAATAAAACTAAAATTATTTTGTAAGCATTCTGTAACATTTTTCTCAATCTTTTTTTGTCTTAACATATCAATCTTCGCCTTGAATTTTTCTTTAGACTTTCTTGTTGTAAGATCGATTTCCCATTGCTCTAAAAATGAATCGTTAGTTTTGTTTAGCAACGCTCGGCCTATATTCTTTCTAAAAATACTTCTGTCTTTATTTTCATTAATAAAATGCTGGGCAAGCCTCGATCGTAATTGATTTTCTCCTGTATGAGTTCCAATTCTAACTATTCTGTCTCCTCCATGAGAAGTTTCGCCTTTTTCAAACAGCACATAGATTCCATTCGTAGGGATTTTTAATTGATCGAAGGGAAAAGAACACCTTTTTAATGTATTGAAAAGATGGTGAATGTTACTACATACTTCGCTCATTGTAAACTCCTTTTCAAAAATTGGAGTTGTTTGCCTATGCCCAAACCTTGCAAAGGAACATGAAAGTTTTTAATATGCGGGATTAAGTATTTCCTATATCTTTCTCCAGCTAAAAATATGAAAGTATCTTCAGCCAAATTGCTAACGATTCGTAGTTTTTGCATAACCTTTTCTGCCCATTCCTTTATTTCTTGAGAACGCATGTCCTTTAAAGTTAGATTATAAGGCAATAATTCTTCGTTAAGGCTTACTAAACCATATTTAGCAGAGAGAATAAAGATTTTATCAGGTTTCATTAATCTTGCATATCTGAGATTCATTCTAAAAAGTGGACTTATGTATAACTCTTCAGATTTTGCTTTGTGTGAAAGTTTTTTGCTAACACAAGAAATCAAAACAATTTTTGCCATGGAGTATCATCAATTACTCTTCTTCACTCACGCGTTTCTCATGCTTCTTGTCTTCTTCGCCATAGTACGCTTTATTCTCTGGAAATCCATCATCGCTATCATCATCCTCATCGTCACTATCCTTAGGATAGTATCCCTCCTCTTCATCACTATTCTCATCACTCGATTCATCATGCAAGGATGCAAGATTTTGCTTGAGTGCTTCTGCAACCTTAATGCCAAATTCATGTGCAACTTCAGGCCCATCAGCAGTTACAATCTGCCCATCAACAACAACATGACTGTCAGATGTTATTGCCCCAGACTCATCCAAGGTCTCTCTCTCGCTTGCAAAAGAAGTTGCTTTCTTTCCAGCAAGTACTCCAGCTCGTGCAAGTATCCCAGGAGCAATACATATAGCGCCAAGCACTTTGCCTTGTTCATACGTTTGATAGCACATCTCAAGAACTTTCTCATCTTCAAAGTACACCTTAGCGCCATTACCACCAACAAGAACTAAAGCATCATAATCAGCAACATCAACTTCTTCAATCAGAACATCAACAACAACTTCTTTCTTCTCCACCGAGCTTCTTGCAACATCTTTCAAGCTTGCAACAGAAATTTTATACCCTACTTTTTCTAGTTCTTCACGTGTATGAAAATACTCCTCATCTCGAAAGTCCTCAGGAGCAATAACCATCAATATATCTGCCATTGGCATCAAAAACAATAATTCTCTTTTTATAGTTTTGGTTAACCAAGAGTACCAGAAAGCAAGAGAATTGCACAGAAACTCTTCGAAAAAAGAAAAGAAAGTTTTTTAAGTGAGTAATCCTTCGGGATTACCATGAAAACAATCACGATAAAGCTGCCAGAAGAGGACGCCAAGAGACTTGAGAGGTTCGTTGAGAAAGAGCATTACCCTTCAAAATCAGAGTTCATAAGAAATCTCATAAAAGAAAGGATGAAAGATGAAGAAAAAGAGAAAGTAGGATGGTTAATTCTGGCAGAAAAATCCATGAAAAAAATGTGGGACAATAAAAAAGATGACGAAGTCTGGAGTAAGTACTTATGACGCAACAAAGAGAATTGTTGTTGGTGCCTTTTCCATTTTCAGATCAATCAGGGAAAAAAGTGAGACCTGTTGTGGTTATTAGTAATGATAAGTTTAATAGCTTGTCCAATGATCTCATCGTAATGGGAGTCACATCGAATCTGTCAAAAGAATTGTATAATATCAATCTATCTTCTGATGATTTAGATGAAGGACATTTGCATAATCCTTGCTGTATTAAAGTTGAAAATATCTTAAGGATTCATAAAGAATTAATAATCAAAAGTATTGGAAAAATAAATGGAAAAACTCTTAATGTTGTTTTAGAAGCATTTGATAAAATAATAAGATAAACATTACCTTTTCTGGGTTCTCAATGAGCCACCACGTTTGTACGGACTGCCACCAGAACGGTTTCCGCTTCTTTCGCCCACGTCAGCCTCATATTCCATGCTCGCATCAAAACCACACTGCTTGCAAACCAAGTAGTTAAAGAAATCATCGCCTTCCATTTTCGTGTTCATGCTACCGCACTTCGGACACTTGATTTGTTTCATGAGAATGTCTAAACCCTGTAACTTTTTCTTGTAGAAAAATTCGTGCTGACATAGCCGCTTCTTCTCGTTTCCTCTTTCTTCGAGGTAGTATCTGCTACTGCACTAACACCATAATCATTAAACCTTGAAACATCTTTAGGTGTTACAGAGATACTTGCACCACACATGCATCCGAGATTATGCTCTCGTTGCGTCTCATAAATTTTATTTCCCATTCCTGTTCTTATAACGAAATTCTGTGATGCCAAACTTCCTTCCTGATCTTCATGAAAAACAAAAGGTTTGCTTTCAATAAAAGTCCTAGCATCTTGTTCAAGATCATTTCTCCATTCTTTTGCATCAAGAACTAATTTTCTTTGAGCAAATTCATGAACATGAATTCTTTCGCCATTGAGACCAATAGAAATAACCTTTGCCACGTTGCATTTTTTCGCATGATTTCTCCAGGCATCAGAATCTTCCATAGCACTCACTAGTGCAAATCCAATCGAATTGCCTTTCCGTAATCCTTGTTCCAAGCTAAATGTTTTGTCGAAATCCATTAGTCTTCACTCCAATAAGGCCCATTGTCTTTATCATATTTAAAATCCTTGTGATACTCGAGAAGAGCATCATAGGCCTCTTCAAACTTCTTGTCTTCTTTAGCCTTCTTCATATCCTTTTTCTTGCCTTTTGAGTCCATGAGAGGTATAAAGAAGTAAACATATTAAAATCTTACTATGGGCCTTTCTCATGCATCGAATAGGAGAATAAGAGCTTTTTAAGGGTCAAATCAACTTGTTCCCATCAGGGTCATAAATGTGAATAACATTCACAGGGCATACTTGCGCAGATTCCATAACCTTATCCAATTCACTCTCGTCAAAATAATATTCATAAGTTTGAGACGTGTCTACTTGTTTTCCATCAATCAAATCGGCCTTGCCGTCAGAGCTTGCCATTGTCCATCTGAGAGGATAAACAGCTTCACAAGCCGCAGCACCGATGCATCCTGCTCGCTCATAAACAAGCTTGTACTTCCTTTCTTTCTTGATTTCGGCCATAAGAAAAACACCATTATATCGTTTTATAAGTTTTTTGCAAGAGCAAAGCATCCATCTCGATATTAGGGCTTTCACAGACCACAACGCCCTTTATGTTAAACTCCTTCCAGACCCTGCATAAATCTTTGTAATTCATGTCACTCTCTTCGAGTTTTAAATGATTTTTTTCTCCTTTTGGTCCATACGCTATTCCAGCTAAATGAATGTGCATATTATCTAACCCTTCCCTTCCGACATATTGCTCAATTAAGGTTAATTGCTCCTTGAATTCATCATAGGTATTCCACTTTCCAACGCTTCTCGCATGCAAGTGAGAAAAATCAACACACGGTAAAACGCCTTCAACTTCTTGTGAAAGCTGCAATGTTTCAAGTAAATTTCCCCACTGTGTCTCTTTTCCCGTTGTCTCTGGTCGCAGCCATATTTTCAGCCCATTATCGTTCAATATTTTTCGTATTGCTTTTGTTTGCACAACAACTTTATCATGCACCTGTGATTTATCTTGCCCCATATAATATGCAAGATGATAGCAAATGCTCCACACACCAGCATCATGCGCCCGTTGTGTCGCATCTAAAATTCTTTTCACGCTCGCTTGTATCTTTGCATCTTCCAGAGAATTTAAATTGACAAAATATTGTCCATGGCAAGTCAAAACAATGTTATTTTTCTCCGCAACATCCTTCACTTCAGGAGCCATTTCTTTTGAAATATTAATATTCCTCACAAACTCCAGCTCCATGGCATCTAATCCAAGCTTTTTGACAGCCTTAATACCATCGAGTGTCGTACCCTCACACGAATGAGGAATGCCTGCAGTGCCAAATAAAAGCTCTTTTGGTTTAAACATCATCTTTAAAAAAATAATCTCTTTAAAAGTTTAGCGTATGCGCTTGAAGACTACGCAATCTGGAAGCAGTAAAGATGGTTAAGATTGCTGCATGCCTCTGGTTGTGCATACTGCGTCCATACTTTGTTGGTCTTGTCTGATTTTCCAACAACACCTTTAACAACAGTTCTCTGGAAATTCCAGCCATAGCAATCAGCATTCGTCTTATTGCCATAAGAGTTTCCATCATACCCTGTTCCAGTCCAAACACCTTTTGTTTTGTTTGTGTTATCAATAGGGTTCAATAACGTGCCATCAAGCAAGTCAACTTTATTCATGGCAACTATTTTATCTTCAGCATTATAATAGATTCCATCTTTAATTCTATCTTTTGCATTCAACGATTTATTGCTCAACCACGCAACATAAGCTCCAGGATGATTAAAAACATGAGCTTCAACATTACAAAAGTAATCTGCAGAAGCAAAACTTCCACCAAGAGTTTGGTTCATAATCTTTCCTTTTGTCTTTCCCTCTGTCACAAAGACAAGCCACTTTGCATTTACTTTACAATCACTATCAGAACTACATTTGTTTGCACCTTTGCCACTAACAAGAGTGCATGTTTGGCTAACACATTCGAAATGTTTTTTATCTCCAGCACCAATGACTTGTTGCCCAGTAATGCTTGCTTCATTAATAAAGAGAACATAGACAAAAGAAAAAGCTATGACAAAAATTAAAGTTATTGATGTTGTCTTCGTAAACACAAGTGCACCTCATAAAGAGAATAACATGGAGAATATAAAAATCTTTCTTTATGAATGCTATCCCGTAACCACAGCAAGGGCTATAACACCAAGAACAGCCAAACAAACGCCAAGCATCTGG
>OBEQ012001756.1_pt1 | contig 76833 bp, 69 predicted proteins | sample 1670901 | NCBI WGS metagenome assembly OBEQ01 (sample SAMEA104232315, study PRJEB22302) | groundwater metagenome | biome: forest; feature: aquifer; material: groundwater | place: USA | collected 2011-08-07 | depth 5.4 m | reverse complement strand
GCTCTTGCAGTTGCCCCATCTCAGTCGAGAGGGTGGGTTGATAGCCCACGGCCGACGGCATACGGCCGAGCAAGGCGGACACTTCTGAGCCGGCTTGGGTAAACCGGAAGATATTGTCCACGAAAAGCAGCACGTCCTGGTTTTCTTCGTCGCGGAAATATTCGGCGACGGCGAGTCCGGTCAACGCGACGCGCAGACGGGCGCCAGGTGGCTCGTTCATCTGGCCATAGACCAGGGCAACTTTCGACTTGGTGAAGTCCTTGGGATCGATGACCTTCGACTCCTGCATTTCGTGCCAGAGGTCGTTGCCCTCACGGGTCCGTTCACCGACGCCTGCGAAGACCGAGAATCCACCGTGGTGCAAGGCAATGTTGTTGATCAGCTCCATGATGATGACGGTCTTTCCGACTCCGGCGCCGCCGAAGAGGCCGACCTTCCCGCCCTTGCTGTACGGCTCGAGAAGATCGACGACTTTAATCCCGGTTTCGAGTACTTCGGTCTTGGTGTCCTGATCTTCGAGCTTGGGTGCAGGCCGGTGAATGGGATAAGTCTTTGTCGTGCTGATGGGGCCCATCTCGTCGACTGGTTCGCCCAACACGTTGATCAGCCGCCCCAATGTCTCGCGGCCGACCGGCACAGAGATCGGCGCTCCGGTATCATGCACATCCATCCCGCGCGTGAGACCGTCGGTCGTGGACATGGCGATGCCGCGGACGCGGTTTTCACCGAGGTGCAGCGCGACTTCAAGGGTGATGCGGACGGCTGGCGTGCCGGCAGCCTTATTCTCTTCCTGAATCACTTTGAGCGCGTTGTATATATTTGGCAGTTGTCCGGGAGGAAACTCCGCGTCCACCACCGGTCCGATGACTTGAATCACTCTTCCTGTGCTCATAACGCTCCTTCTCTCGCAAGTTCTGAAACCTGAGTCATGAGTTCTGAGTTGTGGTTCTGGCGGAGTTTTTACTCAGCACTCAAAGCGTCCAATCTACTTTAGCGCCTCTGCGCCGCCGACGATGTCCATCAATTCTTTGGTAATGGCGGTCTGGCGGGTCTTGTTGTAATGCAAGGTCACTTTCTTAATCAGTTGTCCTGCGTTCCTGGTTGCGCCGTCCATCGCCGCCATCCTGGCGCCATGTTCCGCTGCGGCTGATTCCAGCAAGATACGAAACGTCTGCGTCTGGAAATGTTTGGGAATGAATACATTCAGGAGGTCGGCTTCGCCCGGTTCATAGAGGTAGCTACCGCCGGTCGTGCCTTCCGCTTGCGTCGCTCCGAACTCGGCTACGGCATCGATGGGGAACAGCTTCTCCACGATCACGCGCTGTTGAATGGCCGATTTGAACTCGTTGTAGACGATGTGGAGTTCGTCGAACGTCCCCTTGACGAAGTGGTCTGTCAGGTCGCCGCCTATATCGATGGCATGTTCGAACGTGAGCTTGTCGAAGATGCCGGTCCACTCTTGCCTGATCGGCCAGGTCCGGCGGCGAAAATAGTCGCGGCCTTTGCGTCCCACGATGCTCAAATTAACCTGGAACCCCTGGGCCTCGCATTGCCGTACAAACTCTGAACTCTTTCGCACGATATTGCCGTTGAACCCGCCGCACAGCCCGCGATCGCTCGTGACGACAAGCACCTCGACCTTCTTCCCTTCGCGCTTCTGCAGCAGAGGATGTGAAGATCGATTCACACGCCGGCTCAGGTTGCTGACCACACCCCGCATTTTGAGGGCGTAGGGGCGTGCCGCCAGAATGCGGTCCTGCGATCGTTTTAGCTTCGCCGCAGCCACCATCTTCATGGCCTTGGTGATCTTCTGTGTATTCTTAAACGCCGCAATTTTACGGCGTAGACTTTGTAAGCTTGGCATGGTGTAAGACTACGTCAATCGTCACACGGCATTCGCCATCTTCACGATTGACCTTTGACGGATGAGGTTATTCAGGCTTTGGTCCCGTACCCCATCTTGTGTTTAAAGGCCGCGATAATCTCTTTCAGCTTGCCACCGACCTTGTCATCAATCTTCCCGATGCTCGCAATTTCTTTCTTCAGCTCAGGATGATGCTGTTGCACGTGGTGCAGCAGATCGGCTTCAAACTGTTGCACTTTATCGACCGGGACATCGTCCAGGTAACCGTTGACGCCGGCGTAAATCGACAGCACTTGATCGGCGACCGGCATCGGTTTGTACTGCCCCTGTTTGAGCAATTCCACCATCCGCACGCCGCGCGCGAGCTGCATCTGTGTCGCTTTGTCGAGCTCGCTGCCAAACTGCGAGAACGCGGCCATTTCACGATACTGCGCGAGGTCGAGCCGGAGGGTACCGGCTACCTGTTTCATGGTCTTGATCTGAGCCGAACCCCCGACGCGGGAGACTGAGAGACCCACGTTAATCGCGGGACGTATACCGGAGTAGAACAGATCGCTGCCGAGATAGATTTGCCCGTCGGTAATCGAAATGACGTTGGTCGGGATGTAGGCGGACACGTCGCCGGCTTGTGTTTCAATGATCGGCAGCGCGGTGAGGCTTCCCCCGCCGAGCTTGTCGCTGAGCTTCGCTGCGCGCTCCAACAACCGGGAGTGCAGATAGAATACATCGCCTGGATAGGCTTCGCGGCCTGGTGGACGGCGGAGCAACAGAGACAGCTGGCGATAGGCCACGGCGTGTTTGGAGAGGTCGTCGTAGACGATCAACGCATGTTTGCCGTTATCCCGGAAGTACTCGCCGATGGCGGCGCCGGAGAAGGGCGCCAGGTACTGCATGGGCGCCGCATCGCTCGCAGTGGCCGCTACCACGATGCTGTATTCCATCGCGTGGTTCTCTTCGAGCGTCTTGACCACACGTGCGACGGTTGAACGTTTCTGGCCGATGGCGACATAGATGCAAAAAACGTTGAGGCCCTTTTGGTTGATGATCGTATCGACGGCAATGGCGGTCTTGCCGGTCTGCCGGTCGCCGATGATCAACTCACGCTGTCCTCGGCCGATGGGGATCATGGCGTCGATGGCTTTGATGCCCGTCTGCAAGGGTTCGCGTACCGATTGACGTGTATTCACGCCGGGAGCCACCACCTCGATGCGGGACGAGAGCGTTGACTTGATCGGGCCCTTGCCATCGATCGGCTGGCCGATCGCGTTCACCACACGGCCGATCAAGGCTTCGCCGACTGGAATCTCTGCAATGCGCCCCGTGCGCTTGACCGGATCGCCTTCCTTGACTCCAACGTCATCGCCCATGAGCACGGCGCCGACGTTATCTTCTTCAAGATTCAACGCGATTCCGTAAAGACCGCCGGGAAACTCGAGCATTTCGCCGGCCATGGCTCCGTCGAGACCATAGACCTTGGCAATCCCGTCTCCGACCTGAATGACCGAGCCCGTCTCCTTGACGTCGACTTGCTTGTCGAAACCTTTGATCTTTTCTTTGATAATCGAACTGATTTCTTCTGCCTTAATCTGCATAGCTACTCCTTAATCAACAAACTCTGCATCGCTTGTAACCGCCCAAGCACAGTGCTATCGACCACCGTGCTGCCGAGACGGATCTGCATGCCGGCGAGATAGCGGGCATCTGTATGAAATGTGACTTCGACTTGGCGCTTGAGCATCGTGCGCAAGCGATTGCTGATTTGATCTTGTTCGCCTGGGGGTAGGGCCGTTGCGGAGAACACGGTGACTTGCTGAGTGCCTTTCGACGCATCGGCAAGTTTCGCGAAGGCCTCGGCGATTTCAGGAAGAAAGCCGACGCGATTTTTCTTCACTAACTGTTCGAGAAAGGTTTTTCCGATGGGCGGACACCCCAAACGCGAGCCGAGTTCTGCAAGAACGGTAATTTTGTCTTCGGCCCCAAAGCTCGGTGAGGCCACGACATGGCGCAATTCGGCCGAATCCTTGATCGCTTGCCCCAGCTCCGTTAAGGCCGCACGGGTCGGGTCGATGGTGGATTGGTCGAGTAACTCAAAAAGCGCCTGTGCATAACGTCGCGCCACTGCTGTCTTAATCACTATACGGGTCCGTTCGCTCTTTATTTTGACAAAGGGAGAAGCCTTCGTGGCTCGCACGAAAAGCGGCACGCCAAGGTAGCATTGGCGGAGGAGGACTGTCAATATGACGGTGTGGATGGAAAGAAAGCTAAAATGATTGGATGATGCCGCCGCCCAGCACACGATCATTTCGATAGAACACCGCGGATTGCCCCGGACTCAAGGCGCGCTGTGGCTCATGGAAGACAATGCGGAGGGTGCCATCTGAACGAGACTGGATGGTCGCAGGCGTGGCAGGCGTGGCATACCGGACCTTGACCTCGACCTCTGTCGATCCACCGAGTAGTGAGGAGTCGAAGAGATTCAGATCTGCGACAGCGCACTGACCGCGACGCAGAGATTCTTCAGTTCCAAGGACAACTGTATTGGTAATGGGCTGTACTTGCTGCACATAGAGCCTGCGGCCGGCCGTAATACCGAGCCCTCGTCGTTGGCCTGGCGTATAAAAGGCGATCCCTTCATGGTCGCCTAAATATCGTCCTTCATCGTCCACGAAGGCCCCCGGTTTCTTGGCGGCAGGTGCTTCCTTCTCGATAAAAGTTCGATAATCGCCGTGGCTCACGAAGCAGATTTCCTGGCTTTCCCTCAATTCATCCGTGGGAAGGCCCAAGGCCTCTGCTTCCGTCCAGACGTCCGTCTTTTGCATGCCCCCCACAGGAAAGAGAAGGCGACCGAGCCATGACTGACGAAGCCGATAAAGGAAATAGCTTTGATCTTTCTTGGGATCGGCTGCTCGCTGGAGAGTCGGCAGCCCCTCGGATTCACCGATACGAACATAGTGGCCGGTGGCCACAAAATCGATCCCGCGTGCGTCCGCAAGCTCAACGAGACTTCGCAGTTTGACTCGCTCATTGCATCGGACACAGGGATTGGGTGTTGTGCCCTCGAGATAGCCGGTAACAAAATCGTCGATCACGCCGGCACGAAAGGTTTCTCTGGTGTCGATCACCTCATGCGGGATCTTCAACGTCTGCGCGACATACCGAGCAATACCGACCTTGCAGCAGCCACGCTCTTCCCAGCGCTTAGAGGCTGCAACTGTTTCGTCTTCGTGCTCCCAGACCTGAAACGTGACGCCGTGAACGTCGTAGCCCTGGCGAACCAGGAGCGCTGCGGCGACAGAGCTATCCACTCCACCGCTCATGCCAAGGAGAACTGTAGGGCGAGCCATATGGTCGCTATTGTACTGAGGAGAAAGGAAAAGGGCTAGGGGTTGCGCCTTTCAGCTAATGGGCGGATGCAACAAGGCTGGGAGCCGCGTTGACTGGGAGTGCGCGTTCGCCGCTCCAATGATGAGCACCCATGTCACACATGCCATGGAAGCGAGAGCCTTCTTCGATCGCAATGACCGGGGTCCGGATATCGCCGACAAGAACACCGGGCTTAAGAATGTGAATCTTTTCAATAGCAGTGATGGTGCCATTGATCTTGCCGCTATTCATAAGCACACCAGCTGACACGATGCCCTCGATCACGGCGTGCTCTCCGACGATTAATGTTCCCGTTATATATATCTCGCCGTCAACGTGTCCATCAATCCGGACAGTGCCATCAAAACTCACGACGCCCTTGAAGTCCACGCCCTTCCCCAGGAGCGTAATATTATCGCTGCTCTGTTCGGCTTGCTGGCCCCGGTCTTTCGATGCCCACATGATCGCCTCCCAACACTCCTCCCGCACAAACAATGTGCAGGATAAATACCTAAATATTAATATTTCCCCCTAACCATTGGCTCGCTTAATGCCAGGGGACATGATCATTCCGACGGGATGTAGAGAGGTGTCCCGAGGGAGCTCACGCACGCCGTGAGCCATTTCAAGTGCACCGTTGAACAGAACCCCATCTTCCATTGAAAGGACCGGCGTTTTGACGCTCCCATTCATGACGGCCGGAGCCCGAAGCTTGATGCATTCTTTCGCAACGACTTCCCCGGTGATCTTTCCTTTAGAGACAATCGTCCCGGCGGTGATTTTTGCCTGGATGACGGCATCTTCGCCGACGAGCAGCATGCCGTCAGTATGAATTTCTCCGTCGAGATAGCCATCGATTCTTACCGTTCCACTATAGGAGATCGTGCCTTTGAACTCAACACCCTTTCCCACAAAGGCGTTAACATCTCCGGCCCCGTCGGCAATTGAGCTGGCAGCGACTATGGTCACCTTTTCGCCTCCCTGCTCGGTTGAGCTCATCTCTTCTTTTTTTTCCTGCCCCCACATGAATGTGCCTCCTCGAGTCGGTAATTCCACTATTTCATCGCAGTTGTGATGTGGTTATGGAAAATAATCGATCAGAGGGAGCATGGTCGCGAATACGTAGAAGCAACAAGTATACCGCTACCTCTGTACAATGTCAGAGATACAGGAATTTGGCACGGATTAATTGAGAAGCGTCTCGAGAATTCCATCGAGTTCGGGCGAAGAAAAGTAATGAATGATGATCTTTCCTCTCCGTCTTCCTTTTTGGATCACAACTTTTGTGCCGAATCGTTTTTGCAATCGTTCTTCAACGTCAGACCATGGTGTTCGCCGTAATTCCTTTGCCCCTCGCTTCTTTGCGGCTGGTGATGATTCTAAGAGTTTTTCCGTTTCTCTCACCGATAAAGCTTTTGAGACCACCAGCTGGGCGACTCTAAGCTGTTCATTCTGGCTAGGAAGACCGAGAATCACTTTGGCATGTCCCATGGAGATCTGATCGGTTTCAATCAGCTGCTGGATCTCTGAAGGAAGATTGATAAGACGCACAATATTGGCGATCGACGATCGCTCACAGTCAACTCGTCGCGCAATTATGTCCTGAGTGAGTCCAAATTCGTTCATCATACGATGGTAGGCTCGAGCCATTTCCATGGGATTGAGATCTTCGCGTTGAAGATTTTCTATCAGCGCCAGGACGACAGCCTCTTCGTCTCCGCAATTACGAATGACGGCTTGAATCGTTTCCAACCCCGCTTCTTTCGCCGCGCGCCAACGCCGTTCACCGGAGATGAGTTCGTATATTCCGTCGCCCTTGCGGCGAACTAGTATTGGCTGCAGCAATCCATTTTGCTTCAATGAAGCTGTGAGTTCTGCCAGCTCCCGAGGAGAGAACGTTTGTCTCGGCTGATACCGATTCGGCACGATGGCATCGATCCGCAAATGTTGGACTTCAGGCAGTTCCGGCATCGACACGGGTTTGATGGCAGGCAGCAGTGCGTCGAGTCCTCTACCGAGCGCTTTTTTCTCCATGGCTCACAAACTCCTTGGCTAAGGACAAATAGGCCTGAGATCCTGCTGATGCGACGTTATATAACATGGCCGGACGTCCGTAACTTGGAGCCTCCGCCAGTGTGACATTACGGGGAATTACGGTGCCGTAGACGACCTCTTTGAAATACTCGCGAACTTGTTCAGCAACTTGACGTGCCAACGTATTCCGCGCATCGAACATTGTCAAGACGATCCCCTCCAATTGGAGCTCAGGATTAAACGACTGACGAACTCGATCGATGTTTCCAACCAACCGGCTTAACCCTTCCATGGCATAGTATTCACATTGAACCGGGACTAAAACGCTGCGAGCTGCAACGAGCGCATTCACCGTTAGAATTCCCAATGTAGGAGGACAGTCGAGAAAGATCACGTCGAATAACTGGTCAACATCTCGCAAAAAATTCCGAAGCAATTTCTCCCGCTCTTCAACATTTACCAGCTCTATTTCGGCCCCAGACAAGTCTGCATTTGCCGGCAAAAGCGACAAACCGTTCACCTCTGTGACTTGCACAGCATCATGAAATTTTACATAATTAATCAGGCAGTTGTACACGGTAATCTGTAAAGAACGGGGGTCAATCCCTAGTCCACTCGTGGCATTTCCTTGCGGATCCATATCCACGAGCAGGACGCGCTTACCCAGGAGAGCGACACCGGCGGCAAGGTTCACGGCGGTTGTAGTCTTTCCTACACCACCCTTCTGATTTGCAATCGCTACAATCTTTGCCATATAAAGGTTGAATTAATCACTCCTTCACGCACTCATTAATAATGTTCCACGTGGAACATTCACATTTGTAATTGATTATTTTACAAATTTCTTCTCTCAATCACCGAGACAACTCTCTTGCCATATCCATGAGGGAGGGTAAGAGCTGTTTCGTTCATAAGCTGAAACCCTTCTCCAATTTCTTGTTTTTTGATGGACTCTGTTCGATACAAGACCATTTTTCCATTTGAAGCCAACAACTCAGGAATGTATTTCCTTATTTCCTCATATTTCAAGGCCCTTACCACAACCGTATCAATAATATGGCGGAGCGGCCATTTGGTATATTGTTCAATGGTGCCATCAAACGTAGACACATCCTGAAGCTTTAACAGGCCGATCACTGAGTTAAGAAAAGAACACTTTTTCTGAACTGGTTCTACTAGGACTAGGCGCATGTCAGGTCTTACGATTTTAAGAGGGATACCAGGAAATCCTCCCCCAGACCCTATATCGAGCACCACGCCATTTTGTGGAAAGCTTGTCGCGATAAGCGCGCTGAGTGAGTCAACGAAATGCTTGATGATGATTTCATTGGGATTAGTGATCGCTGTGAGATTGATCGTCTTATTCCACTCAATGAGATGAGCGAGATAGCGCATGAACTGCTCCGCATGGATTTCCCCGATTGTTAGCCCAAGTTCCCTTGCAGCGCTAACCGTGAATTCCCGTAATTCTGATTCATGTTCCACGTGGAACAATTACGTGAATCAGCAGATGAGGTCAAGATATTCCTGAACGGATAGGGGAAATATCCCGTTCGCTTCTCTAGGATGAGATTTGCCGAAGGCTATCTCGACTGGATTCGCCTTTGTATTTTTCGAGCGCCACAAGAAGAAGCGAAATGGCCGCTGGTGTGACTCCTGAAATTCTCGATGCTTGGCCAATAGACGCAGGGCGAACCTTTTTTAACTTTTCACAGACTTCCCGCGAAAAACCAAGAGTTCCATCGTAATTGAAAGCTACTGGAATGGGCTTCGTTTCAAGCTTTTTGAATCGCCCGATCTGTTGAAGTTGGCGTTTTATATAACCTGAGTACTTGACTTGAATATCTATTTCATCAGTAGTTTCAATATCTTGTAATGCGTTAATTCCAAGTGCCGCTAACAGTGTTTTATAGCTCGTCCCTTGGCGCCGCAAAAGTTGAGCGACGGTGCAAGGACCCGAAACCTCCTCAATCTGAACCTTAGCTAGGCGTTCACGAACAGCTTCCGTGAGTTTTGGCCTAAGCTCTTCGAGGCGCACGAGCTCAGATTCAATTGCTTTCTGTTTCAACTTAAATTTTTCATAGACTTCGTCACAAATTAACCCAACATTCCTGCCAGCATCAGTTAGTCGAAGATCGGCATTTCCATGGCGTAGTAATAGGCGATATTCTGCCCGTGATGTAAACATGCGATAGGGCTCACGTGCGTCTTTTGTAATGAGATCATCAATTAAAACAGCAATATAGGCCTGCGATCGATCAAGCACTAATGGCAACTTGCCTCGAAGCCTCAGCACTGCATTGATCCCGGCCATGAGACCCTGCGCCGCTGCTTCTTCATATCCGGATGTCCCATTGATCTGTCCCGCGTGGTATAGACCGTCAAGAAGCTTGGTCTCTAGTGTCGGATGCAATTGCCGCGGGGGAAAATAGTCGTACTCGATCGCGTACCCAGGCTTGAGCATGGTGGCTTGCTCTAACCCAGGAATCGTCTTCAGCATCGCAGTCTGTACGTCAACTGGCAGGCTGGTGGAGATCCCGTTGGGATAAAATTCACGGCTATCCAACCCTTCCGGCTCGATAAAGATCTGGTGACGTTCTTTGTCGGCGAAGCGTACGACTTTATCTTCGATCGACGGACAATACCGCGGACCTACCGACTCAATGATGCCGCTGTAGAGCGGCGACCGGTCCAGATTGCGTTGGATCAACTCGTGCGTCGCACGAGTGGTATGGGTCAAATGACAGGGGAGTTGCCGGTTCTCAATTCGGCCGGTCCGATACGAAAATGGCGGCGGGGGATCATCGCCAGGCTGGGGCACCATCACGGAAAAGTCGATGGTCGTCCCATCCAAGCGAGGAGGCGTGCCGGTTTTGAGCCGGCCCACTTCGAACCCCAGGTCGCGCATACAATCGGATAGGTGCTCGGCGGACGCCTCTCCGGCTCGTCCCGCAGGAAAACGATTCAAGCCGATGTGGATAAGTCCCTTAAGGAATGTACCTGATGTTAAAATTACAGCCTTTGCCTGGATGTGATCGCCGCGGTCCGTCACCACGCCTGAAATAGCACCGGCATGCGTCAGTAAGCGATCGATCGTCCCCTCGCCGATCGTTAGCCCTGCCTGCAGGCCCAACGTTCGTTGCATGGCGTCTCGATACAGTTTCTTGTCGCATTGGACACGGAGGGCTCGCACCGCCGGGCCTTTGCTCGTATTGATGAAGCGGAACTGGATGCCGGCTTGATCCGTGTTCCGCGCCATCTCCCCACCCAGCGCATCGATTTCCTTTACCAGATGTCCTTTAGCAATTCCCCCGATCGCCGGGTTACACGACATTTGCGCGATGCGATCGCGATCCATCGTGAACAGCAAGGTTCGCGCGCCCATGCGCGACGCGGCCAAGGCGGCTTCACAGCCGGCATGACCTCCGCCCACCACAATGACGTCGACCGTCTGTCCCATGGCACACCTTTCCTACTTGCCGATACAGAATTCTGAAAAGATACGACCAAGGATCTCGTCTGTCGTAATGGCGCCGGTAATTTCACCGAGTGCGTCGGCTGCGGCGCGCACATCGATTGAGACAAGCTCTCCAGCCATCCCGTACCGCACGGACTCAAGCGCATGGACCAAGGACTCACCGGCCCGGCGCAATGCATCACGGTGTCGCACGTTCGTGACCGTGACACTCTCCGCCGTCTCAAAACCTCCAGGCAACAGCTGAGCGCGAAGAGCCAACTTCACCATCTCAACTCCCAAACCTGTTTTTGCAGAAATATTGTAGGTAGAACGGTCCGCAAGCGCAGCATCCGACGCGACCCCATCGGCCAAATCGGCCTTGTTCACCACCACCACATGCTTGCAATCCTTAACCGCACTCAAGAGCTCCCGATCATCGCTCGTGAGGGGCATACTCCCATCCACTACCACGAGCAAGAGGTCCGCCTCGCCCTGTGCGATACGCGTTCGTTTGATTCCTTCCTGCTCGACAATATCGTCCGTTTCCCGCACTCCTGCTGTATCAACTAAATGAATCAACACCCCGTTAAGATCGATGGATTCCTCGATTACATCTCTCGTTGTCCCAGGAATGGCGGTCACAATCGCCCGCTCTTCTCTCAGGAGACGGTTCAACAAACTGGATTTTCCGACATTCGGGCGGCCAAGGATGACGACGCGCGCGCCTTCGCGCAAGATCCGACCCTCCTGCGCTGTCGCTTCCAGTTTCTGAACCACCGCACAAGCCTCCCTCACAATACGCACCAGTTCATCGCGTTGAAGAAAGGAAATATCTTCGTCCACAAAATCGATCCCCGCCTCCACATGGGCCAACACCGTCAGAAGAGAAGTTCGAGCCTGTTCCACCTCGCGAGCGAGATCACCACGCAGCTGGCGTTGAGCGATGTTCAATCCGGCGGATGATGTGGCCCTGATTGTATCGAGTACCGCTTCCGCCTGGGAGAGATCTAACCGCCCGTTGAGAAAGGCTCGCTTCGTAAATTCTCCCGGTTCTGCCATTCGTGCACCGGACTCAATACAGACCTTGCAAACCATCCCAAGCACCAACGTCCCGCCATGAGATTGAATCTCTACCACGTTCTCTGCCGTAAACGACCGCGGAGCCTTCATATAGACCACGAGCGCTTCATCGAGCAGGGCCGATACGGGCGGCTGATCCAGGCCTGGTCCGATATCTTTCTGCCCGTTCAATGCAGGAATCACAAGATCGGCAAGATGCAGCGTGTGTGAAGAAACGGATGAAAGGGGACGGCCAGAACGTAAGCGAACAACTCGGGAAGCGACGACAAGCGATTGAGGGCCACTCAGGCGAACAATCCCAATGCCGCCTTCCCCGATGGGGGTGGCAATAGCACAGATCGTGTCTTCGAGTCCTCCATGCATGACGCCTCTTTCACTAGCAGGATGCTGAAAAAGTCCGCCAGCTTCTCAATCGTGAAACAAGCATGCCGAGTGAGGCAGGCGCAACACGCAAGCCCTAGGTTCGCCTGTCGCACCTTTCTCGCGCCCCAGTTTGTGGCGCTCCCATGACCAGCGGGAAGTATGTAGCGGGCAGCGTTAACCGAGCAGCGCCTATGCGCTCGTGCTGCCGCTCTGCTCAGCCCCTGCCGCGAGCAGCGCCTTGTCGGTCAACAGAAATCGATCCGTGACCAATTGTTGGGTGATGGTCAGGACATTGTTCGTCAGCCAATACAGCACCAGGCCCGCAGGAAAATTTACGAACAGGAATGTCAAACCTATCGGGAGCACCAACATGATCTTTGCCTGTGTCGGATCCATCGTGGTGGGCGTGATCTTCTGTTGAATAAACATGGTCGCCCCCATGAGCACCGGTAGCACATAGTAGGGATCCTGCAACGATAAGTCGGTAACCCAGAGCATGAAAGGGGCCTGGCGCAAATCGATCGTCATGTAAAGGACATTGAACAGGGATATGAAGACTGGCATCTGCAAGAACATCGGGAGAAAGCCTCCCAGCGGATTTACTTTCTGCTCCCGATACAGTTTCATTAACTCTTTGTTCAACCGATCGCGGTCACCCTTGTATTTCTCCTGAACTTCTTTGATCTTCGGTTGGATCAATCGCATCATTTTCATCGACTTGTAGCTCTTGTATTGCAACGGCACAAATAACAGCTTGACCCCCATTGTCAATAAGATGATGCAGACTCCATAGTTATTGATATATTCATGGATGAATCGCAGGATGTAAAAAATTGGCTTGGCGACTGACCTTACAACCGTCCAACTGCCGTAGATGAACCATCCAAAATCGATCATATCTTCCAGGCCTACATTCATCGAGCGGAGCGTGTCGTACTCCTTTGGGCCTGCGTATAGCTGAAGCGCGACCGAGGAATCCCCTCCTGACGCGACCATCCGCACCCCAGCCGACACAATTTTGGGGTTCTCCGTCTTGGCGAGAGCGGCCGAGCCCGTCTTTGGTAATAACACCGAAAGAAAGTACTTATCCTGTAAGGCGACCCACTGAACCGCCCCCTTCCGCTCAAGTTCTTTCTCCGGTGTCTCTTTTTCTATTTTGTTGTCGACCTGCGAGGCCGATCCGATCAGACCGATGAACCCATCGCCCCACTCCACGATACCGAAATTCGTCCCTAACCCAATATCATAAGACTCGGTCACTCCCTCAATCGCGAACGAGACATCCACCACATAACTATCATGATGAAATGTCAGCTGTTTCTCTACAGCGAGATGGGTGACTGGATCATGAAACCGCATTGTGACATGCCCGACAGGATGGGCGGCATCGAGCTTCGAAAAATCTTTCTCAATATTATAGAGACCTTCTCGAATCGTCTTGTCGATGTCGGCATTCGCGACCGTAATAGAGAGTGGGCCTTTGAACTTTCCCCCTTGATAGACGAGTTGTACTGGCTTCGCTTCGGGAGGATCCGTATGGTATCGCTTCAGTTCCCAACTTCGAATCACCCCGCCACGATTCGACAACTCGACCCGAACTAGATCCGTCTCAAACGTCACCGTCTGTTCCGATGCTGGCAAAGAAATACCCGACGCAGGAGCGCCAGACTTTGTGCCCGATTGGGTTGGGATACTTGGGCCGGTCGAAGCACGGTCTTTGCCTGTTTGGAGGGAGGAAGTTGGCTCTTGCTCCGGGGAAGGGGGGGCCTGGGTAGAGCTATCCTGAGCAGGAGGCGGCTCAGGAAGCCACCCCATCTGCCTGAGGACCAAGTCGAATCCCAGGATGATCGCTAACGACAGAACGAGAAATGCGATAACGCGCTTGTCCATAAATAAACCGCTACCACGAAGTGAACAATTGTGCCCCTACCACTTCACAGAGTATTCATTCCTCTAGGAAGAAATGGGTAATTTTTCAACAGACGGTAGATCACACGCTTGCTTCCACTCAGCACCCTCTACCGACTGATCGCGGTCTTCGTATACTCAGAGCAGGTTGCTTCAGCGTGGCAGGCTGGCCTAAGGAGGGATGAGATCCAATAGGGTAACCGGCAAGCATAGTCAGACGCTTCTGGCACACACTAGTCCTCATATAGTACGAAGCAGCCGTTGGCGCTGAAGCATCGATAACCACACCTCTTTCAAGACAGCAAAGGGTTGTGAAATCGAATCCCGCTTGGGGAAGACAACCAGGGCATGTCCCGGGAGCAATTGACCGCGTAGTTGACGCGTGAGCTCCCGAAACAGACGCTTTACCCGATTTCGGCTGACGGCTCCACCGAATCGCTTTCCCACCACGATACCGATCCGGCTGCCATTCATGTCAGTCCGGCAAATTACTACATTAAAGAGGGCGGTCGAGATACGATGACCATGCTGCTTGGCATACTCGATGTCTCGGCTACGTTTCAGGAACAGATCCCTATCACCTCCACCCTGCGACATCGCCATCATCCTGGGAGAAGGCCAGCTTGCACAGGACTTCCTCTTCGAGCCCGGATCTCCGGACTCGGCCATGACCACACCGAGTCATCCTGTGATGGGACTACCTTGTCTGGGGCACATAACGGAGGGCAAAGATTCCTTCGTGCAGCCCTAGTCAGCGTCGCTCAATCTATACCGTTAAGCGAACTCGCCCCTTGGCGCGACGACGAGCCAAGACCTTCCGACCATTCTTCGTGCTCATCCGCTTACGGAATCCATGTTCACGTTTTTTCTTGAGGTTTGATGGCTGCTGAGATGTAAAAGACATACGCTCACTCCTTACCTAAGACGACTCAGAATAACAGAGGCATTATAGGGACGGGGCCAGCGCCCTGTCAAACCCCGCGCTATCCATCCAGAAACGGTCCTCTTGTCCAGTAGGAAGACCGTTATTTGGTTTGTCTCGTTTGTTTGGTTGCATGAGACTAACCAGATGAACCAGACAAACCGGGTTAGTCGAGATCTTATGTTTGTGTTTCTCTCCTCCGATATCTACAATACACGGAAGGCTTGCCATGACGCGTAAGATTGATCGATCATTTCCGTCGGACCTTCAATCCCTGCTCGCTTCGGCAAATGCACGACTCTCCGCATCCCATGCGGTCGAGCGACTATGGGCCAGGGACCATCGACTCTGGAAGCAAGATCCCACCGACATCACCAACCGTCTCGGCTGGCTGACCGTCATCGAGGATATGAAAGATCGGATCGAGGAGTTGCGGACCTTTACCGCTTCGGCTAAAAAGCGCGGCATCCGCGACGTGGTCCTGCTCGGGATGGGTGGCAGCAGCTTGGGACCGGAAGTATTTCGTACGACATTCGGATCATCACACGGGTTCCCACATGTATGGGTCCTCGATTCCACCGTTCCAGGCTGGGTTCAGCAGGTCACACAGGCGATCGACCCTGCTCGAAGCCTCTTCATCCTCGCTAGCAAATCCGGCGGAACTATCGAAGTTATGTCCCTCTTTGCCCACTTTTGGGAATGTGTTCACCAGACTCCTGGTAACCAAGGCGGCGCCCAGTTCGTCGCCATTACCGATCCCGGCACCGGGTTGGAAAAGCTGGCAGCAGAACATCAGTTCTGGCGTATCTTTACGAACCCACCCGACATCGGCGGACGGTACTCGGTCCTCTCCTATTTTGGGTTAGTCCCCGCGGCCCTTATGGGAATCGATATCGCGCGATTGCTCGCACGTGCCACAGCCATGGCCCAGGCCTGTCGAATTCAGTCCCCACTCGAACAGAACCCCGGGGCCGACCTTGGCGCAACGATGGCCTCACTGGCGCAAGCAGGACGCAACAAGGTTACCTTGATCGCATCACCGCAGATTGCCGCATTTGGCCTATGGGCGGAACAGCTCCTCGCGGAAAGCACGGGCAAGGAAGGGACCGGTCTCATTCCTGTGGCGCATGAACCAATAGTCGCACCAACCGCGTATGGTACAGACCGGCTCTTTATCTATCTGAGGTTGAAGGGGGATCGGAATAGACCGCTCGACCGACAGGTCGCCAAGCTTGCGCGAGGGGGCCATCCAATCCTGACGCTCATCCTGCAAGATCGTTACGATCTCGCAGGAGAATTTTTCCGGTGGGAAGTCGCCACGGCCTTGGCAGGCCATCTCCTGGGGATTCACCCGTTCGATCAGCCGAACGTCCAAGAAAGCAAAGACAACACCGCCCGCGTACTGGCAACGATCCAGTCCACCGGCCGATTGCCGAAACAGGTGACCTCGACGGCTGCACAGGCCGCGTCACAGCTCAAGCGGCACGGTCGCTCCGGTGCCTATGTCGCCATCTTGGCCTATACGACACCATCTTCCAAAATGGAACAAGGCATTCGGATACTGCGAAAAGTGCTCGTCTCTCATCACCATGTGACCACGACATTCGGCTATGGCCCGCGCTATCTCCACTCGACAGGCCAACTCCACAAGGGGGGTCCGAGGAGCGGGCTATTCCTACAACTTGTCGATCAGATGATTCCCGATCTTCGTATTCCCGGAAAACCGTTCACTTTTCGTACCCTCGCGCAGGCCCAAGCCGCCGGCGACATTCAGGCGCTCCACGCTCATGAACAACAGGCCATCGTCTTGCCTCTGGGAAAAAATCCCATCGCGACGATTCACGCACTGACGAAATCCCTATCCCCACGCACGCCGGCCCGGCGTCCAGCCATGCGGCGTACCCGCAAGAAGTAGGATGGCCGCAGTCCCTGACATCCGCATCCACAGCGACAGCCAAGCAGTGGCTGAAGCGGCAGCTGCATTTGTACTGGAAGTGGGCAACGAGGCGGTTCGAGCGAATGGTCGATTCCTCATCGCCCTCTCAGGCGGCACGACGCCGGAAACCCTCTACAGAGTGCTGGCTTCTCCCGCCTTCGCCGATCGCTTCGATTGGTCCCGGGCCACCTTTTTTTTCAGCGATGAGCGCTGCGTTCATTCGGATGACCCTCGGAGTAACTATGCCTTAGCCAAGAAAGTCCTGTTCAACCCTCTGAACATTACGCCCTCGCAGGTCTATCGTATGGCAGGAGAATTCAGTGACCCACAGGCGGCGGCCGTTGAGTACGAACAGCAGCTGCGTCTTGCGACGAAAACCTTACCATCGGCCCAGCCATCCCTTGACCTTACCCTCTTAGGGTTAGGCGAAGACGGGCATACGGCGTCTCTATTTCCTGGGGCATCAATCTTACAGGACCACCGACGTGCAATTGCGGCCACGCAATCTCCGAAAGATCCACCTAACAGACTGACCATGACCCTAGCTGCGATCAACAGTGCGAGTGTGGTACTGTTTCTCGTTGCTGGGGCCGGCAAAGCAGGAGTGGTGAGAGCCATCCTCGATCCGAAGACCGAGTCAGAGCGACAGCTTCCGGCATCGTTAGTCGAGCCAGAGAAAGGCCGCCTCATCTGGTTCCTCGACCGAGCTGCTGCAGCTGAGCTCCCGATACAGTAAATAGTGCGCGACTGCATGAGGGCGAGATGATTGTTGCCGGAGATATCGGGGGCACGAAAACTCATTTGGCCCTGTTCGACTGGAAGAAGGACCGCGTCGATCCCGTCCGGTTGGAGTCATTCCACAGTGCCGATTACACCTCACTCGAGGACATGCTCGCAGAATTTCTCGTCCCACCGAAGCCCCCAACGGCCATGGACGAATTCGCAACCGAAAAGGGCGACGCCGAGCCGGAACCGGAGCGTCCAGCGGAAAAACCACAGAAAATCGATGCAGCCTGCTTCGGCATCGCCGGCCCTGTCATTCAGAACCATTGCCAGACGACCAACCTGCCCTGGGTGGTCGATGGCGCAACCCTGGCAAAACGGTTCGACATACCGCAAGTGAAGCTGCTCAACGATCTTGAAGCCATGGCACACGGGATTCTCTTGCTCCGACCGGATGAAGTCGAAGTCCTCAACGCCGGAACTCCACCGGCGTACAACCAGGCGCTCGCCCTGATCGCAGCGGGAACGGGACTAGGCGAATCCATCCTCTTCTGGAACGGTTCGCGCTATCAGCCGATGCAGTCGGAAGGGGGGCATGCGGACTTCGCGCCGAACAATGACAACGAAATTGAATTGCTGCGCCACCTGCGCAGTCATTATCTGCACGTGAGCTATGAACGTGTACTGTCCGGCCCCGGCCTGCATGCGATCTACGACTATGTCCGCGACAGTAAAAAGAATGAGCCGACGTGGCTCTCAGAGCAAATCAAAGCCGGCGACCCGGCTGCGGTGATCGCAGAAGCCGGGCTCAAGGGGCAGGCAGACATCGCCAAGCAGGCGCTCGACCTGTTCGCCTCCATCTATGGAGCCGAAGCCGGCAATCTTGCCCTGAAGGCCATGGCACTCAACGGCGTGTATGTGGGTGGCGGCATCGCACCGAAGCTGCTGGCCAAACTGAAAGACGGAACATTTATGAAGTCGTTCACGAACAAGGGTCGCTACAAACGCTTGATGAGTTCGATTCCAGTCAAAGTGGTTATGAATCAGCAGACCGCCTTACTTGGCGCCGCATCCATTGCCGCATCCCTCTCCCATACCCCCGCGTCATGATGCGCAACCAGGATCTCGACAGTCTGAAGAAAGCCGCAGCCTTGAAAGCCGTCGAATACGTCCGCGATGGGATGGTCGTCGGCCTCGGGACCGGCTCAACGGCCAAGCACATGATCATCGCGCTGGGGGAAAAAATCCGTTCGGGCATGAGATTTCGCGGAGTGCCCACGTCGAAGGAAACGGCCATGCTCGCCCAGCAACAAGGAATTGTTCTCATCGACGCCGATAATGCCTGGGTGATCGATGTCGCGATCGATGGGGCAGATCAAGTCGATCCTGACTTCAATCTCATCAAGGGCGGGGGCGGCGCACTCCTGAAGGAGAAGATTGTCGCAGCCTCGGCCAAACAGTTCATCGTCGTGGTCGACCATACCAAACGAGTCTCGGTGCTGGGGGGATCATTCCCCCTCCCAATCGAGGTGATCCCCTTCGGCTGGGGAAGTACGGCGCGAGAAATTGAGGCCCTCACGCAGAGCCGCGTAGTGCTCAGGGAACGGAACGGAGTTCCGTTCACAACCGAAGCAGGCAACATGATCGTGGATGTGCACCTTGCGCGAATCGATCAGCCGCGGAACCTTGAAATCGCCCTGAACCAAATTCCCGGCATTGTCGAGACCGGCCTTTTTGTCGGACGAACAGACCTACTCATCGTGGGCACTGCTACCGGAGTTGAGTCGCACCCTGCGACGAGGACATGACTGAACTGATCAGGAGGCGGCAGACCCTACAGGCTTTCATTAAGCACGGCCGCTTCCTCCTGGCCATTCCAGTCACACCGTTCTTTAACTCGTGGCTCCACGTTTCCTTTGCACAAGCGGCCACCGAACGACCGAAAGGTAAGGATATGAACCAGGACTCTTCTCCAGCCACACTCGATTCATACCGGCTTCCAAGACATGTGGTCCCGATTCGCTACGATCTGCGATTGGAGCCGGACCTGGCTACTGCACGTTTTGCTGGAGAGGAAACCATCACCCTCACGATCCATCAGCTGACCTCTGAAATCGTCCTCAATGCCATTGAACTAGACATCACCTCAGCGAAGATTGAGGGAGACTCAGGCCCGGCGAGACAGGCCACGATGATGCTGGATGCAGCACTCCAGCGCTGCCATCTCACATTCACCGAGCCTCTCTCGCCTGGCACTTGGAAGCTGACGATGATATTCAGCGGCACACTTAACGACAAGCTCCGCGGGTTTTATCGGAGTACCTATAAAGACGAGGGTGGGGCGATTCACAGCCTGGCTGCGACACAGTTCGAGGCTACCGATGCCCGCCGGGCGTTCCCCTGCTGGGATGAACCGGACTTCAAAGCCGTCTTTGCCACGACGCTGGTTGTCGATCCGATGCTCACCGCGGTGTCCAACAGCGCGATTGCAGCGGAAACACTGGCTGGCGGGAAAAAGATGGTCCATTTCGCCGATACGATGAAGATGTCCACCTACCTGGTCGCATTCATCGTGGGTCGGATCGAGCCGACCGAACCGGTGATGATCGGCAAAACCCCGCTTCGCTTGTGGGCCATACCTGGGAAAAAACATCTGGCCAAATTTGGTCAAGACATTGCGGCGGCATCGCTCTCTTTTTTTGAGCGCTACTACGGGATTCCCTACCCCGGTGACAAGCTCGACCTGCTCGCCATTCCTGACTTTGCCTCGGGGGCCATGGAAAACCTGGGCGCGATTACCTACCGTGAAACGGCCTTGCTGGTCGATCAGCAGAGCGCCACGCACGGCGAATTGGAGCGCGTGGCCGATGTGGTCGCGCATGAAAACGCGCACATGTGGTTTGGCGATCTGGTGACCATGTCCTGGTGGAACGGGCTCTGGCTGAACGAAGCCTTCGCCACCTTCATGGAAATGCTGGCCGTCGACGCCTGGAAGCCGGAATGGAAACGATGGGACAGTTTCGGCATCTCGCGCGCCGCAGCTTTTTCTGTTGACGGACTGCATAGCACCAGACCGATCGAATATCCGGTGCAAGCTCCCAAGGATGCCGACGCGATGTTCGACGTCCTGACCTATGAAAAGGGCGCATCGGTGCTCCGGATGTTAGAACAGCACATCGGTCCCACAGTATTCCGCGACGGGGTCCGCGACTACTTGCGCGCACATGCGTATGGGAACGCAGACACGAACGATCTTTGGGTGTCGCTGGGGAAGATCGCCAAACAGCCGGTGCCTGAACTCATGGACGGCTGGATCTTTCAGCCCGGGTATCCGTTGATCACCGCTGAACTGCGGGAAGGCGTAGAACTCGCGCTCACTCAACAGCGCTTCACCTATCTGCCAAGCCCATCACTCATCACTCGTCACTCATCACCTGGTACCTGGCAGATTCCACTCCAGATGAGCATCACCGTCGGAGGCAAGGCCGGCACATCACGCATGTTGCTGAAGGAGAAGAATATGATGGTCCCGCTCCCTCACGATTGGGAGTCAATACTAATCAACGAGGGAGGCCATGGCTTCTATCGTGTGCGCTATGCGCCGGACCTGCTCGACCGGATACTGAACGGCATCGACAGACTCGCCGCCACCGAACGGTTTAACCTTATCAACGACGCCTGGGCCATCACCGTCGCAGGCCTCATGCCCCTCACGGACTATCTCGACCTGACAGCCCGCTTCACCGAGGAGCGGGACAAGAATGTCTGGGCCCTGTTACTCGACTCCTTCTCCTTCCTGAACCGGATCATCACCGTGGAGGACCGCCCAGCGTTCGAAGCGTTCGTACGCGGTCGGGTCGGTTCAGCCGTAGCAGACATGGGTTGGGAGCCAAAAAATGGCGAAAGCGAGCTGACGAAACAACTGCGGGGTGAACTGATCGGCTCACAGGGTAAACTCGGCAACGATCCGGCCATCCAACGACGCGCAGCCGAGCTGTATCAGGCGTACCGCAATGACTCGGCAGCCGTTGACCCCAATATCGTTCCCTCGCTCGTCGCGATCCTTGCGCATACGGGCGACACAACCAGGTACGATGAATTTAACGAACGGTTCCGCACCGCCGCCACCCCGCAAGAAGAACGGCGCTATCTTTTCTCGCTCGCATCGTTCCAACCTAAGGCATTGCTTGCCCGCACCCTCGCCCGCACCATCAGCGGGGAAATCCGCACACAAGATGCGCCGTTTCTCGTCAGCGCCATCCTGAACAATGTGTATGGCAGAGAATTGGCCTGGGATTTTCTGAAAACGAATTGGGAGAAGATGGACCAATTGTTCCCCAAGCAAGGACTACGCCGTATGTGCGGCGGGATCGTCAGCCTCGCCACACCTGAACTCGAACGAGACGTGCGGGACTTTTTCACCACACGCAAGATCGACCTCGGTGGAAAAACATTGGAACAGTATTTGGAACAGCTACGGATTGGGGTAAATGTGCGGGAACGGGACGGAATTGTGCTGCGTCAGTACCTCCGGCCTTTCCGGTAAATGGTTGTGAAAGGAGATACTCAGAGTAGGGAGAGGCTGGTACGATTGTGATCCATTCGCCTCAAGCCCCCCCCAGAGGGGGGGCTTGAGGTCTTGCTGGAGATGTCGCTACACTATCCTCTGAATTGATCAGGCTGCAGTTGTCGCTCAAAGCCAATTCACGGAAGTGACGGCAGACCATGCATACCCCAAACTGTCCAAAGTGCGGGACTGGGAAAACAAAATTAGCGCCTCGCTCGGGAGTTGCCGATCGGCTCCTCGGCACTTTGACCGTCTATCCCCTTCGTTGTCAGCTCTGTACTTATCGCTTTACAGCCTTCCTCGGCAAGCTCAAGACCAATCCTCGCCGTAATTATGACCGTGTCTCAGTCCAGTACCCGGCACAGGTTCGCCCCATCCATGATCCCAGCCAGCGCATCGTCGTCGAAGGGATATTGTCCAATTTGTCTCTCCGGGGGTGCCGCGTGCGCACGAGCCAGCGCATTCCGATGGGATGCCAAGTGATGCTGGAGTTTCATCCTGCCGAGTACGATAATCCCATCATGGTTGATGGCGCCATTGTACGCTCCCATTGTGCTGAAGGGATCGGGCTTCGCTTTTCCAGCCTCCTCCGATCAGAGGAACGACGCCTCCGCCGCATCCTCGACCTGCGCCTTCCCGATCACACCACCTGATGTTCATTTCTCTCCTCTTCAGTCCTCTCAGCAACCAGGCCAGTTGTCTTCCCACTGCGCGCGACATTCTCATCCGCCCATCCACGGGCAGATATTGTTCACCCGCCCAACCCTCCGATTGCTTCGCAATCGATTTCCCGGGACGTGCCATTAGCCCGGGCGAGGGCCTTCTGCGAGGTAATCGGTGCGTCCTGGCGCACCGGGGGTGGGCGGGTGAGAACGTACGCGTTGCGCGAGCAAGGAGACAACCGGTCTGGTTGCATCCTATTCGTGCCGGAGCACGGCCAGCGGCCGTTGGCCGAGAATCCGGTAAGTGCTGGCAAATCCCACGATCAGCGTCAGCAACATCGTGAGGAGGAGGCCGATGCCGAGCACCTGTGGGTGTATGGTCCAGGGAAGGTCGAACACATACCGCACTAGGATCCATGACAAGACAGTCCCGAGGGTCAGTCCGATCAATCCGGCGACGGCGCCCAATAGGACATACTCCATGGCAAAGGCGCGCGCAATCAAGCTGCGGGTCGCGCCGAGCGATTTCAGAATGACCGACTCGTAGAGACGCCGGTAGCGTGTCGCTGCGAGTGCCGCCGCCATGACCAGCCCTCCGGCCACAACACAAAAGAGCGCTACCGCCCTGATCGCCAGCGAAAGACGATCGAGCACCCGCGCAAACCCATCGAGCACGTCGCCGATATGAATGGCGCTGATATTCGGAAATGAGGCGACGACCGCTTGCTGCAACGGCAGCTCTTCTTGTGGCGAGACCCGTACCGTGGCCACATAAGTAAAGGGCGCCCCTTCAATCGAGCCTGGGGACAAGATCATGTAGAAGTTCGTCGAGAAGTTTCCCCACTCGACTTTGCGGATACTGCTCACCTCCGCCGACACCGTGGCCCCCTGAATATCGAACTCCACGGTCGAGCCGATCGAGAGGCCTAAATGCGTGGCAGCATCTTCTTCCACTGATACCTGCGGGGTTGAGAAGACCTGCCCGGGCTTCCACCATTCCCCCTTGACCAACGTATTGTCTTTCGGTAGCCGATCGAGAAAAGTCAGGACATATTCACGGGTGAAATACCACTGTTTTCCCCGCGCCTCTTTCCCTTCTGTACGTTTGTCGTCTTTCTCCATTCCTTCTTCTACCGTGACGACATGTCCATTGACCGCATGGAGCCGCGAACGTACCAGCGGCATGAGCTCCGGACGCGCATGGCCGGCCTGTCGATCGATCAACGACACGAACCCCTTCGCTTGGTCTGGCTGGATGTCGATAAAGAAAAAGGTCGGGGCATCCGCCGGACGATTCTCCTGTATTTGTTGGAGCAACGCCTGTTCCACCAGCGACACCGTGACAATCGCCATGACGCCGATGCCGATGGCGACCATGATCCCCGTCGCCTGGCTTCCGGGTCGTACGACATTACCCAGAGCATAGCGAAGGCTCAGGACGCGAGGCAGCGGCGCCCAGGCCAGCCCTCGTACGAACACCCGCGCACAGATAAAAAGGACCGTGATGGCGAGAGACATCGCCCCGATAAACAAGAAGCCGATCGACCACGAACCGGCTTGCCAGACTGAGAGCGCGCAGAGTCCGAGGATGATTCCTCCTGCCGTGCCGACATTCCAGGGATCAGTCAGCCCCCATTTCACCCACCATCGTGACCGAGGAGTCCCCTGCTCGACCGTCGCCTGTTCTGCATCGCGCCGGAAAATCGCACCGGGGTGAATGTCTCGAATCTTCAACAGAGGCCAGAGAGTAAACAGCAGCGTCGACAACAGTCCCAGCGCGGCCCCTTTTAGCAAAGGCCAAACCGAGTACCATGACAATTCCGAGGAAACGCCTAACTGATCGAGAATGTCTGACGCAAAGAGAGTAGCCGCAAGGGGGGGCAGCCCTCGTTGAAGCGCAATTCCCAACACGATGCCGGCGAGGCTCCCAATACATCCCAGGAAGATCGCTTGCACCACATAGGTCGAGACGACCGTGGCCGAATCAGCGCCGACCGCTTTCAAGATAGCGATCGTCCGCAACTTGTCCCGCAAGAACGCATGAATTGAGGTCCCGACTCCCAGCCCGCCGATGAACAGCGCGGTGAGGCCGATCAGTCCGAGATAGCGGGAGAGTTGTTCGAGAAATTGCCTCAACTGCGACTGGGATGTGCGATAGCTGGATACGCGCGCCGACTCTGCCTCCAGCCGATCTCGTAGCTCGGAGCGCAGCGGCTCCAGCGGCATATCGGGGGATGTCTTCACGAGATACCGTTCTCGTACCCGGCTGCCGGGTTTGATCAGTTCCGCCGCCAGTAATCCTTCCTGCGCAATCAGCACCCGTGGGCCCAAGGTGAAGGCATTGGCCATTCGATCCGGTTCGGTTCGCACGAGGCCGGTGATCAGGAACGTCGCTTGACCGATCTTCAATCGATCCCCGACTGATAGGCCCATCCGAATCAGCAGCGACTCCTGTACTACCGCGCCAAAACAGGAGTGCCCGCCGCAGCGATTGTTATCCGGATGGAGCAGGACATCAAGCGATTGGGCTGGGTCGAGTCGGATCGCCCCGTACAGAGGATAGGCCGATTCCACCGCTTTCAGTTCAATGATCTGGGTCGATTGAGCCATAAAGGACCCGGGAGTCGCGCGCGCGGCCATGGCGACAAGCTCGCTCACATGAGTGAAAACAATGTCCCGTTCACCCAGCGAGTTCAGCACCGCCTGTCCTGGGAGACTCAGGGGGCGAGTGAGGCGAATTTCGAGATCGCCGCCTAACAGTCCACGGGCTTCTCTCGTGACGGCTTGCTCCATATTCGTGCCAAACAGCGACACCCCGACCAAGGCTCCGACGCCGATTGCGATACAGGCGAAAAAGTAGAGAAAGTGCCGCCAGGCTCCTCTGGTTTCACGCCAGGCCATTCTGAGGATGAAGCGAATCACTGGGACGACTCTGGGACCCGATGGTTTGGGTCGGTGAGGGTATCGGATTCGATGCGACCGTCGCGCAAGGCAATCACGCGCTCCATTGAAGATGCCATGGTTCGATCATGCGTGACGAGGACTAAGGTCGTGCCGAAATCGCGATGGAGCGCATGGAGCAGCTGCATCACGTGCTGGCCCGTGGCCGAATCCAAGTTGCCGGTCGGCTCGTCGGCCAGCAGAATCGGTGGGTGACAGGCGAAGGCTCTAGCCACCGCCACCCGCTGCTGTTCGCCTCCCGACAATTGGACGGGATAATGATGCAGTCGCTCTCCTAGGCCGACGGTTTGCAACAGATCCGTTGCGCGATCCTGCGCCCCGCGCATCCCTGCCAACTCCAGCGGCACCAGAACGTTTTCCAGGGCGGTGAGGGTGGGAATGAGATGGAAGGATTGAAAGATATAGCCGATGTGATCGCGACGATAGCGCGCCAAGGCACTCTCGCGCATCGTCGAGATCTCTACGCCGTTCAATGTGATGGAGCCGGATGTGGGCCGATCCAATCCTGCAATGAGGCCCAGCAAGGTGGACTTTCCACTTCCGGAAGGACCGACGATGGCTACACGTTGCTTATCGGGAATCTCAAGCGTGACATCGTCGAGGATCGTGATCTGATGACCGCCGCCGGCCAAGCGCATCGTCAGGTGAGAGAGGGCGATCATATTGTCTTTCTGGTTCCCGCCATATTGTCTAGGTGAAGGGTATATTATACTGAATGATGATGCGCCGCTCATGGATTCTCACAAAACCATTTTCTTGTCTCTGCCTCTCCTTGATCCTCCTCTGTGGGTATGACCGCGCCAATGCGACCGCCGCTCCGTCCCCGTCGTCGGCTCCCCCGCGCGAGGGTGCGGGACCAAGGCCTATCTCCGCTGAACGTCCCAGCATCGTCGCCTTCGGCAATAGCCTGACGGCAGGCTTAGGTGTGTCATCGGATCAATCCTATCCCGCGCGCCTGCAGCGGGCATTGGACGCAGCGGGCTATGGTTATCGAGTCGTGAATGCGGGAGTCAGCGGCGAGACGACAGCCGGCGGAGCCAGAAGGGTCTCCTGGGTTCTGAAGAACAAGCCAGCAATCGTCATCCTGGAACTCGGCGGCAACGATGGGCTCCGTGGCCTCAGTCTGCAGGAGACGAAGGCTAACCTCGAACGGATCATTCAACAACTCCAACAAGCCTCGGTCACCGTCGTGTTAGCGGGAATGAAACTTCCTCCGAATTATGGACAGGACTATACCGACGGGTTTGAATCGCTCTACCAGGCCTTAGCCAAGCAATATCGCCTGACATTGATCCCATTTTTTCTCGATGGGGTGGCAGGCTCGTCCTCACTCAACCAGGCCGACGGCATTCATCCGACCGGAGAAGGCTATCGCATAATCGTCGAGAAGATCCTCCCAACGCTTGAGCCGCTGCTAGAGAGAAAACGATGAAAGTGATTCATGGAGAGGGGCGCAGGGCAGGGAACCTCCCTGCCCTGTCGTATTCCTGCTGGCTCCCAGACATATCCGTGCCCATGCCTTGAGCCCGCAAGTTACTTTTTCTTGCCCTTCGGTTTCTGCGCGGCTTGCTCGGCATGAGTCAGCGATTCTTCCGCATGCTTGAGCGATTCCTTGGCATGCTCGAGCGCTTCCTTCGCGTGGGCATCGGTGCTTCCTTTTATGGCTTCTTCCAGATGCGTGATGGCTTCCTTTTCGTGCGCGATGCCTTCCTTGGCATGCTTGATCGTTTCCGTGACATGAGCGTTTTCTCCCGCGAAAACGGGACTCGTCACGCCTCCTGCGATAAGACCGCAAACAGCGACTGCCATAATAACGGCTTTCACTCGGCTCATAACTCCTCCTTTGTGATGGTGGACTCGTAAACGGAATAGGATCATACATCAACGGCAAACATTTATTAATCCATATTATTCATGATGCTCTCAATTCCTCACCCCGATGGGCCGGGGACTCGGAGGGAGGCTGGCTCCGAGTCCCCAGGCAGGTCCGGAAGAAGTGAGGGCAACGACCGGACCCGCTTCATGCTGCTTCTTATCTATTCGTTTTTTGGCCTGTGGCCTGCACGGGAGTCGCGTTCCTCCGCGAACCATCCCGAGCCTCTCGATGATCGACACGAGCCCCCTCGATAAGTCCGTCCACCGAGGCTTGAAATACTCGCACGCTACCCCGACCGATCTTGGTAGCACGCAATCGGCCTTCCTCGATCCATCGGTAGATCGTCCACTTGCTGACCTTTAACAACGTGGCCGTTTCCTGGATGCGGAGTAACACCGGTTCCACAATTCACCCATCCTGCCATTTGTACCCGCCATCGAATTCGTCCCCATTTCACTGCACCCGTACAACACCACAGTCCATTCTCTCATCGTCGACCGCCTTTTGCGTTGATCCCCTTCGCAGCGCATCTACTTCATCGCCCGCCCTGTACAATGCCAGCCGTCACCCTTGATCCCATTTACCGCCGCGGCCAGTTGATCCGTCTTGACCCTCTCTCCGTCAATCGTCACCACGGCATGGCCCTTCATACTCTTGAGATCCACGGCCTTCACGCCGGAAAGTTTCACCAGCGCTCTTTCCACATCGCCGAGTAGGCATCGCAAAATTTTCCGCCGAGCATCAACGTCACTTTCTGTTTGCCCGCAAAGACCGGCGTGGCCATCGCACAAGCGAATCCGATCAGACAGCCAAACTTGATGATGCCGTGCATGGTCTCCCCTCCTATTGAATGGTCACCGGTCTCTGATCACCACGATCCACCCGAGCCATGCAATTCCAGCCTGCCGTGAGCGCGCGGTGCACCGCATCGGCTAACTGTTCGGGAGTCTCGCTGCCGGGCTGATACTGTACCAGCACGGTGCCGTGGTCGTTCAAAAACTCCACCTGTCGAACCGTGTTGAATGCACGAAGTGCTCCCTCGACATCCTCACGATGGTATTCGCACATACGACCGAAAATCTGGACGATGACCTCGATCGCAGCCCGGTTCGACTCCACGGAGTCGGTCCTTGGAACCCCGGCCGCGAACGATGCAGTCCCGACCATCAACCATCCGGCCAATGCAAGAAAGAATACCCATCTCATAACGACATTCCTTTCAACTTCAACCCAGTAAAGGACCGGGGCGGAGGACAAAGGAGGAAACACCTGCGCCCCGGATCAGTCCGAGCGAGGAGGCAGCCCGACCCGGACATCGATAGATCAATAACCGTCAATGGTGTGAATGCGAATCCGAGATCGAATAAGGGAGCGCGAGGGGAATCAGAACGAAACAGGCCGCCCGGGGTTCCTTATCCGATGAGAACGAATGGAACCGACGGAGGCGCACGGGAACGGAGCAGAGAAGATGGGAGCGAAGGGAATATCTTAATGGGATACGAGACTGCCAGCCGGACGACCGAGGCCGTTGATAATGCCATCGGTTCCGTTGCCAGTCCGGTATCGGACGTGGCCTGACAGGCCCAGGCGCAGAGCGCATTGTGCGGAGTAGCCTCGTGCGAACCATGGTGCGCATGGCCACTGGAGGCATCGACGTGACTCAACGCGCAGCCCGCTGCTACCGCCGCGAGCGACGCATAGACCAGGGCCACGAACCCGGCGACAAGAACAGTGCTGCGTGATACACCAGAACGCGTCATCACCTTCTCCACGATATCATCTCTATACGCGTCAACCGATCATCTGTCTACCGACGCCTGCTTACGGATGCTACAGAACACAGGGAACCTGCCCGCATACCTATGCGGATAAATTCAGCTCATGATCCATGCTGAGCCTTGTACTGCGCGAGGAGTTCGCTGACGCGACGACGAAGGACATTGTTCATGACCACGCAAGGAATGGCGACCAGTAGCCCCGCCGCTGTGGCCTTGAGCGCGAGGCTCAGGCCGATCATGATCGACGTCACGGCCAACGCGCCGGAGGTGCCCATCATATGGAACGTCAGCATGATGCCGAGGACCGTCCCAAGCAGACCGATATAGGGCGCATTGGCCGCCACAGTGCCGATCACCACGAGGCGCCGGGTCAACATCACCTCGCACAGATCCAGGGTGGGAAACTGCTTCACGTCCACCCGCCGGTAGAATAGCCAGCGCTCCACCGCCACCCCGATGGCCCAGACACTCAGTCCCAGTAAGAGCCCGATGATGCCATACTCGACGAGTTCTTTTAGCCCATCCATGAAAACTCCTTGGTCCTTCCTAAACAACTGACGCTCAGTGATTCGTCAGATTCTCGGAGATCAACTTGTCGACCGAGTTCCTGATCACGCGCAAACTCTGCTTACCGATTTTTGTGCCGCTCAACTTTCCTTCCTCCACCCACCGATAGACTGTCCAGCGGCTTACATTCAACACCGCCGCCGCTTCATTGACCCGGAGCAATTGCTTGTTCATCTTGCACCTCGTGTTGTGTCGTCGTCACACTCATCCTGTTGTAAAAAGGCACCCGGTGGATGAGGGCGCTTCAAAGACACCCTCATCTCAACCCAGGGTCGTTCCGCATATTCCGACAGGCTAAAACAGCCCTAACGTCATGCCTCCATAGAAGGCCCGACCGTAGCCCGCAAAGAAGGCCTGTTGGCCCGCGGCAGCGGCGGCGGTCTCACCCCCGATCACCTGACCGGATGCGGCGTATTTCTTATCCGCGATGTTATCCACCTCAAAATAGAACTTGGCGAATCGGAACCAGGAATTATTCAGCTCGAAAATCTTGTGGATGTTCACATTGGCGACCACATAGGAGGGGACACTGAACGTGTTGCTGTTGTTCAGGAAGTAACTGTTGTAATAGCTGCCTTCGACCCAGGCGCCCCATCCGGTCGGCGCATGATCGTATGCAACTTTGCTATTCAACACATCGGTCGGCACGTTCGGCACATTCTTCCCGTCCCGCACCAAGGGTCCGGCCGCGGTATCCACCTGATCCGAGAAATTGGTGTACTTGGCGTCAATGTGCGTATAGGCCCCGGAGAGTCGCAGGCCTGTCTTCGGCCGCCAATCATACCGGGCCTCGATCCCGCGATATTGAGACGAGTCGGCATTCACTGTCGCCACGTTCGTGCCTGACACCGCTCGCGAAATCAACTCATCCTTAAAGAATGTCCAAAACCCGACGAGCTCAACCGTCAGGTCCTGGGTCAGCTTCGACTCTGTCCCAATCTCAAAATTGAGATTCTTCTGCGGCTTCAGATTGAAGTTCGTGCCTGGTTGACCGGTGATGGGATCCCTCAGGACATTGCCGAAACCAGGAATGCCATATCCTGTGGATGCTCGAACCCAATGCCGATAGGCCTCCGCCGGCTTCCAACTCAGCGACATTTCCGGCGCCCAGTTGGTGAATGTCCGGCTTGCGCTAATGGGAGATCGATTTCCAGCGGCATCATAGTTAATCGCTTGCACGCTCAGCATCGATTGCTCAAAGCCTAATCCTCCGGCGAGGATCACTTTCGGCAGAAATTCCAGTTCCTCCCGGAATCGGCCCCCGACGTTTCTGATGGTTCCACGCGAATTCTGGATGAGCCTACCCCTGGTGCCGTTGCCGTCGGCGAGGTTCTGAAAGGTCTGCGATTCCTGCTCCATATTATTGAGAAAGAAGCCGACATAGCTCCGCAGCGGCATGTCGAACAATTTTCCATCGTGTCGCAGATCGGCATAGTGTTTGAAATTCGGATTGACCGCGTCGAAGACCTGGGAGAAGGTCTGGTTGATGTCCTTGACGTCGTAGTCCGCTTCGAGCGTCAGGACCGTATTGGCATTGAGTTGCCGCTCGTACATGCCTCCGACAATGGTGCGCCGATCCAACCGCCGCTGCGCGAGCCGTTCGGAGTCGCTACAGTTATTGGCCGTGCAGATTCCTGTTCCGCCGGCCTGCCGGTGATCGGCGGTGAATTGCGCCTGATTCAAACGAGTCGGCACGAAGGTGTCCAGCCAATTCGTGATGGCCTTAAAGTAGAAATTCTGTTTGTCGTCGATTTTGAATCGCAAATTGAGATTGATCGTCTGTGTGCTGTAGTCGCTGTGCCGGATAAATCCGTCTTCCCCCGCGTTGCTGACGAAGAGCGAAGCGTCGAGATTTTCATACTGTTTGCCGACAGCGAGCGCCTCCTTATGGTAACCGAACGACCCTCCGCTCAGGAACGTTTCTATCCCGTTGATATCGCTCCCGCGTCTGGTCCTAAATTGCACCATGCCGCCAAGAGCATAATTGTCGTACAGTGAGGATGACGCGCCGCGAGTCACTTCGGCGCTTCTCATAAACCAAGGATCGTGGATATCGAGTCGGGACAACCCATCGGATTGAGTCAGTTGAAATCCGTCCTCATAAATTTTAATGTCTCGAACGGCGAAGGTCGTCTTGGCCCCTTGGCCGCGAATCATGATGCTGAAGTCGCGTGGTCCATTCGCCTGGCGCAAGACCACGCCGGGAAGCGATTCCATCGACTCCTTCATCGTTCTGGTCGGCTGAGAATCCGTTTCAGTCGGATCCGTGGCCGACAATGACAGGCCCTCAGGCCGCTTTTGAAATCGTGTGCTCACGATGCTCATGTCTTTCAGCTCATATTCCGGAATCGCGTCGGCAGCCTTCAAATGCTCAGGCGCCGCCTTCTCGATCACCACCTTGGGGCGCTCAGAGGGAGGCAATGCCCCCTCGCGATTCTTCTGGAGATCGTCCAGCTCTTGGAGTATCCCCTTGAGCTGTTCACGCAATTGTTCTTCGCGCGGCGAAGCGGCTGGCTGTGTCGGCTCTTGCGCCGATGCGACGTGATCCATTGCAGCAGTGCCTCCGAGCAGCGCGACTGCCGCAATGATGTGCGTAACTCTCTTGAATGACACCATGCCCGTACTCCTTCTTGTGATAATGAACATGACACACCGCCCTCCAAGCCGGTTACAGGCCGCAAGGTCCATGGCACTGTCCGCGCAGGGAGATGACGGATGAATGTTGAGTGGATGCGAAGTTACGAACGAGGCGGCGCGCGGGACTGCGCCGAATGTTGTGAGAGCAAAGACGGTACGGAAGAAGTGACCGGCAGCAACATCGTGACAAGGTGAAGCGGTTGCGTCTGTGACGTGGTTGCAGGAAGGTCAACAGTTGGACTGGCGTGGCAGGCCCAGGCGCACAGAGAAGAATGCGTTACTCCACCTGTATGATGATGGGCTGAGCGCGGCTGCCCCTCGTGCGCAAAGAGACAGGTCACGGCACTGACCGAGAGCGTCAGGTATAGCGCCGCAAGGACCAGAGCCAGTGGGACGGCACACTTTCTCATTTCCCGCTCTCCATAACTTGCCGCATCACTGCCACCGCTTCGGGACTATCCCAGGCACGAGGCCCGACGGCTCGCCCGGCGAGCGTGCCATCCCGCGCGATCATGATCGTGGTCGGAAGGCCGCGCACCATGAAGGACCGTGACACTTCCTGATCTTCATCGAACAGCACCGGCAGGCTGACTCCCAACTGAGACAGAAAGTGTGCGATGCCCTGGCGCTGCAGATCCGTTGTGACCGTCAGGAGGACAAAGTGTGTTGAGTCCAACTGCTTCTGCAAACGCGCCAGTGAGGGCATTTCTTCTTTACAGGGCCCGCACCAGGTGGCCCAAAAGTTCACCAGCACGACCTTCCCGGTCAAATCGTCCGACTTCACAACCTTGCCGTCCAGCGTCGTGAGTTCAAAGGGCGCCGCTATGCTCCCGGCCGGCAATCGGTTCATCTTGAGAGCGACAAAGGGATCGCCGGCAAGTGTGGGACCAGCCGAGACGATGCATAGAAGAGAGAGCATCGCGGCAATCACAGGTCGGGTCAGTACATGATTCACGTTATGGCTCCTGTCTCGCGAGAACCTCCGCAGCCGGTAGCTGAATCGTTTGCACGACGATCCGATGGCTAGGCATCGCATGCTCCATCCAAGCCAACGAGGCCAGTCCGTGCGAATTAATCGAGACCGAGGGCGTCTGCCCCTTCTTGTCATTCACTTTTTGAGGGGTGCTGAACGTTTCTCCACGGTCGAGCGAGACGCTCATCATCACTTCGCGCCGAACGGGCGATTGTTCTTCCCAGACGATCACGAGATGCCCATCCGGATCGACCGCCATCTGCGGATGATCGGGGAAGGTTCCCTTGGAGACGTTCAGTTTTTGCTTGGGTGAGAAAGTGGCCCCGTGATTGTCCGAATAGGCCAGGAATACTGCCGGGGTCTCATCGACGCCTTCCGTATACCAGGCCACATAGAGCCGTCCGAACCGATCCGTCCCGATTGAGGCAGGCCGATGCGGACAGCCGGGGAACACCCACTTGTCGTGACCCACGATCACCGGTGGAGAAAACGTACTTCCGCCGTCTGTGGATCGTGCGACCACCGTTTCGCGGATATCGCCGGGAAGCACCTTGCGCCAGGCTACATAGAGCGCCCCATCCGATCCAGTGGTGAGAGATGTCCGGCAACAGACACAGGTGTTGTCGTCCACTTTGAGGTTCTTCGCAACGGTGCGACCGTGATCGGTCGAGCGCGTCACGAAGGTGCCGGATTCTTTCTTGCCCTCCCGTCCATCGATCCAGGCGACATGTACGACACCGTCCGGGGCGATGTGAATCGAGTCGAAACTGTGGCCGATGACCTGTTCGTCGTCATTCACCAGAATCGACGGCAGAAAGGTTTTGCCGCCGTCCGTGGACCGGCTCAGCCTCAGTTCGTTCGAGAACGGATTGTCCTGTGTCACTTTCGGATGGGTCAAGGCCCACGTCAGGAACACATCAGTTCCGAGTACCTCCAGCGCCGGCGCCTCCTGTCGCATGTAGGGCGCCTCGGTCGGCTGGTTCACTGTGACCGAAGCCCCAATCGGTCCCCCCATCTTCTCCGTTCTGGCATAGAGCACCCTGCGTAGATCCTTGTCCTCTTCCACCCAGGCAAGCGAGATACGGCCTTCGTCGTCGATCTTGACGGAAGGACCGACCACCGCCCGCACTTTGTGGTCGGTGGTCAGCTTTGGACCGAACCGCACCGATTGATCCGGCTCGGCCCATGCCACCGGCACGAATGAGACGGTGCTGATAGCAACTCCAATCAGCCACGCCAGTCTCTTCATTCTGAATGTCCGTTCGATCATAGTGCGCCTCATTTCGATCCACGAATGGAAAATTGCCCGTCGCGCCCGTTTGAATCTTGCCGCATGCTCACTCCGGGCACCAATTCCAGTGATTCTTTGATGCTTCTTGTCGGCTGATTCGACAGTTCAGATCGAGGAACAGTGGAACGCGCCGTCCCTTCCGGCTGCGATTGGAGCCGGCGCAACTCACCTTCCACTCTCGCACGCTCCCGGTTCAATTCATGAATCCGTACTGTCCGTTCTGATTCTCTCACCACATCCTGCTTCTCCTCAGCCCAAACGGGCACAGCCGCCGTGCCAAGAAAAATCAACACTACGGTCGTTCTCACCATCGTCAATCTTTGATCAGACATCGGGGGCATAAGTAGACCTCCTCCCGCGACTAACTTCCGAGGCTATAGACCATCGGCACATACACCGCGACTTCAGATGTGCCGAGTGGTTGATGCATGTGCAGCGGACAGACCAACCGGATGGCTTCCATCGCCGCGTTGTCCAACGCGTCGTAGCCGGAACTTCTATGCACCTTCACTTCCGACAGGTGGCCATCGGCTCGAATGACTGCGCGCAGCACGACCTTCCCTTCCCAGCCATTGAGGCGTGCAGTGCTTGGATAGCGTTTGAGCTCAGCCAGTCTCCGCCTCAGCGATTCGGCCAACCAGCCATGATCGACTTTGATGGAGGGAGCCGGATGAGTTGCGACCGCTACTTGCGGCACGGCTTCTTTCACCACAGGCTCCGCTTCGCTCACTGCAACAGTTGACGGCATTGAAGAGGCATGCAGGCTGGAATCATGGGTAACAGGAACGGCCTCACTGGCCGGCGCTTCGGCTATCATGGGCTGGGTTACTGTCTGCGGTACCGGCGCTGCAGTGATCATTGGCTCAGCGGTCACGACTTCATGCTCAAAGACAGGAGCGATCGGCTCGACCATAACCTGCTTGGGCTGTTGCACCTCTGTTGGTCGCTGTTCCTTGACTTGCGTTACCTCGCGGGTTTGTATTACCTGCGTCACCATTTGCGGTTTACTGGGTGCGGGGGCTACCGAATGCTGAGTCGGCTTGACAGGTTCTTGGGTTGGCGTGGCTTCAGCCTGACGCGCTTCTTGAGTCCGTTGTGGTTCGACCAACGCGACGTCCCACTGAAACGTTTCTTGCGGCGCGACTGGTTTGACCTGTGCCATGAGGCCAAGAGCCACGGTGAACGCAAGGCCATGAAAGACCGCAGACACCACCCATCCTTGCACGCGATACCGTCCATCCGCATTGAATGTCACTTGATCACCACCTTCATATATGTTTTCTCGCTTTGGGTACGGAGCTGGCTCTTCTCTCCCGCGTCTAGCCGATCAACGATCTCACCTTCCTTCAAGCGAAGGAGTTGCGACCGCTGTTACAACCAGCTTTGAAAATGAAGAAAGGGGAGGAACTATGCGAGAGGTGGCGCGCGCGAAGGCGGCTGTGGACCATGGGGAAGATGGAATTCAGTAACAGGAGGCGCTTGTTCGAGGAAGGTGGCGTATTGGACTGGAGTGAAATCGGCTACTGTGCCCTCGACGGCATCGGCTGCGATACAGAGCCATGAGCAGAGCGCGGTGGCGTGAGTCGCTGCATTGTGATGTTCATGCTGCCCCATGTGGGAAGTGAGTTGCGGGTAGACAAGCCCGCTGAGCGCCACAAGCCAGAGCGCCAACCCTCCGACTGCCAATTGACGAATTCTATAGTTCATAGGCCTTTATCGAAGAGCCGATGCCTTGACCGGCTCCTGCTTCTGAATCCTTGCGACGGTTTCATCGATTTTCTGTTCGGTCAACAGGCCACCTTTGATGTATTCCTGCGCGCGCCCCTCTTGATCGATGAACACGCTGACCGGCAATCCAAACACCCCAAATTGATTTGCCACCTTGTTGTCGCGATCCATGAGAACCGGGAATGTGTGGCCGTAATGTTTCACGTGCTCTCGCACTTTGGCCTCGTCTTCAAGTTCATTTATCGCCAATACGACAAACCCTTTGTCACGCAGCTTGTCATACATGGCTTGCATGGCCGGCATTTCGGTCGTGCAGGGTTTGCACCAGGTGGCCCAAAAGTTCACGAGCACGATCTTCCCGCGATATTGGCTGAGGCTCTGTTCCTTGCCCGCCAGATCGGTCAGGTGAAAATCTTCCACCAGCGTACCGACGGCTGGGACTCGTGAGCCCATGCTCCAGACATCGAACGGCAAGAGCCAGAGGGTGGCGACAAGAATACCGGCTATCAGGAATGTTATGCGTTTCATCGCGATCTCCTCATGGAAAGACCCCTTAGCTCTTACGACGATTACAGGACTTGGAACAGCTTCGTGAGGCCGAATACGTAGCTCACACCCTGAGCCAGGTTCCCATTGAAATCACGGGCAATGGGGATCTGCGAATAGAAATACAGCGACGTGTTTTCCGTTAACGGTGTCTTGATGGCGTCTCCCAGACCGATTTGGAAACCAGGTGTATAGGCAAAATAGGTGGATCCGGTTGTGGGAACCGCTCGGTTTGCGATGTTCGAATCAAGCACTAGTGCTTCGTCGGGGAACCCTAGATCGCTCGGAGTCAGCGAGCGAGACAGCGACGCGCTATACGAATCATGGACCATGTAGCGGTAGTTGAACTGATTGGTCAGCACCAGCCAGGGGACCGTGACAAGATTCGCGCCGATTCCAAAGTCGAATTGATCCCCGAATTGATAGCCAAAGTTATTGCGGAACGTATGCCGGTAACTGGCAGAGGCGAATTGGTTCAACCGATGAGGAATGATTTCATAGGTTTGATAGATCGATCCTTGAAGTCCGAATTGACCGCGTCCAAGCTGGGCGGTCGGTTCCATCGTCTCAGCGCCGTCGATACCCGCCGTCTTCTGATTATGGTCACCTGTGGGAAGATAGACGCCGAAACCCGTGACCACCATGCTGCTTAGCGTGGGCAGTAGGTTGTACTTTGCATTAATCAAGACGTCGCCAATGCCGTTGTCAGAGAACCGCGTGAAATCACCTGCGCCGCCGTTGACCTCTCCCAATCCATCTATATGCTGATGCTTGACCCGCTTATAGGGAATGGCGACTTCGATCCCGAACCGATCGGTGACGCCGTAGTTCAAATCTAGTGTGTACATTTGACTGATGGTTCTGATCTCTCGATGATGGCCAAGAATCAGCTCTCGATTGTCGAGATTGACAGCGGGAATCACTCCGTCCGTGCCACCCAGCAAGGTCCCTTGAGGCGTATAGTTATAAAAGGCGTTGACGGTGAGCAAACCCTTTGGCGACACCTGTTGCTGCGATCCGATCACGACAAAACAGGTGACTGACCCGCATGATGCCTGCGCGGTCTGGGCGCCGGGCCACGAGAAGACAACAAGTGCAAGACTAAAAATGAATCCGAGTATGAATCGTTTCCCTGCCATGATGATGTTGGTCCTTTCTCTCTATAAGAATTGTCCCTCTCCGCCTGTCCTACAACCCAACCAGTGGATTGTATGAGAAACGGAATGCGGCCCTGCTGCGAGCCGATGAGCAACGGAGACTACAGAGAGAAAGACGGAGGGGCGCGGCTGGGAGAAATCCGGCAGGCCTCGACTGAGGGCTGCGCAGAATGGGAGAACGTGACGAGTGCAATAGGACTGAGTTCGGCCTGAAACGTGACCACCGCCGTATCGAGGACCGCTCCGGCGGCACACATCCAGGAGCAGAGCAGGGTGCCATGCGTGGCGGCCTCATGCTGGGCATGGTGCCCGGCATGCTCGACCGACTGCGCCTGAGCCAATCCGCCGACGGAAAGGACACAGAGCACCAGGAGAATCGACAAAAATTTGAGGGTGGCTTGGTTCATCGAGAGACGATCCAGTGTGATTGACCGGTATGTTAGTGGACGCTTGCCAGGCCTGTCAAGCCGGTGACTTGTACCGCTGCTTCTTATAGGATTCATGGAATAGATGCTGTATACTGCATCGAACATTCTTCGGAGACATCGGCGTTCGCTCTGAACGGCAGTATCATGGTCACGCAACTACTCAATCAGATCTTCGGCAGCAAAAACGATCGTGAAATCAAGGCAATCTATCCGATTGTGGAGCGGATCAATGGTCTGGAGTCCGGCCTGACTCCGCTCTCCGATCACGCCCTCGCGGACAAGACCCAGGATTTCAAGAAGCGCGTTGGGGCTGGGGAGACCCTGGACGATATCCTGCACGAGGCCTTCGCGGTCTGCCGTGAGATGTCCCGCCGCAAGCTGAACATGCGCCATTTCGATGTGCAGTTGATCGGCGGCATGATTCTCCATAGAGGCCGTATCGCTGAAATGAAGACCGGCGAAGGGAAAACCCTGATGGCCACGCTGCCGGTGTATCTCAATGCGCTCGAAGGGAAAGGCGTCCACCTCATTACCGTGAACGACTACCTCGCCAAGCGCGATGCGCAGTGGATGGGCGTGCTGTACCACGCGCTGGGACTTTCGGTGGGCATCATTCAGCATGACGCCTCATTTTTCTTCGATCCGGCCTATGACGCCTCCGACAAGCGGCTCCAGTCTCTCCGCCCCTGCACGAGGCCGGAAGCGTATCGCGCCGATATCACCTACGGCACCAACAACGAGTACGGGTTCGATTACCTCCGTGACAACCTGGTCGTCACCGACTTGGCCCAATGCGTACAGCGCGAGTTGAACTACGCCATCGTGGACGAAGTCGACAGTATCCTCATCGACGAGGCCCGCACGCCCTTGATTATCTCCGGCCCGACGGATGAAACGACCGATCTCTACTACCGCATCAACGCGATCATCCCGCAGCTGAAACCGGAGCACGACTACACGGTCGAGGAAAAAACGAAGACCGCGTCGTTGACCGAAGATGGCAACGTCCGGGTCGAGAAGTTGCTCGGCGTGGACAATCTCTACGATCCCAACCATATGGATCTCGTCCATCACGTCGTCAAGGGGCTCCAGGCCTATGCCCTCTACAAACGGGATGTGGACTATGTCGTGAAAGAGGGCGAAGTCATCATCGTGGACGAATTCACCGGCCGGCTCATGCCGGGACGCCGCTGGAGCGATGGACTACACCAGGCCGTCGAAGCCAAAGAAGGAGTGAAGATCGCGAACGAGAATCAAACGCTGGCCTCAGTCACCTTCCAGAATTATTTCCGGATGTACAAGAAGCTCAGCGGCATGACCGGCACGGCGGACACGGAAGCGGCGGAGTTCGCCAAGATCTACAATCTCGACGTCAATGTGGTGCCGACCAATCGAAAAATGATCCGGCTGGATTACGCCGATGTCGTCTACCGAACTGAGAAAGAGAAGTTTAACGCGATCGTCGAAGATATCAAGGAATGTCACGAGCGGGGCCAGCCCGTCTTAGTCGGCACGATTTCCATCGAAAAATCGGAACGGCTCGCCGGCTACTTGAGCCGGACCGGCGTCAAGCACAACGTCCTCAATGCCAAACAGCATGAGCGGGAAGCTGAGATCATTGCCCAAGCTGGACACAAGGGCGCCGTCACCATTGCCACAAACATGGCGGGCCGCGGCACCGACATTCTCCTGGGCGGCAATCCCGACTTCATGTTCAAACAGATCCTGTACCGGGAAGAAAATCTGACGGACGAGCGCAAGCTGGAGATCTTCGAACAGATTCGAGCCGACTGCGAGAAGGACAAACAAGAGGTCATTGCGGCAGGCGGACTCCACATTCTCGGGACCGAGCGCCACGAAAGTCGCCGGATCGACAACCAGCTCCGAGGCCGGGCCGGTCGCCAGGGCGACCCTGGTTCGTCACGCTTCTATTTATCGTTGGAAGACGACCTGATGCGCATCTTCGCCTCCGAGCGGGTCTCCCAGCTGATGCTCAAACTCGGCATGGAAGAAGGCGTCCCGATCGAGCATGGCATGGTCACCCGGGCCATCGCCAACGCTCAGAAAAAGGTTGAGGCCCACCACTTCGAAATCCGGAAACAGTTGCTGGAGTACGACGACGTCATGAATAAGCAGCGTGAGGTGATTTACCAACACCGGCGAGCCGTCTTGGGTGGATCGAACCTGAAAGACGATCTCCGCAACATGATAGACGGCCTGGTGGAATCCGCGCTGAACATTTATTGTCCGGCTGAACAATACCCCGAAGAATGGGACATCAAAGGGCTTGCTGAACTCATGCACAGCCAGTTCGGTTTCGACATCGGCAAAGGCGACGGCGGCGAGGCGCTCCGAGCCATAGGCCGCGACGCGTTGCTCGAAGACCTTCGTACGCAGGTGCGCGACGCCTATGACCGGAGAGAACAGGATCTGAGCCCGGAATTGATGCGCTTCTTGGAGAAGACCTTCATGCTCCAGATCATCGATCATCACTGGAAAGATCACCTACTCGGAATGGATCACCTGCGCGACGGGATCGGATTGCGTGGCTACGGTCAAAAAGATCCGCTCATCGAGTACAAGCGCGAAGGTTATGATCTCTTTGCCGGTATGATGGAACGGGTCAAGTCCGACACGCTCGACCGACTCTTTCATGTACAGGCGGTTCGGAACGAGGAGCAACCCACAGCCCCGCCACCGCCCCCCGTCATCTCACGCCCCCTTCCCCCGCTCATCCTCAATCGAGGAGAAGACCCAGTCGCTCCTCAGACGGTTCAGCGAAGCGACGAGAAAGTCGGTCGCAACGACCCCTGCCCCTGCGGCAGCGGGAAAAAATACAAGAAGTGCCACGGAACGTAAGAACACGACACTGACGCTCTCGCTCCCCTGCCTCCGAAGCGACCCTTCCGGATTCTCCTGGGCGGAAACCTTCTGGAATTCCCTCGGCTGCGACTAGCGTCGCAGTACCTCGGTCAGTTCCAGCTTTCCTTCCCAGGAGAATCTCGGTGGGTCCCCGCTTCTCCGGCAAGGTCCGCGAGAAGCCGCAGTGTCGTGAAAGGAAATGGGGGGGACTGCGCAGCCAAGGATTCCCCGATTCGCCTAGCCATAATCGACCAAGCTGGCTGATGAAGTGGAAAGGGAAGAAGGCCTCACGAGTGGGATGGCGCGGCATCGTAGAGATGCCAGATGGGAGCACTGGGGTTACGTTGGGGGCTTTCGGAACTACGACAGCGGAACTCACCGTGGTAAATGACGGGAATGAACAGGAAGACAGGGATGCAGGATTCGGTGAGGGTGGCGTCGACAACCAACGTTTCTTTACGGACAGCCATCCCTCTGTCTTCCTTGCGGTTGCCCCCTACGAGACCACAGGCGATCTTGGGGTCGGCCTCTTCGGTGCCGTAGGATTGACAGACCAACTTTGGAGTTATGGTAATCCGTCGTTTTCCCCCGACGGCCATGCCATTAAGACCCAGTATGAGTCCGCGTTGCTCGGGGAAGGCGAGAGCCCCGCTCTTTCGCAGATTATTGTGAATCATGACGCCGCCCGTCATGCCGGCATAAGCATAGGCAGGTCCGCGATAGGCGACAGCGCCATCGGTGTATCGAACTTCGATATCAGCCGAGATCTTGCGGCCCCAGGCAGCGACGGGACCATCTCCGATCTTCAGGTCCTCAAGCTTCAGGAACTCTTGCTTCAGCTGCTCAAGACCTTCATGGTCCTCCAGTCTGAGAGCGACGGGTTGGAACATCGTTCCACCTTCGTCGGTGGAACAGCCGGCTTGGGTCAGAGCGAGGACCAACAAAATCAGAACGCGCTTCAGCATAGTCTCTCCTTCGGTACCCGCACCTTACCGCCGGATCGAAAATCGGTCAATCAATATGCCATCTGAGTCCATTTCCCTGTAGACGATCACACTGGCAGCTTCACCTCCTCTGCACCGGAGCATGGCAGAGGCTGGGGGTTGGGGGAGTTCCTACTGCGCTCGTCGAACAGCCCTCATCCTTCTAAACAATCCTTCCAAGCTCGCTCGTTATTTCCTCAGGGATGGGGGCTGATTGATCTTCCACTGCGCGCAAGTTTCTCACCCGCCCACCCACTGGCACGCCGAGACATGTCATTAGCCCATGCGAGGGCCTTCCAACCCTCTTCATCTCTTCTCGCTAAGGGAATGGCCAAGGCTGCCCTTTACTGCGCGCATCGAACGAGCACAGTTTCATCGTGCGCGTTCTGCGAGCAAGAAGGGCACCTGGCCGCTCCCTCCCCCATCCTTCTCAGGCCGCGCGTTGCGCGAGCACAGAAGATCATCAGGCTCCATCCCCTCCCCCTCGAATCGGGAGATTTGCCTGAGTTTCCAATACTCTTCGCCTTGACTTAGCGGCGACCGGAAAGTTAATCTACCTCACTTTTCCCCCTCCCTGAGGTACAGGGAAAGTCTGCCCGTTTTCTCGGGTTGGTTCGAGCTGTCTTCACAGAAACGAAGGAGTGGTCTGTGTCGTTGGGACATCCTGAACTCGTCGCTGCCATTTCGTCCGAGATCATCCGAAGCGGACCAATCCCCTTCGTCCGCTTCATGGAACTGGCGCTCTATCACCCTCAATACGGCTATTACATGCGCCAACCGGACGATGTAGACCATGAGCGTATCGGCTGGTCCGGCGATTTCTACACCAGCGCCGATGTGCACCCGATTCTCGGCCGCGCAATTGCCGCGCAGGCCAAACAAATGGACGAATTAATGGGCTGCCCCACTCCCTTCACGATCGTCGAAATGGGCGCCGGTAAAGGCTTGTTAGCTCGAGATTGTCTGACGGCAATCCATGCCGAACAGGATGACTTTGCATCGCGTGTCCGCTATGTGTTGATCGAACGGAGCCCTGCCATGCGGGAACTGCAGCGCCAGAACCTGGCCTCCTGGTTCAGCAAGCCTGGCCTCGTCACTTGGGTGGAAGGCCTCGATGGGCTGGCCCCACAAAGTGTGACCGGTTTGTTCTTCAGCAATGAACTGATCGATGCCTTTCCAGTGCACCGAATTCAAGTCATAGGAGGACAGACCGAAGAACTCTGTGTAGACTGCCGAGAGGGGTGCTTTGTGGACTGCTTCAAGCCTCTGTCGACGGCCGCGCTCGCTCAATATCTGCAACGACTGAATGCTGCGTGGTCTGAGGGCTACCGAACCGAAGTGAATCTCCTCGCGATGAACTGGATGGAGCAGGTTGCTCGGCGGATGGACCGTGGATTCGTCTTGACGATTGATTATGGCCATACGGCGCAGGATCTCTATGGGCCTGAACGGAAGGACGGCACATTCCTCTGCTACTTCCAACAACGGACGAACGAGGATCCATTCATTCGAGTCGGCGAGCAGGATATGACCGCTCATGTAGATTTTTCGAGCCTAGCTGCTGTCGGTGAGACGCAAGGACTCCATGTCACGGGGTTCACGAACCAAATGAGTTTTCTGATGGGGCTCGGCGCTGAAGAGATGATCGGGGAGTTGGAGCCGGAGAGCCCGGAATTTTACGCCGCGATTCAACTCCTGAAGCCGGACGGCATGGGCAGCACGTTCAAGGTACTCGTTCAGCACAAGGGCATCAGTCGTCCTGAACTGGACGGCTTGAAATTCAAACCCTTCTTCGGTTCGGCGCTGGCGGTAAACAAGGTCGCTGGTCAACAGTCATTGGTCAATCCTGCGACCATTGGTTCCTTTTCATGACTATTGCTCCTTGACGATTAACAGGAATCTATGGGTGGCGAATCGGTTCCGCTGAATTATCTGCCGATCTTGCTGTTTATCGGCATCGCCGTTGTCGCCATCGGCGGCGCGCTGCTCGTCGGCTCGTTCATCCGGCCGAGTCGTCCCTATCGAGCCAAGCAGGCCCCCTATGAAAGCGGAAGCCCGCTGTTTTCCGATGCGCGCATCCAGTTTCCGATGCGGTACTACATCATCGCGATGCTGTTCGTCGTTTTCGATATCGAGGTCATTTTTATGATCCCCTGGGCCATCCAGTTTCAGTCCCTCGGCCTGCTGGGCCTCATCGAGATGCTTGTGTTTATCGGTATCCTGCTGGCCGGATTCTGGTACGCCTGGAAGAAGGGGGCGCTCGAATGGGACTAGAAGATCGTAAGGCGTTAGGCGTGAAACGTAAGGGGCCTCTCACATCACCTTACGCCTTACGCCTCACCCCTCACGCGAGGCAATCATGAGCTTTCTGGAGAGACAGTTTGAGGCGAATATTCTGACGACCAATCTGGATGCGGTCGTGAATTGGTCTCGAAAGTCGGCATTGTGGCCGATGACGTTTGGCCTGGCCTGCTGCGCCATCGAAATGATTGCGACAGTGTCGTCGCGGTACGACTTGGATCGTTTCGGCGCCGGTGTCTTTCGAGCCTCGCCACGGCAAGCCGACCTCATGATCATTGCCGGCACTGTGACGCGCAAGATGGCGCCGGTGATCCGCCGTATCTACGACCAAATGCCGGAACCGCGATATGTCATTTCTATGGGCTCCTGCGCCACATCAGGTAACCACTACAACAGTTACGCGGTGGTTCAAGGCGTCGATCAGATTATTCCAGTCGATGTCTATGTGCCGGGCTGTCCGCCCCGCCCGGAAGCGTTGCTCGATGGATTGCTGAAATTACAGGAAAAGATTCAGCGGGAGAAGGTGTTTGTGAGATGAACCGCGAGATGAGCGAGAGAAGTGGGACAGGCGAGTCTTGCAAGTCGCGTCCGTCTCGCGGACAAGAATTATGAAAGCACTGCTCGATAGCCTGAAGACGAAGTTCCCGGACGCGATTCTCGCTACCCGTGTCGATGCCGCACGTGCCGAGACCTCTGTCTCTGTAGCCGCTACGCGTCTGCTGGAGATTGCTCGCTACTTGCACGATGCGCCGGAGGCAGCTTTCGACCATCTCACCGATATCTGTTCGGTCGATTATCCCGAAGATCAACTGCGGTTCGAAGTCGTCTATCACTTGCACTCGCTTCCCCTTCAGCAGCGTCTTCGTCTCAAGGCGCGTATCACCGAGGACGACCCGACGATTGCGTCGGTCACTGGAGTCTGGAAGGGGGCCGACTTTCTGGAACGAGAAGTGTACGACATGATGGGCATTCATTTTTCCGGCCATCCCGATCTCCGGCGCATTCTGATGCCGGAGGATTATACCGAGGGATACCCATTGAGAAAGGACTTTCCGACCGAAGGGCGTGGCTGGCGCAGCCAGTTCGACTTCATTCCGAGATTCGATGAGGCCCCGATCGACGTCATTGAGAGCGAAGTCCCTGAGGAGCAGAAAGTTTTCTATCGCACCGAGACCGACGTACCCGCTTCCCAACGGAAAGAGGAACTGTTGCTGAACATGGGGCCACAGCATCCGAGCACGCATGGTGTGTTGCGTGTCGTGCTCTTATTGGACGGCGAACGGATTATGAAGGCCACACCGGACCTCGGTTACCTCCATCGAGGTGTCGAGAAATTGTCCGAGGGTCTGACCTATATGCAGATCATCCCGCATACGGATCGGCTCGACTATGTCTGTGCCATGTCCAACAACTACGCGTACGTGCGTGCCGTGGAAAAACTCCTCGAGATTGAGGTGCCGATCCGGGCCGAATATATCCGGACCATCGTGGCTGAGATGCAACGCATCATCGGGCACCTCTTTTGGCTCGGTACGCAGGCTCTCGATATCGGCGCCATGACCGTGTTCTTCTGGACCTTCCGTGAGCGCGAAACCCTGTTGGACATGTTCGAAAAGCTCTGCGGAGCCCGTCTGACCCTGAACTACTATCGTATTGGCGGCGTCGATAGCGATTTCACCCCCGAGTTGGTTCAACGGATGAAGGCGTTCCTCGATATCTTTCCAGAGAAGGTCAAGGAATACGATTCGCTCATCGCATCGAACCGCATCTGGCTCGGCCGCACGAAGAACGTGGCTCTGCTCTCAGCCGAAGATGCGATCAGCTTCGGCTGCACTGGGCCGGTCTTGCGAGGGTCGGGCGTTGCCTACGATGTCCGCAAGGCCGAGCCCTACGGCGTGTACGACAAAGTCGATTGGGACGTGCCGATCGGCAGGAACGGCGACACCTACGACCGGTACTGGATCCGCATGGAAGAAATGCGGCAGAGCGCCAGGATCATTGCACAATGTCTCGATCAACTGCCGGCTGGGCCGATCATGGCCGAGGCGCCGCAATATATCCCGCCGCCTAAGGAATTGGTCATGCGGGACATGGAAAGCTTGATCCATCATTTCATCATTTACACCCAGGGCATCAAGCCGCCGAAGGCCGAGACCTATTGCGCAACCGAGGCCCCGAAGGGCGAGTTGGGGTTTTTCATCGTCAGCGACGGCAGCCCCCGTCCCTACCGGCTGAAGATTCGCGCGCCTTCATTTGTACACATGGGCGCCTTCGACCACATGGCGCGGGGCTATCTGATTTCCGACGTCATCACGATCTTCGGAACCTACGACGTCGTGATGGGAGAATGCGATAGATGAGGCTTAGGAGCCAGGTGTCCGCAGTGCTCACGGAACGCGCGCCTCGGAAGGCCTCGTTCGACGCGCGCACGTTGGGACACACTGGCTCCAGCCTCATCTTGTTGGGGTGACGGGGAAAATGCTGAAAGAGAAGTATCAGAAAGAAATTGACGAGATCGTCTCACGCTATCCCGTGAAGCGCTCGGCGCTGATTCCTTTGCTGTATCTGGCGCAACGGGATGAGGGCTTTGTGTCCGAAGCGGCAATGAAAGAGATCGCGGGTCTCTTGCGTCTGACCCCGCCGCAAGTCTATGAGACGGCCACGTTTTATACGATGCTCAATCTCAAGCGCGTGGGGAAATTTCATCTCCAAGTCTGCAAGTCCCTGATGTGCGCGCTGGCCGGGTCGGATACGGTCATCGGGTGGGTCAAAACGAAACTCGGAATCGGACCAGGCGAGACAACGACCGACGGACTCTTTACCCTCAACGCGGTCGAATGCCTCGCCGCCTGTGGGACCGCGCCGATGATGCAGGTCAATGACGACTATTACGAACGGCTCACAGAGCAAACATTCGACCGAATCCTGGCCGATCTCAAACAAAACGGGACTTGTTCGCTCAAGACCGGCCCGTTTATGTGGCCGGAACCGGCAAATGCCGTGAGGCGTGAAACGTAAGGCGTTAGGGGTAGGCAGGTCCCTGGGTTTCGCCTCACCCCCCACGCCTAGCGAGAGAATGATGTCCAAGCACGACCTGATATTGCTCAAGAATATGATGCAGCCCGGCTATACCGGCTCGCTCCACGATTACGAGCGCGCAGGCGGCTATCAGGCGCTCCGCAAAGTCGTGGGGAAGGTGCCGCCAGCCGGGATCACCGGCATGGTGATGAAATCAGGGCTTCGGGGGCGTGGCGGCGCAGGCTTCCCGACCGGCTTGAAGTGGAATTTTCTCCCGAAGGACTATATAGGCCCGAAGTACCTCTGTTGTAATGCCGACGAAAGTGAGCCAGGCACGTTCAAGGACCGCCAGCTCATTGAGCGAGACCCCCATCAGATCTTGGAAGGCATCCTGCTCGCCTGTTACGCGATTGGAGCAGAAACCGCCTACATTTATATACGGGGCGAGTTCGTCCTCGGAGCCAGGATCTTGGAACAGGCGATTGCCGAAGCGCGGACCGCCGGTTATATCGGCACGAATATCCTGGGCGCAGGAATCACCGCCAATGTATGGGTGCACCGAGGCGCCGGAGCCTATATCTGCGGAGAAGAAACGGCATTGCTGGAGTCGCTCGAAGGCAAGCGCGGCTTGCCGCGCTTCAAGCCCCCCTTCCCGGCGACAAACGGTCTCTACAACAAACCGACCGTGGTGAACAACGTCGAGACCCTGGCCAACCTTCCTCACATCGTCGGCCGGGGCCCCGAATGGTTTGCATCGATCGGGTCCCCACCGAAGAGCACCGGCACCAGAGTGTTCTGCGTCAGCGGACATGTAAAGCAGCCGGGGAACTACGAAGTGCCGATGGGGGTCACCTTCCGCGAATTGATCTACGAGCAAGCCGGAGGCATGCGCTCCGACAAACCGCTCAAGGCCTTCATCCCAGGGGGAGCGTCAGCGCCACTCCTCACGCCGAACCACCTCGACGTCAAGCTCGATTTTGAATCTGTTGCCGCCGCCGGCTCCATGCTCGGCTCCGGCGGGGTGACCGTGATGGAAGAGGGCACGGACATGGTATGGGCTGCACTTCGTCTCATGGAGTTTTTCTATCATGAGTCCTGCGGCAAGTGCAGTCCCTGCCGCGAGGGAAGTTCCTGGCTGGTACAAACCATGCGTCGAATCATTGCGAAGCGGGGGCGGATGGAGGATCTTGAAACCTTGGTCGATCTATGCAAGAACATCGAGGGCCGAACGGTCTGCGCGTTCGGCGATGCGTCAGTGGCACCGATTATGAGCACGCTCAAATATTGGCGGTCTGAATACGTCACGCTGATACAGGAAGCGGAGGCGGCGAACCTGATCAAGCTGGAGCCGGCAGCAAGACATTGAGCAAGCAGAACTATGCGTAATACCACCACAGAGACCGTCCGCTTGACGATCGACGGTATTTCCGTCTCGGTGCCGAAAGGCACGCTGGTGATCGAAGCCGCGCGTCTGGTCGGCGTGATGGTCCCGCACTTCTGCTACCATCCGAAACTCAAGCCGGATGCGAACTGCCGCATGTGCTTGGTTGAAGTCGAAAGAATGCCGAAGCTCCAGACCTCTTGCAGCACCGTGGCGACCGAAGGCATGGCTGTTCGAACTGCCACGACGGTCGTTCACAACGCCCACAAGTCGGTGCTCGAATTCATTCTGGCCAACCATCCGTTGGACTGTCCGGTTTGCGATCAGGGCGGGAAGTGCGACCTCCAGGATTTTTCCCATCAATACACCGCTACCAGCCGGTTTGCGGAAACCAAGCGCATTTTCCAGAAGGAATATTTCAGTCCCCTGATCGAAACGCAGATGAACCGTTGCGTGCAATGTTTGCGTTGCGTCCGCTACTGCGACGAGGTGATGGACGTCAAGGCCCTCGCTCCGATCGGACGAGGCACGATGACAGAGATCAAGTCCTTCGGCGACCATCCCTTGGACTGTGAATTCTGCGGCGGCTGCGTGCAGATTTGCCCGGTCGGCGCCATCACCAGCCGCCTTTCGATGTACGAATACCGGCCCTGGATGCTTAAACGAGCCGACACAGTCTGCATGTTTTGCGGGGACGGATGCCAGATCACGGTCCAAACCAAGGACCAGGAGTTGATCGAGGTGAACAGTGCCCAGGGCGCCGGTCGGAATAGCGGGGATCTCTGCGCGCGAGGGTTTTTTGGATTTCGCGTGGCGAGCCATCCAAGCCGAGTGACCCATCCGCTGATCAGGCGGAACGGCGTGCTGGTGGAAGCCACGTGGGAAGAGGCGTTGGTGTTTGTAGCCGAACAGACCAACCGGCTCAAGTTAGCGCATGGCCCGCAGGCCTTCGGCGGACTGATCTCTGGCCGCTGCACCAACGAAGAGCTCTATCTGTTTCAGAAGTTCATGCGCCTCACGATCGGGACCAATAATCTCGACAGCAGTGCGCGGTACGGCCATGTCAACGGGGTGCAGGCCATGCGATCCGTGCAAGGCACGCATCGCTGGACTGTGACGTTTGAGGCCATTGTGCAAGCGGACGTGCTCCTCCTGGTCGGCACCAATATCACCGAGGCCAATCCGATTACCGGACTTAAAGTAAAAGAAGCCGTCAAGAAATACGACGCGACATTGTTGACGATCGAGGCGATCCAGCCTGCAATCGGCACGATCAGCAACATTTCCAACCTGTCGCAGCAACATGTCTGTGTGGCGCCGTCTCAGTTCGGCGCTGCGGTCCTGGGCCTGCTGAAGGCGATAGTCGAGGACAACCATGTCGACAGTACAATTCAGCAACGGATGCCGGATTATGTCTCGGCTGTCTCCCAAGCCGTCCAGCTACTGACCTGGGACGATCTGACTTTGAGCACCGGGGTGTCGCGCGAATCGTTCGTCCAGATGGCCGCCTCCCTGGGCAGAGGACGGCGTGTTGTCGTGCTTGCCGGCCAGACTCTGTTGCGCAGCCAAGGCGGCTACGGTATCTGTCTCAATCTCCTGGATCTACTCATCTTGACCGGAAGGTTGACCGCACGGGGTTGCGGCTTTGCTCCCTTGGCGGAAGAGAATAACGATCAAGGGGCGGTGGAAATGGGGGCGGTCGCGGCACTGCTGCCGGGCGCGCTCGACCTCACCGATCAGGACGCGCGCGCGCAGATCACTCGTGCCTGGAAAGAGGACCTCCCGTTGGCGGAAGGGGCCACACTCATCGAAATGATCGACCGTGCGCAAGCCGGGATCATCAAGGGCCTCTTCGTCGTCGGAGAAAATCCTGTCGGGAGTCTTCCTCCCCAGACGGGAGTCAAAGAGGCGCTGGGCAAACTCGATCTCCTTGTGTGCCAGGAACTGTTTCTCACGGAAACGGCCGCGCTCGCCCATGTGGTGCTCCCGGCCGCCTCCGCCATGGAGAAAGCCGGGACCTTCACCAATACCGAGGGCCACGTCCAGTCCGTTCGGGCCGCGATCGACCCGGTGGGGGACAGCCGCCCCGACTGGGAAATTTTGTCGGCCCTCTCGATCTTCATCGGCGCACCGTTGGAATACAGCGATGCCAAGGAGATCCTCAAAGAGATCCGAGCGGTGATTCCCGGTTACGGATCACTTGGTCCTACGCCGATCCCTCCCGCAGTGGATCCTGCCGCCATCGACCGATACGTGAACGAGGGATATCGCCGGGACCTTGCGAATCGGTATACTCTGCCCGCGCGAGCCGTGCGTCAGGAGGGAACGGTCCAGTTGGGGCTAGTCCAAAGCTTGTTCCATTCAGGGAAGCTGTCGACCCATTCGAAGGGACTGTTGCAGATCGAACCGAGCGGGTTCTTGCAGCTGAATCCTCTGGACGCAGCCCGATACGCTCTCAGCACGGGGGACCGAGTCCGTCTCTCGAACAGCCGAGGCGAGTTCACGACCACGGCGAAAGTGTTCGATCGTGTGCCCGAGGGCTTGGCTTGGCTCCCCGATCATTTCGCGCAGGAGGCCCTGCAACTGTTTGACTGTGTCATCGATCCGGACACGAAGGTCCCATCCTATCGGACGGCGTCCGTGTCGGTGATGAAAACGACGTGAGTGGACGAGAACCGATGGTGTGTTTCACTTGTTATCCAGGAGTGTCGTCGTGACAGAGCTAAGCTTGCGACTTGCGGTTTCGTTTGCCCAGATATTGGCGGAGATGAGCATCGTGATGATCACGGTCGCGACCATGACCTATTTCGAGCGGAAGGTGCTCGGCTGGATGCAGGATCGCATGGGCCCGATGGAAGTCGGCCCCTATGGACTCCTTCAACCGGTCGCCGACGGCATCAAATTATTCTTCAAAGAAGACATCGTGCCGGCCGGCGCGAACAAGGCGATGTTCGCCTTGGCGCCGATGTTGACCATGGTCGTCTCCATGATCGGGTTCGCCGTCATCCCCTTCGGCCCGAACATGACCATGGACATCTTTGGGATGACAATCAAACCTTTTGTCGTCGCCGACATCAATATCGGGATCTTGTACATCCTGGCGATTGCCTCGATCGGCGCCTACGGAATTATTCTAGGGGGCTGGGCATCCAACAGCAAATACTCACTGCTGGGAGGCTTGCGCGCCGCGGCCCAGGTCATCAGCTACGAGTTAAACGTCGGGCTGGCCATCGTCGGCGTGCTGCTGTTGGCAGGAACCCTGAGCCTCGTGGAGATCACAGAAGCTCAGTCAGGCGGCTTCTGGCATTGGTTCATCTGGGGAGGACGCCCCGACGGATTCTTTCCTATTCATACCCAAATCTTCGCCTTTGTCGTCTTCATCATTTCTGCCGTGGCTGAGACCAATCGTATCCCATTCGATCTGCCGGAGGCTGAAAGCGAACTCGTGGCCGGATTCTTTACGGAATATAGCGGCATGCGGTTCGCTTTTTTCGTCAGCGCGGAATACGCCAACATGACTCTTGTGTCCTGCGTCGCCGCCGCGCTGTTCTTGGGTGGCTGGAACGCCCCCTATCCTGGCACGATCTTGGAGTATATTGGCCTCGAACAGCTGGCCTGGGTGGAACACATCGTCTGGTTTGCGGCGAAAGTCTATTTCTTCCTCTTCCTGTTTATCTGGATACGCGCGACGTTGCCCCGACTGCGCTACGATCAATTGATGCGGTTCGGCTGGAAGGTCATGTTGCCGATCGCGTTGGCCAATATCATCATCACGTCCATTACCCTGTATTTCTTTCCGAGAAGCTGAAACGGGTTATTGATTTGGTTGGTTCGTTTCTTCGACAAGAGGCGCAGATATCGAAATCAACTAGACAAACCAGAACAACCAAATAAACCAGACAGACCAGACCGACATGACTTTCAACGCTTGGATCAAGACCATCACCTTCTACGACATCCTCGTCGGGATGAAAGTGACGATGTCGCATATGTTGCACTACAAGCCGGTCACCCTGCAGTACCCGCATGAAAAGCGGACGCTGCCGGACAACTATCGCGGGATGCTGGCTTTGTTGCGGTACGACGACGGGACGGAAAAATGTGTCGGCTGCGATCTGTGCGAAGCCGCCTGCCCCTCGCGGGTGATTCGCGTGGTCAGCGCGGAAGTGCCGGACGAGCCGACGAAGCGCTACGCGAAAGAGTATTACATGGACATGACCCGCTGTCTGTTTTGCGGGTTGTGTGTCGATGCCTGTCCGGTGGATGCCCTCGGCATGACGCGCGAATTCGAGTGGTCGGTGTACGACAAGCGGCAACTGGATCTCAACAAGGAACAATTGCTCGCCATCGGCGACCGGTCGTTCCCGGTTCGCGAGAAGCAGTTGGAGCTCCAACACCCGAATGTGGCGTTCTTCAACGTTGCGTTCAAGCACCTGCCGCAAAAACCCAGCTGAATTGCCCGCGCTTCACATGCGACGGTCTGTTGGGCCGGCAGACTGTGCGGCATCCTGCTGAGGCACAAAGGAAGACGTGCGATGGAACAGGTGTTCTTTTTCTATTTTGCATTCGTGATCGCCGCTGCATCGGTGCTCGTCGTCGCGGTGCGCAAACCCATCTACAGCGCATTGGCGCTGCTGGTCATGTTTTTTCACGTGGCGGGGCTCTACGTCACCCTTCATGCGGAATTCCTCGCAGCCGTTCAAATCATCGTCTATGCCGGTGCCATCCTAGTCCTCTACCTTTTCGTCGTGATGTTGCTGAATTTGAGACAGGATGACCGTTACCATCGGCAATGGCCCATGGCTGCAGCGGTGGGGGTAACGCTGGCCATTGAGGCCGTCATCCTTACGGTGATGAAGGGCTGGACAGCCCCTGCCGTGGCAACCGGCACAGAGACTACTGTCGGGGGAATCAGCAATACCGGGGCAATCGGTGACGTGCTCTATTCCACCTATTTGTTCCCCTTCGAGGTGGCGTCCTTGATTCTACTCGTGGCAATGATCGGCGCGATCGTCCTGGCCAAGAAAGACCCATTGGAAGTGAACAGTGAAGGGTGATCAGTGATGCGAGAACGACGCGGCACATTGGATAGCATGCCCATCACGCATCACGCATCACGCATCACGAGGGTGGTATGACGGTCCCGTTGTCCTATTATCTCGTGCTGAGCGGCATCGTATTCCTGACCGGCGTCGTCGGCGTCCTCCTTCGTCGGAACATTATCATCATCTTGCTGTCGGTCGAATTGATGTTGAACGCGACGAATATCAACTTCGTCGCCTTCTCGCAGTACTTCCACGATGTCGCAGGGCAAGTCTTCGTCTTCTTTGCCCTCACGGTCGCCGCAGCAGAGGTTGCGGTCGGGTTGGCCATCATCATTGCCTTGTATCGCGCCAAGTCCGCGATCAACATCGACGAATTTCAGTTGCTGAAATGGTAGGTTTGGACACGATGTTTAATGGTGAATGTTCAATGTTCAATGCGCGGATTGTATTGCGGGCGTTTCACTCAGCACTCAGCACTCAACACTCAGCACTATTTCGATGACCTACGAATTCATTCCACTCCTTCCGTTAGTTTCGTTCCTGATCCTCGGGCTTTTCGGCCATTGGATCAAGGACAACGCCCATCTCGTCGCCGTTCCGGCGGTCCTCGTGTCGTGGCTGCTCTCGCTCTTGGTCTTCTTCGATGTGGCAGGCGGCCACCAGACAAGCTTCCCCCTCTACACTTGGCTGACCTCGGGCATGCTCGATATTCACATCGGCTTCTCCATCGACCGGCTCACCGCCGTCATGCTGCTTCTCGTCACGACAGTGAGTTCGCTCGTCCACATCTACACCATCGGATACATGCGCGGAGATCCTGGCTATGCCCGTTTCTTCAGCTACATCGCTCTCTTTACCTTCTCGATGCTGATGTTGGTCATGGCCGACAACCTGCTTCAACTCTTCATCTTCTGGGAAGCCGTCGGCCTCTGTTCCTATTTTCTCATTGGCCACTGGTACGACCGTCCGACTGCCTGCGCCGCGGCCACGAAGGCCTTCATTGTCAACCGCGTCGGCGACTTCGGCTTCATGCTCGGACTTCTGTTGGTCTGGTATAGCTTTGGATCACTCGACTATCAGGAAATTTTCCCCCGTGCGCACGAGTCGGTTGGGGAGGTCATGAATGTTCTCGGTCCGTTTGGAGGAACCTGGGACGTCTCGGTGCTTACGCTCATCTGTATCTTGTTGTTCACCGGCGCAATCGGCAAATCGGCCCAAGTGCCGCTCCACGTCTGGTTGCCGGATGCGATGGAAGGTCCCACCCCCATCTCGGCGCTCATTCATGCTGCGACGATGGTGACGGCGGGCGTATTCATGGTCGCGCGATTGGCTCCGCTGTATAACCTGTCCCCGACCGCCATGACGGTCGTGGCAATCACCGGCGGAGTAACAATGGTCGTTGGGGCGACCATCGCCTTGACACAGACCGACATCAAGCGTGTCGTGGCCTATTCGACAGTCAGCCAGCTCGGCTACATGATCATGGCCTGCGGTCTCGGCGCCTATGCCTCCGGCATGTACCATCTCTTGACCCACGGCGCATTCAAAGCCCTCCTGTTTCTCGGTTGCGGATCCGTCATCATCGCCCTGCATCACGAGCAGGACATGCGTCGCATGGGCGGGTTGAAAGACAAATTGCCGGTCACCTATTGGACGTTTGTCGTGGGTTCGCTCGCGCTTGCAGGATTTCCCCTGACGTCTGGATTCTTCAGCAAGGATGATCTGCTTATCTCGGCCTGGTCGGCCGGACCCCTCGGTCAATTCCTGACCGTGCTCGGCCTCGTGACGGCATTGATGACGGCGTTCTATAGTTTCCGGCTGGTCTTCGTCACGTTTTGGGGCCCCTCGCATGTCGATCCTCATCACGCAGGCCACATACACGAACCGTCGAAAGCCATGACCATACCGTTGATGATCCTAGCCGTGCTCAGCATCGTCACAGGCTATCTGGGCATTCCGGAGTTTCTTGGACCGATGTTCGAGACAGACGCAGGCGGCGCAGTTCACGAGGGAGGAGCCGCTGTCGGCATCATGGTTGTGGCCACGGGCATGGGATTGCTCGGGATCGCCTGCGCCTATTATGTCTACGTGCTCAATCCGGCGCTGCCGGATCGGTTCGCGCAACAGTGGCAGTCGTTGTATCGGGCCTCACTGAATAAATGGTATGTCGACGAAGTCTACGATCGAACGATCGTCCGCCCCACCTTTTCTGCTGCAACCGAACTGTGGCAGCGCGTGGATATGAACGTGGTCGACGGTGCGGTGAACGGCGTAGCCCGTGCGATCGCCTGGGGAGGCTGGCTCTTGAGGCTTACGCAAAGCGGGCAGGCGCAACATTATGCGCTGGGCATGGCGCTAGGGGCGGTGGTCCTTGTTACGATGTTCTTATTCTTATAAGGAGCGTCAATGGTCAACGGTCACTGGCCAAGGAGAACAACGAACAGCTGTTCTCTTGCCAATGCCGATTGCCAGTTGACTATTGACCGATGACCGGTTCCTTTCCCTGGCTCTCACTCCTCCTCGTGCTGCCCCTTGCGGGTGCTGTCGCGATGTATTTCGTGGCAGAGCCGGCCGCTCGATGGATTGCGCTCGTCGCAACCCTGGCCGACCTGTTCGTGGCTCTTCCGCTCTGGTGGCTCTTTGATCCACAGGCCAGTCAGATGCAGTTCACCGAACATGTGGCCTGGATCACGGTCCCTCCCATTTACTACAGTCTGGGTCTCGACGGAATCAGTCTTCCGCTGGTCTTGATGACCGTTGGGATCATGCCCCTCTGCGTCTTGGCATCCTGGAATGCGATCACCACAAGTACCCGGGGCTTCATGGCCGTGTTGCTGGTCATGGAAACAGCCATGGTGGGGGTATTTGTTGCGTTGGATTTCATACTGTTCTATGTGTTTTGGGAGGCCATGCTGATTCCGATGTACCTCCTCATCGGCGTCTGGGGAGGGCCCAACCGGCTCTATGCGGCCATCAAGTTCTTTCTGTACACCCTCGCAGGAAGCGTGCTCCTGCTTGTGGCTATTTTCGTCCTATACTTTTACGGAGGGCACACATTCGACATCCTCGCCTTAAGCCAGGGCACCTACCCTGCGTCGTTGCAAATATGGCTCTTCCTGGCATTCTTCGCCGCCTTCGCGGTGAAAGTTCCCATGTTTCCGTTTCACACGTGGCTCCCGGACGCCCACGTCGAGGCCCCGACCGCCGGCAGTGTCATCCTCGCCAGTATCCTTCTGAAAATGGGCACCTATGGATTCCTGCGGTTCAGTCTGCCGATGTTGCCCGACGCCAGCCGCGACTTCACGCCCATGATGGTCGCGCTCTCCATCATCGCGATCATTTACGGCGCCTATATGGCGCTGGCCCAAGTCGATCTCAAGAAGTTGATCGCCTATTCGAGCGTGAGCCACATGGGGTTCGTGACCCTTGGCCTGTTTGTCTTGAACCAACAGGGCATCGAAGGAGCCGTCCTTCAAATGGTCAACCATGGGATTACGACCGGCGGGCTGTTCCTCTGCGTCGGCATCATCTATGAGCGCACCCATAGCCGGTTGATCGCCGACAATACCGGACTGGCCGCGCCGATGCCGCAGTATGCGGTCCTGTTGATGATTTTTGCCTTGTCCTCACTCGGTCTCCCCGGCACCAATAGTTTTGTCGGAGAATTCCTCGTGCTCGTCGGCACGTTTCTCTGGAGCAAGGTCGCGACCGCCTTTGCGTCGTTGGGCGTCATTCTCGCCGCCGCGTATCTCCTATGGATGATCCAGCGAGTGGTCTTCGGGGCTCCATCCCCGCACCATCTCCCGAAACTCAGGGACCTCAACCAACGGGAACTCGCCATGCTGGCGCCGCTGGCTCTGTTGATATTTTTGATCGGGCTCTATCCCAATCCGTTCGTGAGTCGAATGCACCAGAGCGTGACTAACACAATTGCCTCCATGTCCCGCGCGAAGGTTGCGCCGACTGCCCATCCCTCTGCCGGAGGGACCGCGCCACTGCTGGTGGACAGCGGAGAGCAACCGATGACTCAAGGCCCATCGCGATGAGTCTATACGGCGCTGACCTCTTAGCCCTGCTTCCCGAACTTATTATCGTGGCGACTGCCTGTCTCGTGATTTCGTTAGACCCCATTACCCCCGCTTCACGACAAGACCTCTTGGCTTGGCTGAGCGTGGGCGCCCTCGCCCTCTGTCTTGGGCTTACCGGCTGGCAGATCAACGCACTGAACATCCGGGTGCCCGCATTTAGCGATCTGGTGGTGATCGATGCCTATGCGAGATTCTGGAAAATCCTCCTCTATGGCGTCACCGGCCTGACCATTTTGATGTCGATGCCTTATCTGAAAGCGGAACGCATACAGCTCGGCGAGTACTATGGATTCATCCTCCTCGCCCTCTCCGGCATGATGGTCATGGTCTCCAGCGCCGACTTGCTGACGCTTTATCTTGGTACGGAGCTCATGTCCCTCTCGCTCTATGTCATGGCAGGGCTTAACCGGTCTAAGCCTCGTTCGCTGGAGGCTGCAGCCAAATATTTCGTTCTGGGCGCCTTCTCCTCGGGGATTCTGCTGTACGGCATCTCGCTACTCTATGGCGTGGCCGGCAGCACCAAGCTGGCATCGATCGCGGGCGCCATCGGGACTCGCGGGGCGGACGATCCCCTCGTGCTGATCGCCACGACTCTGATTGCCGTCGGCTTCTGCTTTAAGCTTGCCGCGGTGCCGTTCCATATGTGGACGCCCGATGTCTATCAGGGCGCCCCGACCTCCGTCACGGCCTTCATGGCGGTCGCCGCAAAAGCTGCCAGCTTCGCCGCATTCATGCGCGTCTTTGTCGAAGGGCTCGGCGGGCTCAAGGCGGATTGGTCGCTCCTGTTTCTGCTCATCGCCGTGGTCACCCTGGTGCTCGGCAATGTCGTCGCCATCGTGCAGACCAACATCAAACGGATGCTGGCCTACTCCAGCATCGCGCATGCCGGTTACGCGTTGATCGGCTTTGTGGCGGCAGGTCGTGGGGTTGGCGCGTCCGGTGGAACGCCAGGCCTCGCGAGTATCATGATCTACCTCATCCTCTATTCGTTCATGACGCTCGGCGCCTTCGCCGTCATCGGCATGCTGAGGAAGGGCGGGATTGAGGGAGAAGAAATCGAGGATTTCACAGGACTCGCAAAGCGCCAGCCGCTCGCGGCCTTTCTCATGCTGATCTTCATGGCCTCGCTTGCCGGCATTCCGCCGACCGCAGGCTTCATCGGGAAATTCTATGTATTCATGGCGGCAGTCGAAGCGGGCTTGGCCTGGCTCGCCGCCATTGCCCTGCTCTTCGCTGTCGTATCGGCCTACTACTACATGCGAGTGGTGATGGTGATGTATATGCGCGAGCCTGATCCCTCTTCCGTCGCGCCGCCACGCCTCGTGACCTCACCGGCCTTGTCCTTCGTGTTGGCCTGTGCCGTCGCGGGCGTGATTCTGTTCGGCCTCTATCCCAACCCTCTTGTCAGCTTCGCGCTCCAATCCGTCCTGACTCTCAAATAATTCTCTGGCAGGATGCTGAAAAAGCCGCTCTTTTCACCCGCCCGACCCTGACGGATATTTCACCCGGCCGCCCTGAGTCTGCCAAGACAGCCTCTTTGCCCAAGGACGCGCACTTTCCCATGCGTCGTTCTCGCATCGCTCAGATCCTCAACGTACCCCACCTGGAGAACAAGCTGTCTTGGCAGCTTGGGGCGGGCGGGTGAGAACCGTAAACTTTTTGAGCATCCTGCTGGCCCCATATCCTTCGCCTGAACATTGGCCATTGCAATAGAAGCCTTTGTGAATGATGCGGGATGAACAGGTGCATGATAGAGAAACTCGTGCTACGTTGATGGCAAGCCCATTATCTATCGTCCCTATGCAACCCATTCGCTTTCTCCTCGACCTTGCAAAATCGTTTCTGCGACATGGATGCGCCAGTCTGGCGGCCTCTCTCGCATTTTTCTCCTTGCTTTCCCTCTTCCCGCTCGTCTTTCTCTTGCTCTACGGTCTGAGTTTCGTGGTGAGTCAGGATGTGATCGGGGCACAGATCCTTCTCAGTTTTCTCAAGGGCTTCCTCCCATCGATGGGAGAACATGTTGTAATGGAATTGCATCGGGTGAGCGCGTTGGAAACCGTCCGATGGGCCGTGTTTCTGGCCTTCGTCTGGTTCGGCGCGTTGGTGTTCTACGAACTCGACTATGCGCTGAACGTCGTGTTCGAGAGCACCTGGCGCCGACACCCCATCATCTCAACCGCTATCGCAGTGGCCTCACTCGGCGTGACCGGACTCGTACTGATTCTCTCCTACGTCGCGACCCAAGCTGTCAATTTCTTAACGGCATACGCGCCAAGACTCTGGGGGCTCGATCTCCTGGCCCTCGCAGCCCATGATCTGTTTCTCACCTATACGCTCCCCTTTTCGCTGGCCTTCCTCACGGTCACGGGATTATATCGGCTCGTCCCACGGCGGCGGCCGCAATGGCGTGAGGCGATGATCGGGGCGCTGACGTTTAGTCTTCTTTGGGTCGCTGCCAAACTCTTGTTCGTGATCTATAGCACCTACGCGACCGTGTACGGCGATCTCTATGGATCACTTTTGGAAGTCATTCTGACGCTCTTATGGTTCTACTACTCCGCGGCCCTCTTGCTGATCGGCGCCGAGGTTGCCCACCGTCTCCAGCAACAGGCGCAGGTTCAGTCAGCCGTTGCCACAAGGGTCGTTCAGTCAGACCCGACCGTGCCGAATGGTCCGTCAACGTAAGAAAACCGTTGGATGGTTTGTTTGGTCTGTCTCGTCTGTTTGGTTGACTCAGACCAACGAGATAAACCAAACAAACCAGACTAACCAGATAGACCAAACCAGCCTGTCGGTTTCTGGACTTTTGCTGGCGGGGATATCCCTTCGTGGATAGAATGGCAACCGGCACTATCTATAAGGGAACCGCTTCCTATGCCCGAAGATTTCGGGAAAGACATGCTCATGCTCGGTGGCACCGTGATTGGCTTCATCGCGGCGCTGTTGACTCTCATGGAGAAGCTGCTCGATGTCAGGAACCGGCTGACCTCGAAGCAGGAACGAACGTCGCCGTCTCCAACCGAGCGCCCGGTCGCTGATTCGCCTTCCTCGTTCAGTTTATTCTCGTCGAAGCCCCTCCGCGGGGTCTCCTATCTCCTCTTGTACGAAACCGGCGTCATTGTCGCGGCGGGTCTGCTACTCAACTACATTGGGCTTACGTTGAGCCGCCATCTGGAGAGCATTCTGTTTCTCGACATGACGGGAACGGCGCTGGTGGCGTTTCTCCTGGGCCCCTGGTGGGGAGCCATTGTGGCCCTCCTCTCGAATTCCGTCGTCAACTGGCTGTTGTATCCGGAAACCGGGGCGGATGTGGTGATCTTTCCCTGGTCGCTGGTGAATATCGCCGGTGCGTTTTATTGGGGCTGGATGGCCAGGCAAATAGGCTTTCAAAAATATCTCCGCGCAGGACGCAACTCCGCCCTATCCCATGTCTGGTTCCTCTATATCTTTGGGTTCGGCGGCGCGATTGTCATGAGCCTGCCGGGGACTTTTGTGCAAGCGGCATTGCATGAGCAAACGATCTTTGCCTTGAACCCCGATGTCGCCGAGTCGGTGAGCCTGCGCGTCCTGAAATGGGAGCAAATGGCGCATCTCTACCTCGAATCTGTATTCGGAATTACTTGGGGGGAAAGTCTGAGTTGGTGGATTGTGAATTGGTTTCAGAATTGGATTCGCTATATTCCTGACAAAACCATGAGCGCGGCGATCGCGCTCGTGGTCCTCAAGTACGGCTACCCCCTCTTTGAACGGGAGCTGATTCATGGCGGACCGGAGGGCGAGCGTCCGAATGATGAGCGCGTCCTGCCGTTGGTGATGGGGTTGCTCTACGCCCCCTCTTTCGCCGCCTTGCTCAGCAGCGAGACCTACGGAGGATCGGCCTACTGGCCTTTGTGGGGATTGCCTTGGCTGCTGATTCTGGGTGGCTATTTTTACTTGCGCTACTGGGGCGCAGGCGAGGCCGCCTTGCGAGCAGCCAAACTTCAACGAGCCGATCGCTATGCCCGCGCGCTGAAACAGATCGGACGGGAAGCGTCCCATGAATTCTGCAAGCGGCTGACCTTCGTGACGCTGATCGCAAGTCTGCTCTTCGCGCTCTGTCTTCCCATTCTCTTGACGGACTTTTACCGCGCCACATTCAAATTCTTTTGTGTTGTATACGGATTCCTGCTGGTAGTCCACCTCGTGCGTATTTCCATCGCACAGAACATTTCCATTGCCCGCGCGAACGAATGATCATAAGACGTAAAGGGTGAGGGGTTAGGCGTAAGGGGTACAGAGAGAACGGCCCCTTATCTCTGGCCTCACGCGCCTGACGCCTTACCCCTAACGTCTAACGATTTACGCATCACGATTTGTGCAACTGGACGTAATGCGCGATGGCCGATTGGGTGACGAGGCCTACGATCTCTCCGTTTTCCATCACTACGAGACAATCCCACCCACCTTGGACCATGCGGTCCATCGCCTGCATGATAGACCAGTCCGGAGGGATACAGAAGGCCGTCGACGTCGGGCGCATAATCTCGCGAACGCGGCGCCATGGCCAGAGCGTTGTGGGAAGCGCTTGCACGTCTCGCACCGAGACCACCCCGAGAACCTGCCCCTCTTCGCACACTGGGAACTCACCACATCCCTGCGCGACAAAGTATTGATCGACCGCGTCCTGCACTGTCATGTCCGGCAGTAGGGTCACGACGCGTTGGACCATGACCTGACGAACCGTCACCGAGGCCAACAACATTCTCGGGACTGCCTGCCGTTTGCTTGCCAATGCCGCTGAAAAGAGGAATGCGCCGATAAAGATGAGCCAGCTCCCGTTCGTCGCGGTGGACTGCCCCAGCGCGCCGGACCAGACCCCCGTCATCAAGATCGCGCCGATCAACCCAAGCGCGATACCGAATCCTATTCCCACAAGCGCGGCCTGACTGGTTGCCCGATTGAAATCCTTGTTCCTGGCCCACAGTCCGGCCCGTAAGACTCGTCCACCGTCTAACGGGAACCCCGGGATCAGGTTGAATAGTCCGAGCTGCACATTCACCATGCCGAGCAAGCTCCCGAGAACGATGAGTCCGTGAACCCCTGATTGCCCGAACAATGATTCCACGGCCAGGGCTCCGCCGAGGCAAGCAGCTCCCAGGATCAAGCTCACGAGCGGCCCCGCCATCGCGATCAAAAACTCGGCCCGCGGACTGGGTGGCTCCTTCCCCATGTGCGCCATTCCCCCGAAAATGAACAAAGTAATCTGCTTGATAGGGATCTGGTAGCGCAGCGCCACATAGGAATGCCCCAGCTCATGCAGAAGGACGGAGAGGAATAACAAGAGGGCGGCAATGCCGCCCATCCCCCAATAGCGTGGAGCTGACAGACCAGGCAACGTATCGGGTAAATAGCCCGTTGCCAATGACCAGGTTACAAAGAAAAACACTGCAAACCAGGAGGCATGCACATGAATCGGGATGCCGAGCGCTCGGCCTATTCTCCAATTGGGCAAAGCCATGTATCCACCGTAACAGTGCGGGAATTGGAGCGTCAACCTGGCTTCGCCTCCTAGCAGGCTGCTGAAAAAGTCGCTCTTCTCACCTGCCCCGCCCAGGCGGCTATGTTACCCGCCCGCCCTGAGGCTGCCAAGACAGCCTCCTTGCCCAGGGACGCGTCTTATCCCGTGCGTCGTTCTCGCATCGTTCAGATCCTCAAGATTGAAGAGGAGTCCCTCGGAGGTCGGAAGCACTGGAGGGGCTTTTCCGTTCGCCAAGATTCATTGTGCGGGCGAACGGTCCACACGAAGTGCGGTCGGTACCTCCTTCGGTCTTCACTCGCTGCGGCCTTGCCCGCGGAACAGCGCGTCTTGGCGCGTCGGGGTTGGGCGGGTGAGAAGTCTGGCCATTTTGAGCAGCCTGCGGGATCAGGTATACTTGCCACCATGCCGCGTTACTTGTCACGGATACTGTGCCTGGCCCTTGCGATGCTGTTTGTCTCAGCGGCGCCTGTTTTTACGCAGGCCCAGGTGGTCAAGTCGGGGCCTCCCTCTTGTCCCGGCGTCGCGTTGACGTTCGACCTCTGCCCGGTGCGTAACGGAGGGGGCTACGATCAGGCCCTGATCGACTATTTGATTGAACAGAAGATCCCCGCCACCTTCTTCATGTCAGGAAAATGGATCACGAAACACGATCGGCAAGTGAAGGCCCTCCTTCAGGTTCCATTCTTTGAAGTTGGCACCCATGGGGAAGTCCATGCCCATATGCCGCTCCATTCGGCGGGGGAGCAGGAGCAAGAAGTTCTTGGACCGGTTCGTCTGCTCAAAACCAAGTACCATCATGACGCGACCCTGTTTCGTCCTCCCTATGGAGAGTTCAACGACGACACGGTCAACGTGGTCCGCGCCCTTGGCCTTCAGTTTATTCTTTGGAATGTCGTGTCCGGCGATCCCGATCCAACGCTCACGGCGATTCAAATCGAGGGCCGGCTGAAGCGGTTTGTTCGAAAGGGAAGTGTCATCGTGATGCATGCCAACGGGAAGGGCCAACATACTCACGAGGTGGTGCAGGATCTCCATCAACATCTCTTGCCTGAGCGCAACCTCACCCCCATGACCGTGAGCGATCTCTTAGTCTGTAATGATCAGGCAGTCCCATGACCGACCCATTCGTTCGACCCATGACGGCGGAAGATCGAGCTGCCGTTATTGAGTTGCTCGCCGGCTCCGACCCGTGGAAACGACTGGGCTACCAAGCCAAAGACTGGGAGAGCTATTTCACACCGCTTCCCCAAGGACGTGACAGCTATGTCGTGGACCAGAACGGCAGAGTGGCCGGCATCGCGGTCGTTCGTCAGAAGTTTCTGCTCGGCGACTATTTAGAACTGCTTGGAGTGGCAGACTGGACGAAAGGCAGGGGGCTGGGGAAACGGCTGCTCACCCACATCGAAGCAGCGGTCTTTGCGAGGTCGAAGAACCTGTTCGCCTGTGTATCGGACTTCAACGACCAAGCCCGGCTTTTTTACAAGAAGCAGGGCTACCAGGAGATCGGCCCTATGCCGAATTTCCTGATCCCAGGCAGTGCTGAAATTCTGCTGCGCAAGACGAGTGGCCCGGCGAGAGAGAAAAAAGCATAGCTGTCAGCCGTCAGCGCTCAGCCTCAGGAGGTTATATGCTGATTGCTGAAAGCTGACTGCTTATAATGGGTCCTATGAAGGTCAAGAAACTTCTCCACACCCGCATGAGGGTCAGTGACATGGAGCAGACGATCAACTTCTACACCAATGTCCTCGGGCTGGAGGTTTTGGAGCGGAAGGTCTCGCCACGCGGCTCGCAGCTGGCTTTCTTGAGAGTTCCCAACAGCGAGGAGCTGATTGAACTGACCAGTTTCCCTCCGAGCGGACCAGTGAAAGTCCAGGAAGATCTCGTCCATCTTGCTTTTCAGGTGGAAAACCTCGACGACACCATCGCCTCGCTCAATGCGCAAGGGGTCAAGATCACAGACGGTCCCACGCAAACCTCTTCCGGCAGCCGCTTCATTTTCATCGATGCCCCGGACGGCTACGAAGTCGAACTCATCGAACGACCGCCTGGCGTGAAGATCGTTTAGCCCCCCCGAGTCCGTCAACCATTAAACGTCATTCGTGGGGAAGTAGTCGGCATGGTTGTTCCCCTGTTGACGATTCCATACTCTCCCAAGTACCTTCATTCCCGTTTGACGTTTGACCATTGACGATCGACGAATCAGGAGGTTGCAAGGATGAAGAACGGATTCTTTCGCGGGCATGGGCTGGGCAATGACTATGTGGTGATGGATCCCAAGGAACTGTCGTTCTCTCTCACCCCATCAAGGATCAAAGCCATCTGTGATCGCAATTGGGGCCTTGGTAGTGATGGGATCCTTGCATTCGTCCCGTCTAAGAAAGCCGACTTCGGCCTGCGCATCTTCAACCCTGACGGCAGCGAGGCAGAAAAGTCCGGCAACGGTCTGCGCATCTTTGCCCGCTATCTTCACGCGACCGGCAAGACGAAAAAGAAGCACTTCACCGTTGAGACTAAAGGAGGGCTGGTCACGATTGCGCTGCATGTAGACCGGCATGGGGATGCGAGCGCCGTCACCGTCGAAATGGGTCAGGCAACCTTCCAGCCGGCTGCACTTCCCTGCACCCTCACGGCCAGCGAGCTGATTGAACAACCCATCGACGCAGCCGGCCAGTCGTTGACCTTTACTGGGGTGAGCGTGGGCAACCCCCACTGTGTCGTCTTCAAACCAGCCGGGCAGCACTGGTCGCGACAGGATCTCTTGAAATTGGGACCGGCACTAGAGAACCATGCTCTCTTCCCGAAGCGAACGAACGTTCAACTTGCCGTGCCGACTGGTCCAAAGGAACTCTTCATCCTGATCTGGGAGCGCGGGGCCGGTGAAACCCAGGCTTCCGGGTCCTCCTCCTGTGCCGCTGCGAGTGCGGCCGTCCGGCTCGGGCTGGTGACAAGCCCCGTGACGGTAAAGATGCCGGGAGGCCAGCTCAACATCGAAGTTGCCGCAGACTTCAGTCTCACCATGAAGGGTCCGGTCGCGGAAGTCGCGCGGGGAAGTCTCAGTCCATCCTTTGTGCGTGGCCTGCGCTGAGCAAGCAATCAGCCTTCAGCTATCAGCCTCAATCCTCCAATCGAGTTGCCCCAGAATGTCTCGGGCCTCAGCAGGATGCTGAAAAAGTCCGCCAGCTTTCTGGAAGGTTAAGGCTCAGGTCAAGGTTGAGAAAAATAGAGTCTGAGCTTTGATCAACCTTAACCTCGACCTCAGCCTACCTCGTTCGCTGCGGCCTTGCTGGACGAACTTTTTGAGCAGCCTGCGGGAGTGTTCTCCTGTTGTACTACACGTGAGGACCCTCGAAGTTCTGGCGTGTTAAAATAGTTTCTTTACAGCCTGATAGAATGGTGCCATACAAGCGCCCTTCTCTTGCTGATTGCTGAAGGCTGATAGCTGATGGCTACTTCCGCCGCGCTCCAATCCAAACTTGACCATCTCCCGGACCAGCCAGGCGTCTATCTGTTCAGGGATGAGCAGGGCGATTTGCTCTACATTGGGAAGGCCGCAGTCCTGTCCAGCCGGATGCGGTCCTATTTTCAAAAGGGGGCTGATCACTCTCCGAAAACTACCGTCCTGGTGAGCCACATTTCAGACTTCGAAACGATCGTCACTCGCTCAGAACTCGAAGCGCTCATCCTTGAAAGCAATCTGATCAAACGGCATCGGCCCCGATTTAACGTGGTCTTACGGGACGACAAGCAATACCCCTACCTTCGTCTGCCGATCAAGGAGGACTTCCCGCGCCTCTCCATTGTCCGCCGTGTACAACAAGACGGCGCACTCTACTATGGTCCCTACACGCCGGCAGGCGCCTTGCGGGAGACGTTGAAAGTCATCAAGAAAGCCTTCCCTTTGGCCACCTGCACCATCGAGATCAATGGCAAGGCGGAACGTGCCTGTATCGAATTTGAAATCAAACGGTGTATGGCGCCCTGCACCGGCAATCAATCGAAAGAGGACTACCGCCATATCGTCGCGCAGGTCCGCCAGTTTCTGGAAGGGCGCGATCATGAACTATTGGACGACTTGCGTACCCAGATGGAAGGGGCGGCGGAGCGTGAAGACTTCGAGGAGGCGGCTCGCTTACGTGATCGTCTCTTCAATATCGAACGCACACTTGAGAAACAGCGCATCACCCAAACGACGACGACAGACCAAGACGTGATCGGACTGGCACGGCAAGGCTCGGCGGTCGATCTCCAGATCCTCTTCGTGCGAGGCGGCCTCCTGATCGGACGCAAAGACTTCTTTTGGCCCCATTCGGCAGACGTCGGCGACGAGGAGCTTGTTCGCTCCGCCATTGAACAGTTCTACAACAAAGACGGTCAACCGCCCAAAGAGCTGCTCATCCCTGCCGACCTCGACGACGTCACAGTGATCGAAGAGTGGCTCTCAGGCAAGCGCGGGAACGCCGTCCGAGTCGTGGCGCCCGAGCGGGGCGTAAAACACCAATTACTTCTCCTTGCGGAAGAGAATGCCGGCGCCGCCGTCGCCAACCACCTACGAGACGAAGAAATCGGACGGCAGGCCGTTGAAGAACTCAAGCGGCTCGTACGACTGGACATCGCACCTCGGCGCATCGAAGGATTCGACATCTCGAACACCATGGGTAACCAGTCCGTCGCGTCCATGGTTGTATGGGAAGATGGCCAGATGAAGAAAGCCGACTACCGCCGGTTCAAGATCCAAACCGTGACCGGCGCCAACGATTTCGCCAGCATGCAGGAAGTCGTCACGCGCCGCTATGGAGAAAGCGAGAATCTCGCGCGTCCAGATCTCATTCTCATCGATGGAGGATTAGGCCAACTCGCCGCAGCCATGGAAGGGCTAAAACAGGTCGGCCATCAGGATCTGGCAATTATAGGGTTGGCCAAAGCACGCGGCGAGAAGGACGAGCGGATTTTCCTGCCAGGCCGAAAAAATCCCATTGTGCTACGCGCGAACTCCCCGGCCACCCATCTCGTGCAACGCATTCGTGATGAGGCCCATCGATTTGCCGTCACGTTCCATCGCAAGCTGCGCGGCAAAGCCCTTATGGCCTCTCCACTCGATAAGGTACGCGGCATCGGCGAGATCAAACGGACCCGCCTGCTCAAACAATATGGCAGCCTGGCGAACATCGCTGCCGCCACGGACAACGAATTGACGGCCGCCGGCCTCGATGCCAAGACCGTCGCGGAGATGCGAAAAGCGTTTGCCAAAACCACCTCGTAGCGACGCTGTGTGTACGTCTGGCGTAGTTGAAACAGACGTCGCACGAGCGGCTGACTTCCGTTTCGACAAGGCCACGGAGGATTACACGACGATCGATTCCGGATTGTCATTTGATTGACAGGCTGCCCCCTCGCCGACTAGGATAGCGCGCCGTGAGTCATTCCGATCACTTAGAGCCCGCCGCAGCAAAGCACCCACACGCTCCCATCAACCGAGTTGAGCACCTGTTTGAAACCCTCGTGTTCGCCAGCCGGTGGATTCAAGCCCCACTCTATGGCGGCCTCATCGTGGCTGAACTGCTGTATGCGTACAAGTTTCTCGTCGAACTGTGGGAGATGGTTTGGCACATCAATCAGCAGCAGGAGACCGTCTTTATGCTGGGCGTCCTGGGGCTGATCGACGTCACGATGGTGGCAAACTTGCTCACGATGGTGATCATCGGCGGCTACGCCACCTTCGTGAGCAAATTAGATTTGGAGGGGCATGCCGATCGACCGGAATGGCTGACCCACATCGATCCCGGCACCATCAAGATTAAACTCGCCGCCTCGCTGATCGGAATCTCCAGCATCCATCTTCTCAAATCGTTCGTCGATATCGAGCATGAAGACCCCGAGCACATCAAATGGAAGATCTTTATCCACATGACCTTCCTCGGCTCAGCTATCCTCCTTGCCTGGACCGATAAGATCATGCAGAAAGACAAGAAACACTGAGGTGAGGGTATCGGTTTTAATACCGCCTGTATCCATTTAGGACCACGCGGCAGCTTTCTCTCCAGACACACGGTGTATCTTTCCCCATTATTTCTCAAATATCTGTGCGACTCTTTCAGTCGCAACACGGCACGTCGGTTGCTTAATACAGCCATGCCGCACTGCTTCGGTATCACTATGAGGTCATCCATGCTGGGTTTACGTTCAATATCAGCCGCCTTCGCCGTCGCCTTTTTCATCACTGCCGGGTGCGGGCTTCCTGCCCTGGATCTCCGCGACCAGCTCGATCTCCATCGCGGCTCGTTCCACGACAAACTGATTGCCAAAGAAGCCCTGGCAAAAGCATTCCTCGCCTGCGCCAGACAGGCCCACGACGAGCCGAAGACCGCTCCCGATACGTTATCGATGGATGAGCGTCAATCGTCCGGTTTCGTCTATAGGCCAATTCGAACGCTCATCGAACGAGTACAGGCGCATCGACCCAACGAGGCCGATTCGCTGCTCGCACTCCAAGAACTCTTCGCCGACGGCGAGTTCTTGCGCCATCGCCGGCTCGACCTAGGGAAGTTGCGCCGGGTGGTCGACGTCATTCGACAGTGGCATGTCCATGTCGACTTCGATGAGGACGCCCTCGCGCAGAACACCTCACGCTTCGCCCAACTGCTTCTTGCCTACAACAAGGCGTATTTCGGCGATGTGCAATTCGTTCCTGAACCGACGCCTCCCAACGGAGGGGTGCGCAGCGTGCTCAAGATCACGTCAACGGGCTTTGTCGATCGGAACGGCAATGTGTGGGCCTTCCCCGGTCTGTCCGTCAATGTCCAGAAGGAACTCGGCGCGCGCGCGACTCTGTCCGCCTCGTCGGTCGATTCTCAACGTGTCAGCGCCGATCTGACGCGTATTTTCCTGGAAGCCTTCTTCGACACGGCTTTTCGTGTGCCGGCCGTCCATGGAGCGACGGCCTTGCAGATCGAATGGAAGTCCTCTGAGCCGCGATATCCGGAGTTCGATGCCGACCATCCTCTGATTCCATTCGAGGCCTTGGCTCGAGTGACCCGTGATGCCCTGCGCGCCGAAGCTGCTGTGACGTCGCTCGTGGGGAAATTGGTGCGCGGTGGAAGTGTCTTCAGTATCCAGAACGAGACGCTTGCCGCTACGCTCGAAACAGCCGCAGGGGTGATCGCAAAGAAGCTCGTCGAGCACGAAGGGTTCTGCTATTACCAGGTCACACAGGGGTCGTAGATAATCCCCCGCGAAAGAGGGACCGAGGCGTACTAACAGTTCAGCTGCCGTCAAACCACTTCAAGAAGGGCCCGCAAAAGGAGGCGATCATGAAATCCATTTCCGTTGCATGCAGCATGAGCCTTATCCTGCTACTCACTGGCTGTCTTCACAAAATCCATCAACTCCCTGGCCATCCTGACAAAACCGTCCCGGTCTTTGAATCCTTGCCCGCCCCAGAGACCCTCGTTGGGATTGCTGTGTCAGGGGGTGGCAGCCGTGCAGCCACCTTTGCGGCCGGAGCCCTCGAAGCGCTGGCGAATATTCGCATTCTAGAGGGCGGGCAGCCACGAAGCCTGCTGGAGAAAGTGACGCACATGTCCAGCGTGTCCGGTGGCAGCCTCGCGACCGCGTACTACGCCCTAAAAAAGCCGTCGAAGTCCGAGCCGGTCTTGAGCGGGCAGAGACTTTCCCCTGTCTATGAGCGTTTCTTCTCCGACTTCAAGGGCGACATGCAAATGAATTTTCAAGGCAGGGCACTGGGGAGACAGTTCCTGAACTTCCGCGCATTCAATCCCACTAAGTTCGCCCACTCTTTTGCAGACGTCTGGGACAGCAATTTCTTTCATGACGCTAGTTTTTCTGAGCTCTATGAACGAGAGAAGGCCGGCGACGCACCTCAGATAATTTTCAACGGCACGATCTACAACAGCGGGCGTCGCCTGGTCTTGACCACGCTGCCCCCATCGGATTTTTCATCTGAATTTGTCAAGGAACTGCGCGCAAAGTTGATGGCAAAAGGAACGCCGCTCACCTCGGAGGAGCAAGCCAGATTTGACAAGAGCCTCAAACAGTTTATCCCGCAGACATTTGAAGGCCTCGCAGCAGACCATCGAACCCTTCCCGTTTCCCTGGCCGTGGCCACCTCCGCATCGTTCCCGCCGGTTGCAGGACCAGTCACGTATCAAACGGAAAGGACCAGCCCCTATACCCATGTCGGAGACGGCGGCCTCTTCGACAATCTTGGTACGGAGTCGTTGACTACGGTGTTCCTCAATAAATTGCACTCGAGTCCCGCCACCTCGAAGAAGGCGCTCATCCTCGTCATCGATGCGTCCTATCCATTCGATGAAGGCAACGCGGATCTGGATCGCGACGAGAAGGGGTTCGAGGTCTTCCTGGCCAACCCTTCGCGCATCGTCGGCATCATGGAAGAGCGGGCCAACGCCTACCAAATCCTGCTCTGGCACAGTTTGCGCACCGAAAGCGCTGTGCTTCCCAACTCCGAGCACTTGAAATTCATCTTTCTCCGGCATACAGAGGCCGAATGGACGAAGGACGATCCGATTCCCGCTGCATGCCCAAATACATTGACCCCCGAAACGATCGGTAAGACCATCCGGCATATTCCCACGCTCTTTAAAATCGAAGAGCCTTGTCACGGCGCACTTCTGATCGCGGCAGCACACAAGGCCGTGGACAAGCAGCGGCAGCGAATCGTGGATTTTCTGCGGACAGCCCCGTAAGCAGGGCTCGGTAGAGGAAGTAGAAACGGCTGCGAATCGAGTAGAGGCATACGATGACCGACACATCATCTGAGCCCGGTTCGTTCTGTATCAGTGACGTACTGGCCGAAGAACAAGAAAAGCTGCACAGCGCTCCGACTACGCTCCCCCACTCCGCACTGAAAGGCGCTTCTCAAGAGGCGGCACAAAGAAGAGAAAAAGAGCGGGAGGCAGGTGATCGATGAAAGAATACTTTGAACGGATGAGGGGAATAGCGCACCAGGCAACGGAACCGATCGTCAAGAATTATAAAGGCGCCAAAGAGCAGTACGACAAGCATTCTAAAGCTGCCAAAGATTGGTGGCGAGACTCCCCTTTTATATCTAGCATCACCGCCGTCGCCGTCCTGTTAGTAATATTTTTGGGAGTTGGCGTTCAACTCGACATTCTTACGCCCTATTCTATGGGGTTCGCCGTTTTGTTTGCCGTGCTCGCATGGCTAGGGCTTGTTGGGCTGCGGAAAGGTCTAAAGGATGCTCGAACCTCTGTGATGGAAGAAATTCCGCGGGTTAAAAACTGGAGAAACGTGGCCCTGATGCTTATCATCGTATCGTATCTGCTTGGCGTGGTCTATCTCATAGAACGAATTCCGGTTCCTGAGAAGAATTTGGAGATAGCACTTTTCTGGGTTGTGTTCACGCTTATCGCAGTGGGTGGACTAGTGCAGCTTCTTAGAATCATCACGGATGGCGATAATACGGCACGCGACATGGCACACGTTGGCGTGGTTTTCGGGGCATTGCTTGTCGCATGGAGCCTCGCATCGATCTCGTACTCTCTGGTGAACAAAGTCACCGTCTCTCACACCGAAACTGAAAGTTCACTCAAGACAGTCGTCGACAACCGCAAAAAAGCCCAAGGCGAGTATCCGGGGGTGACAGTTGCTGTTGCTCTGTCCGGTGGTGGGTATCGTGCAGCCACAATCCATGCAGGCGTATTGAAGGCGCTCGAGGGCGATGCGATCCCGATTCATTACCTCTCGACCGTATCCGGTGGCTCAATCATCGGCGCCTACTATGCGCTCGGCCACACACCTGAGAAGTTCATCGGCCTCTTGGGCACTAAACCGGGACTCGCCAACGACTTGTTTCACATTTGGAATGTGGGGACGGAATTGGTTGGGCCACAGTCGATGCGAGACAGCGATACCTATGCAGACCACTTCCGCCGAGTCTACTTTGGAGCACACACACTCTCGGATGTCACGAACCCAACCTTGATCGTCAATGCAACGAGGTACACGGACCGCTCCCGGTTCGTCTTTTCGCCCGGCAGAACTCTACACATTGAATTGGCAAATGCCGTGGCAGCAAGCGGAGCATTCCCCGGCGCGTTCGAGCCCAAGCGAGTAGCAGTCCCGATGCCCGATGGAAGAACAGATGAATTTCAGGAATTTATCGACGGTGGTGTCGTCGAAAATCTCGGCCTCGAAGGCTTGCGCGAATACCTAAAGCCGCCTAATTCCTTTAAGGAGACCGACCCAAAAAATACCAGTGGGACCTGCCGTGCTGGTTTACCGGACGTGCTTATTGTGTCAGATGCGAGCAAGGCAGACAAAGATCCAAGGGTCAAAAGCAAGGAGCTTCGGCTCACGCTTCTCAAGGAAGCCAGCTCAACCTCCTACCTCGCACTTCATCAAAAGCTGTATCGTTTATTCACAAATAATAAGTATGAGCCCAATATGGAGCTTATTCCTGGAGCACCCTCTCCTCAACCATTCTTCCAAGGCTACCAACATCTGTTTGAAGCGAACGACGAACATGAATGCTATCTCTTTACGTTCGTGCTCGATGGAACCACGAAGGCTGAGTCAAAGTATATGAAAGGAACACCGGCCGATGAGGTCGCCAAATTCGATACACTCAAGGAGTTAAGTGGAGGCGAGGTGGCTATGGGTGTGACCGTCGGGGAAACGATTGCCAAAAAATACCTGCCTGCAATCCAATGCGTACTCAACAAGATTAAGAAGTCAAAACATGAACGGATTGATGATCCTAATACTATACGGCAGGAATGTTCTGCGGAGGTTAGGGTGGAGCGTGAAGAGACTAGAAGTGCGTATGACGGCATGATAACTGACGCGTTCGCGTCCTGATAGGAGGAATCCACGATGCAATACGATCTCGTGTTTGAAGGAGGCGGTGCGAAGGGCGCCGTATTCGTCGGCGCGATCCAGGAGTTTGAACGGCGCGGGCATACGGCTCGGCGTTATGTCGGCACTTCGGCGGGGGCGATCACGGCAACCCTGATGGCGGCGGGGTATACGTCAGCGAAGATGCTGGCGGTCACCAAGGAGAAAACTGCCGGTGGGAAGCCTCGGTTTTCGACGTTCATGGATATTGCAGAAGAGTTCTTGCCTGCAGACATTGAGAAGAGTCTCACGCAGGAAATTTTCAATCGCGTGGACCTGCCTCTCGTCCCTGCCTGGATCGAGCACCAAATTGATAAGGCGTTGGTTTCTCAATTGATGCGCATGCCTGTCTATCGAGAATTGTTTTCGTTCGTCGAGCGTGGGGGCCTCTACGCCGGCGACGCCTTTCTGGCCTGGATTCGCGAAAAGCTTGACGCGAGCCCGCACAAGCTGGCCACTGCCACGTTCGCCGAATTCACCCGGAAAACCGGCAGCGATCTCTCGCTGGTGGCTACCGATACGGATGGCCAGCAGATGCTCGTGCTCAATCATCGCACCGCTCCGCAATGCCCGGTGGCCTGGGGCGTCCGCATGTCGATGAGCATTCCCTTCGTCTGGCAGGAGGTACGTTGGGATTCCCAATGGGGCACTTATCAAGGCAAGGCGCTCGACGGGCATACCATTGTCGACGGCGGAGTCCTCTCGAATTTTCCGCTCCGGCTGTTGACATCAAATGATTCGGACGTCGTCGCGGTGATGGGAAATACCGATCCAGCCGGTGCGCCCAATCTTGGTTTGTTGATCGACGAGACGCTACTGGTGCCCAATGCCGGCCAGCCGGCAATACCGAAAGCCGACGACAGCCTGAAGGCCGACCTTCTTCAGCACACAAAACGCCTCCGGACCATTCAGCGCATCAAGCGCCTGGTAGATACGATGACAGGTTCGTTCGATCAGCGGATCATCGACACGCATGGCCGTGAGGTGTGTCGGCTGCCGGCGGGTGGCTATGGGACAACGGAATTCGACATGAGCGACCAGCGGATGACGGCCTTGATCGAGGCTGGCCGCGACGCGATGTCAAAGTTCTTCGGCTAATCTGAGCGCGCACGATCAGGCACTCCTGCGGACAGGTCGAAGGGCTGGTTCTATTGCCACGCCGGAGTCAGCCCTCCCTTTCCATCCTGCCAATGCGGTGTCCAGGCGAGCGCCACCAGCTTCACGGCGATGTTGGCTTTGGTGGGCTTCAGCGAAATGGTCTCAAGCTTTTCGTTGAGGGGATCGGTCGCGGCAGCGAGGGCGTCGGTTTCCGTCTTAAACTGCGCTTCGAGGTCGGCCAATTGCTGTTGCAACGCCGAGACGTTCTCTTCGGCTTGCCCCACGTCCTTCGATTCCTTGATCGCGCGCCCGGCTCCACGAATCGCCGTTGTCGCTCGGCCGATGTTTGCGGCGCTGATTGTCTTCCGGCCAAGAAATGCGCCCAAGATTGAAGCGCCGACCGAAATGGCCGCTTGCATTTGACTCGAACGAGATTCCGTTTGCTGCCGTTCGACCATTTGCCCTGCACGCCTGATCCGATCTTGCAGCGCGGCAATCTTCGGTGCGTACTTTTGGCGCAGCCTGTCCGATTGTTCGTCCCTGGCTTCACGTCCGGATTGTTGCAGCCGCACACGAAAGTCCCGCTCAGACTCGCCAGGTTTCGAGACGTCTTTCGTGCTGGGGCTTTTGAAGAGATCAACTTTCCGAGTTCGAAACAACCAACCGGAAAAGTCCTTGTTCCAGGCGTAAGCTCCCCCGTCAAGGAGACACTTCTACAGGAGAACTTCCGATGGTTTGGTGAGCCCGAAACACGGAGGGGGGCATCCCGTCCAACGTGTCATGGGGCCGCTCTTCGTTGTACTCCCGCATCCACTCCGCACTGAT
>OBEQ010576909.1_pt1 | contig 76860 bp, 73 predicted proteins | sample 1670901 | NCBI WGS metagenome assembly OBEQ01 (sample SAMEA104232315, study PRJEB22302) | groundwater metagenome | biome: forest; feature: aquifer; material: groundwater | place: USA | collected 2011-08-07 | depth 5.4 m | reverse complement strand
AGCGCCTGAAGCTTGAAAGCCTCGCGGTGCGGGCGGCCGGGCGTGCCGAAGAGAACGGATTTCGCGGGCACGTCGCTCATGACGCCGGTTTGCGCGGTGATGATCGAGCCGTCGCCGATCGTCACGTGGCCGGCGACGCCGGCCTGGCCCGCGAGAATGACGTTGTTGCCCACAGCCGTCGAGCCCGCGATGCCCGTCTGCGAGACGAGGACGCAGTCCCGGCCGATCTTGACGTTATGGCCGATCTGGACGAGGTTGTCGATCTGGGAGCCGGCCTTGATCACGGTCGAGCCGACGGCGCCGCGGTCGATCGTCGCGTTGGCGCCGATCTCGCAGCCGGCCTCGATGATCACGTTGCCTATTTGGGGAATCTTGGTATGTCGGCCCGTTTTCTTGTCCGTCAAGAAGCCGAAGCCGTCGGCCCCGATCACGGCGCCGGGATGGATGATCACCCCGTCGCCGATCACGCAATCCTCGCGGATGACGACCTGCGGATAAATAAGGCAGTTGCGACCCACTTTCGCGTTGGCGCCTATGTAGACTTGCGGCATGATGACCGTGTTCTCGCCGATCGCGGCGCCCCGCTCGATCACGGAAAAGTCGCCGACAGAGACGTTGGGGCCGAGGGCGGCCTTGCCGTGTATCGAGGCCTTCGCGCTGTGGGTGGGGAGAATCTTGATCTTGCCGGCCTCCTCGATCATGCGCACGAGGAGCGCGAAGGCGGCGCGCGGCTCTTCAACGACGATCTTGCCCTTGGCCGCGACCGGAGTCTCGCGCAGGTCCGGCCCCACGAAGAGGCAGCCGGCGGCCGCGGTCGCGGCGAGCGCCGTGTATTTGCGGTTCTCGAGGAACGCGGCGTCGGACGGGCCGGCGTCGGCCAGGTCGGCGACGCCGGTCACGCCGTGATCGAGCGAGCCGAGGGCTTCACCTCCGACGAGGCCGGCGATTTGCGCGATGGTCAGCGGGCGCGGAAGATTTTTCATAAGGCCGGCACGACTCCGCGCAGCTGCTTTAATATTTTTTCGGTCAAATCGACGGCGGGATGGCCGTAGAGAGTGGCGGACTTGTCCACGACGACGCTGACGCCCTCGCGTCTGGCGACTTCGGAGATGGCCCGGTACAAGCGTGCGAGCACCTGGTCGGTCTTGCGGCCTTCGGCATCGAGCAAGGTGCGTTCGGCGCTTAGGCGCTCGCGGTCGAGCTCGGCCTGCAGCCGGTCGACATCGACTTGCTTGGCGACGATCCGGCCGTCGAATTCAAGGAGGCGCTGGGCGAGCGTGGGCCCGGCCGGAGCGGCGGCTTGGGTCGAGACGGCGACCTGAACGGGTGAGACGGCTTGGGTCGAGACGACGACCGGCACGGGCGGCGCCTGGGGCACGCCGCGGTCTCGCGTCGGGTTCAGCGGAGAGGCGCCCGGGCGCTCGAGATTGAGCGGGCCGTCGGTCAGGCCGGGAAGATTGATCGTCAGCGGCGGCGGCGCCGTCGGCGTGGAGGCGGCGACCGCGGCCGGCCCCGTATTAGGCGTCGAAGGCGGCAAGGCGGTCACGGGGGTCGTATCAACGGCGACGAGGACGGATTTCGAGGCCTCGACCGGTTTCGGCGCGGGAGCCGGTGTCGGGGGCATGGCGGGAGCCGGCACGGGGACCGACGCCGTCGGCGTGGATCGCGCGAGCTCATCGCGCTCGATCTTGAGCGTGCCGAGATCCCGGCGCAGACGCAGCAGTTCGGCCTTCTTCACGTTGACGCGCTCTTCGGCCTGGCGCACGAGCTCCTCGAGCCCCTCCCGCGCGCGCGCGGCGTCCGGGCTGGCTGTGAACAGACGCCTCATGTCCACGAAGCCTACGCTGCCGCGCTCGGCGCGGTTTTCCTCGAGCGACAGCTCGATCGCCCGCGCCGGAACGGCGGACGACAGGAATGAACCACAAAGACACAAAGACACAAAGAACGGAAAGAAAGTTAACGGCATGCGGCCTTTGCCGTTACCATTCTTTTCGTTGCCGTTCTTTGTGTCTTTGTGTCTTTGTGGTTCGCCGTTCGTTTTTGGTTTCATTAAAATAGGGGTCCTAGACCGAAGTTGATTTGATACAAGCGTTCGCCGTTGCGGTGGTTGAGTCCGTAGCCATAGTCGAGACGAATGGGGAAAGCGGGCGTGACGAAGCGCAGGCCGAAGCCGACGTCGGTCTTGATGTTGCGTTCGCTCGATCCGATGCGCCCGGAGATATCGCGCACGCGGTCCCAGGCGCCGCCCGCGTCGGCGAACAGGACGAACTTGACGATCGTCTTCTTGCGCTCGCGCGCGAGCGGAAATCCGAATTCGACGTTCGCCACGCTGTAGACCTTGCCGCCTTGCGGGAACCCGGCTTCACCGGAGGGCGAATAGCCGCGCAGGGAGTCCTGGCCGCCGATGTAGAAGCGGTCCTGGACAGGCACTTGCGGGGTCTTGCTGAACTGGGTCACGTAGCCGCCGCGGTGGTAGGCCGAAATCACGAAGGGCCAGTCTTCGACGGTGAAGAGTGTAAAATGGGCCTGGTTGGTGAGGCTTGGCTTGAAGAAGTGGATGTCTCCCTGGAAGGGGCCTCCCGAGAGCAGGACGCCGACGCCGTGTCGGGCGCCGTGAGCCGGGTCCCAGATGCTGTCGCGCGTGTCGCGGGAGAACTCCGTTGCGAACGAGGACTGTATGCTGGTGCCCTGGGAGAGCGTCCCCTTGAACTGATCCTGCACGTTTTCGATCGAGATCTTCGCGAGGCCGTATGTCAGGTTCAACTGGTACTTGTCTTCCTCGAACCGGGGACCGAGGCGTATGGAGCCGCCCAGGCGCCGTTCGACGTAGGCGGACAATGATGTGTCGAAAGGATTGATGCGGCGAGTGTTGTAGACGTCCAATCCCAGGCTCGTCGGGTGCGCGCCGAGCCACGGCGTGGTCCAACTCGCCGAGTAATCCTGCACGCGTTTCCCGAACGACCAATTAACCGAGGCCCTCTGCGCGCGGCCGAACAGGTTGAGGTGCTGCATGGACAAAGTGCCGATGAGGCCGTCGACGGACGAGTAGGCGGCGCCGGCCGTCAGCATCCCGGGCTTGCCCTCGGCCACGTCGAAGGTCAAGTCGACCTTGTCCGGATCGGAGGGGGTGGGCTGAAGGTCGAGGTCCACGTCGTCGATGAAGCCGAGGTTGCGGATCTTTTCGATGCTGCGGCGCACGCGCGAAGAGCGGAACATGTCGCCGGGCTTGATGACGATCTCGCGGCGCAGGACGAATGTTTTCGTCGCCTTGTTGCCCTCGACGTCCACGTGGCCGACGTAGGAGATGGGGCCCTCGACGATTTCATAGCGGACATCCATGCGGTCCGCCTTAGGGTCGAAGGTTTTGACCGGGTTGATCCGGGTGCGCAAGCGCCCGCGGTCGGAGTACAACTCCTGGATGCCGCGGATCGTTTCCTCGAACTTCGCCTGGTTGAAGACCCTGCCTTCGCGGTATTCCACGGCCTTGTAGATTTCGCTGGAGGTGTAGATCAGGTGGCCCGTGAAGCTCGTCTTACCGAAGCGGTAGGAGCGCCCTTCGCTCACGCCGAGAGCGATGTTGATGCGCGTCTTATCGGCGCTGAGAGTGACGAACGGGCTTGAGATGGCGACGTCGAGGAAGCCGTGGTTTTTGTAGTGCGCCTCGATCTTCTTGACGTCGTCGGGCAGGTCTTTTTCAAAGTAGACCTTCTTGCGCTTGTTCTTCATGAGCTTGAGAAGAACCCCGCGCTTGAAAGCCGCGACGCCGCCGAACTCGACGAGCTCGATGCGCGACTTGGCGCCTTCGGAGACCTTGAACATTAAATCGACGGTCAAGCTCTTCGTGTCGGTCTTGATCTCATACTCGACGGCGGCGTCCAGAAAGCCCCTCTCGCGGTACTTGGCGATCAGCTTCTCGCGATCTTCGTCTAGTTTGCTGCGGTCGAGGGGGTCCTTGTTCTTGAGAGTGAGGAGATCGGAGAGGGCGCCGCGAGAAAGCTTTTTCTGTCCCTCGAAGAAGATCTTGCGGATGATCGGCTTCTCTTTGACCACGAAGTTGAGCTGGACCTGGCGGTTGGCGCCGGCGGCCTTGCGGAAGTGCGCGGGGACGGGCTTTTCGAGCAAGGTGATCTCGGCGCCCACGCGCTCGAACAGACCCAGACCAAGCAGAGCCTGGATGTCCTTGTCGAGGTCGGGGCGGTCGTACAAATCGCCTTTGCGGCCCTTGATCGCCCCGCGAATGGTTGATAGTTTGCTGTTCTTGAGTCCGTCGGCTTTGATGTCGCCGATCACCCAGGGGCGGGGCACGACGCCGGGAACGGCCTCGGCGGCCGTGGAAACGGCGGGGGCAAAGTAATCGGTCGCCAGCCCTGGAAGCGTAGTCGACGCGACCGCGGGCGGCTCGGGAGACGGCGGGGTCCCGGAGGACACCGTTTGTCCCAGAGCCGACGACGACAGCGCGGCTGCGGCGATAACGCTCATAATAAGACTTTTCACCGGAAAGGGCAGTATACCAAATAGAGCGGGCCCCCTTCTTCGGGGCCCGCTTTTCCTCATATGGCAAGGTGCCAGGCCTACCGGTACTGACAGTATTTCTGATGCTCCGGCTTTAAAATACTGTCAGTACCGGTAGGCCTGGCACCTGGCACTTAGGCTATCGTCCGGACTTGACCAGCCGCGCCTTGCGCGGCGCCGGTTTAGGGGCTGGAGCGGCCGAGGCGGTCTTGGAGGGATCGTAATAGTCGAGGCCGCTGTGGTCGAGGACTTCCTCGCCCATCAGGACCCGCAGCGTGTTCTTGAGCTTGAGGTGCTGGATGAACAGGTCGTGCTCGGGCTTGAGATCCTCGCGGCACTGGGGCGATTTGAAGAAGAACGAAAGCCATTCTTGAATGCCCTTAAGATCGGCGCGCTTGGCCAGGTCCAGGAACAGGACTAGGTCGAGCACGATCGGGGCCGCCAGGATCGAGTCGCGGCACAGGAAGTTGATCTTGATCTGCATCGGCATGTCCATCCAGCCGCGGATATCGATATTGTCCCACCCTTCTTTGGCGTCTCCGCGGGGGGGGTAATAGTCGATGCGGACCTTGTGGTGGAACTTGCCGTACAGCTCCGGGTACAGCTCCGGTTCGAGGATGGTGTCGAGCACGGACATTTTGCTGAGCTCTTTAGTCTTAAAAGATCCGGGATCGTCGAGGACCTCGCCGTCGCGGTTGCCGAGGATGTTCGTCGAGTACCAGCCGGTCAACGCCAGCATGCGCGCCTTGAGCATGGGTGCAATCGTCGTCTTCATGAGCGTCTGGCCGGTTTTGAAGTCCTTGCCGCAGATCGGCGACTGCGTGAGCTCGGCGAGCTCGACCAGGGCCGGGATGTCCCCCGACAGGTTCGGGGCGCCGTTGCCGTAGGCGATTCCCAGCTTGATCGCAGCGTAAGCGTAAATCATCGATGGAGGAATGGCGGGGTCGTTGTCTTTGAGGCCCTGCTCGAACGCATCCACGTCGTCATGGCAGGGTGAGTGCGGGGGCAGGATTTCAGTCGACCCGCACCAGAGCATGACGATTCGTTCGCAGCCGTTCTTCTTTTTGAACGCTTCGATGTCGGCCATCACCTGCTGAGCCAGGTCCATCTTGGTCTTGCCCTTTTTCGGGCTAATCGCCCGAATATTTTTAATATAGGCGGGGTCGTAGATGGCGGCCATCGGCTTGATTGCCGCGAGCTCGCGCCTGATCGGCGCGAGTTTGGCCGCGTCGAGGACGCCGGCCTTGGTCGCCGCGACGAACATGTCGTCGGGGAAGAAGTCCCAGCCCCCAAACACCAGTTGTTCCAGGGAGGCCAGGGGCACGAAGGCCTTGATGAGAGGCGAGCGGTTCTCGTAGCGCTTGCCCAGGCGAATCGCCTGCATCTGCGTGACGGAGCCGACGGGCGTGCCGAGGCCCTTCTTGACGAGCTCTACGCCCGCGATGAAGGTGCTGGTGACCGCTCCCATGCCGGGGAGCAAAACGCCGAGTTTGCCCTTAGCGGGCCGGATGCGGTTGTCGAGCTTGTTCATTGTGATTGACTCTCCTGAGGTACAGCATGATCAAGAAAAAGAGGCAGCCGCCGATGGCCGCGGCCCAGAGGAACTCGTACACCATGTCCACGAAGGCCAGGACCACGAGCAGATAGATGAAGTCGCGCTGGGCGAGGGCGTTCTCGAATCGAGAGAGCTTGGACTCGAAGCCGTTTCCCGAGGGCTCGTTGACCACGCCGGTTTCCGGGCCGCCGGCGCGTTCCGTGCGCCGGGCGCGACGGTGGCCCCAGGCGATCCAGGCGGAGGCGAGCACGCCCAGGTCGGCGATCCCGGCCAGAAGCAAGGTGTGTTTGTGGCCGGAGAGCTGGAATCCCAAGCCCAAGCAGGTGAAGAGCGCGAGGTGCACGAGATTGTCGCCCCAGAAGTCGAGGTCGGAGCCGAGAGGGCTTTCCTGGAAGCGCACGCGCGCGAGTTCGCCGTCGCAGCCGTCGAGCACCGAGTGCAGCCAGACCAGCAGCGCCCCGGCGACGTAGCTGAGCCGCGTGTCGCCGAGGAAGAAGCTCGCTCCGATCAGTCCGATGAAAGTGCTGAACACGGTCATCTGGTTCGGCGTGATCGCGCTGTCGAGCAAAGCGCGGCTGGCGGCCAGCGACAGATGCCGGTCAAAGTGGCGGGCCATGAAGCCGTCCTGCGGCTTGGTTCCAGCCATCATCAGCCAGTCCACGATCGGTCCCTGGTCGAGCGGAGCCTCCAGGCGCTTGTGGGTGCCGGCGTCCAGCGGCTGTCTGTCCCGGAAGATCGAATCCTCGCGTACAAGCACGACCTGAACGACGCTCAGGCCGGATGAGTCGTCGTAGCTGAGCGAAGCCGGATAATGCTGGCGGGTGATGAAGGCCAAAGTCTCGACCCGGATCAAATGGTCTGCGGAAATTCCCAGATAAGGTGGAGCGCATTCGTCCAGCGCAGTCGTGCCCTTGGTCACCCAGCGCACGTCAAGGCCCGGCGGCAGGCGCAGGCCTGCGAGCTGCGCGTCCTCCGGCTGCGGCATGGCGATGAAGACCGAGCGCAGGCCCGCGTGCGCGAGGGTAAAGAGCTGGCGCTCGAGCACGCGCATGCCGCCGACGCGTCGCCACAGCAGCTGGGGGTGGGCGACCCAGAGGATCGCGCGCGTGAAGACGCTCGAGGAATTAGGCACGCGCCGCCGCTTCCCCGTAGGCCGCGCGGATCGTCGCGAGGCAGAAGGCCGCCTCGGCCAGGTTCTCGCCGCGCCCGCGTCCTGAGCATTCCGCCTCGAACGTCGGCCACATCGCGGCGAGCCAGTCGGGATGCGCGGAGCCGCCCGACAATTTTTCGGGGAAGCGGGTGGTTTCTTCGACACCGTCGGCCTTAATGGCGAGCGAATCGTCTCTGAGCTCCGCGGTGCCGCGTTCGCCGACCACGAAGGCGGAGTTCGAGCGCTCGCCCGCGCGCCACGACAGGTGCATGGTGCCGGACGCGGCGGGAGCCGCGAAAAGCGCGGTCACGACTTCGTCGATGGAGCCGACGGGGTGGAGGAGCATATCAACGAGCGACAGCTCCGGGCCCAATAGACGGCGCATCAAATAGAGATTGTGCCAGCCGTGATCCACGAAAATGCCGCCGCCTGAGATGGCCGGGTCGCGACGCCAGTCGTTCGGCGAAGCCGAAATGGACGGACGCGTGCGAAGCACGCGAATATCAGCATGCCGAATCGCACCCAAGCGTCCTGACGCGGCGACCTCCAACAAGCGCGACCATTGAGGTGAATAAGCCCAATTGTTGATACTAAACACGCAAACATTTCGCGCGACGGACTCGGTTTGGATTTGGGCCAATATCTCCGGGTCCAACGTGAGCGGCTTCTCGCATAAGACGTGGATGCCGGCGCGAATGCCCGACAAAATTCCGTTGCCGTGAAAACTTGGCGGAGAGCAGACGATGAGGGCGTCCAACGATCTCTCCGCCGACAGCAACGAATCGAGCGTCTCATAAACGCGCGCCGACGGCAACGAACGGATTGCCGCTTCGCGGCGAACGGAAGAGGGCTCGGCGACGGCATCTACGGCAACATTGCACGAGCGCAAAGCCGGCAAATGCGCGCCCTCGGCGATGGCGCCGAAGCCGACTAAGCCGACGCGTCGGATCTTATTCAGAACGCCCGCCGCTTTTGCACGACCTTCATCGCTTCGGCCATGAGGTCCAGTCCGTCCAACGCCTGTTTCTCGGTAATAACTAACGGCGGATTAATTCTCAGCGAAGGATTGTACGCCATCGTCAACACCCCTCGTTTTAACCCCTCTTCAAAAATCTCGCGACAGACGGTCTTGTCGAGGGGTTTTTTGTCCTTCGGATTAACGAGATCAACGCCGATCATCAAACCGCGGCCGCGGAGAGATCCGATCAAAGGCTGATTCGTCTGGATCTGTTCCAGGCGCTTGAGCATGGACGAGCCCACTTTCGCGGCGTTCTCCACGAGCTTGTCGCGCAAGATAATCTGCAATGTCGTGTCACATGCCGCGGACGCCAACGGATTGCCGCCATAGCTCGACGACGAACCCGAAGGGTTCGACCAAGGCTTAGCCGACGCCATCTCATCGCTGGTGACGACCCCCGACACGGGATACCCGCCCCCAAAACCTTTTCCGATCGTCATTATGTCGGGGATAACCCCCTCATGATCGCACCCAAACATTTTTCCGGTTCTGCCGAAGCCTGTGATCATCTCGTCGGAGATGAACACCGCCCCGATCTCTTTGGCGATGTCTTTGACCCCCCTAAAGAACCCCGCGGGCGGGATCACGTTTCCGTTGGTGCCCTGTATCGGCTCGAGGATGATCGCGGCGACCGAGCCCGTCGTCTCGCGTTTGAGCATCTCGCGCAAAAAGTCGAGACAATGTGCTCCGCAATCGTGAGGGCCGGTCGTGCCGAAGGGGCATTTGCGGCTGTCGGGATAGGGGGCCAGGTGAAGTCCCGGCGCCATCGCACCGTATGAGTTCTTAAACCCATCATTCAGTAATCCCATGACGCCGTGCGTCTTGCCATGGAATCCGCCCCAGAAGCCCACAACTTCAAATTGACCCGTCTTCGATTTGGCGAGGCGCAGCGCGGCTTCGACGGCCTCGGTGCCCGACGAATACAGCTGGCAGCGCTTGAGGCCTTTCGGGGTCACCGACGCCAAAGTCTTGAGAAAATTCACGCGATGAGGCGACGTGAACGAGCCGACCGCGGTCTTCGCGGCCTGGCGTCCTATCGCCGCCGCCCACTCCGGGTGCCCGTAACCCAACGAGGCGACGCCGATGCCCGCGACGAGATCTAGATATTCTTTGCCGTCGACGTCACGCAACGTTGCGCCGTCTCCGCCGTCGATGGCCAGCTGTGCATACAAAGCGATTGTCTGTAGACCGGGGGCGATGTACTCCTGTTCCTCCAAAAAGAGGGCCTTGGACTTCGGCCCTGCCGAATAAGGCGCTTGCGTCAGCGTTTGAGGCGTCATGTCGATTATCCTTTCCTGCCGGCGACCTGGCGCAGGCGCAGGCGCAGGCGGCGGGCGATCTGGACCGAAGCTTCGGCGCGCACGCGCGCGAAGCTCGGCCAACTGTTGATGTCGATGATATAAATCTTGCCGTTGGGAGTCACGATGGCGTCGCCGCCGAATACCTCGATCTTCACGGCCTGCGCGGCGAGCTCAGCTTGTGCGGCCAGGTCCTCGAGTTCGAAGGGCAGGCGGCGGGCGGTCGAAGGGTCGTGGTAGAACCAGGTGAACCACTGGCCGGGACCGACGCCGTAGAACTTGATGAGATCACCATCGACATGACGCTGAATCGCGAGGTCCTTGATCTCACGGCTCTCGAACTCGCGGCGGATCTTCTCGGCCTCGCCCCAGTCTTTGGCGAACACCACGTCGTAGGCGCAGGTATTGTGCACGTCGCCGCGCTTGAGCCACCAGCCGCCGTCCGCCTCGTAGTCGGGGGCTTTCCGGTTGGCGTCGATGGTGGTGCGGCGCACCTCGGTGGGCGGGTAGGAGAGGCCGGGAGTGTCGGCGAAGGACGCGAGCATGCGCGTGCGGTAGCAGCCGAGGACGGAGTCGGCGGGATTGACCGTCACGACGCCGGTCTCAGCCTCGATTTTTTTGAGGCGCATCAAGCGCGGATAAGTCTCGCACATCGGAACGATCAGATCATAGCCTTTCGCGTCCGCGCGGTCGAACTCCTCGGGCGTCATCACGGTGATCTTGGTTTTGAGGATCGAGAGCTGGTCCATGACGGCCTTCAGCACAAGCGCGTCGTCGGATTCACGTCCCGGTGAATTTTGGATTTCGCGCAAGATGCCAAGAGCCTTCATCGCTTGCTCTCCGCTTGAAGGAATAATTCGGCCGCGTCGAGATCCTCGGGGCGGTCTACATCGAGAGATTTCGAAAGGGCGACGCCCCTGACGACCTCGCCGGAGGCGACGAGCGCCTGCCAAAAATCCCGAAGCCGTGAATGGCCGTCGGCCGCGGGAAGCCGTTCGGCGGCCTTCCGAGTCATGTAATAAAGGCCGCAAGTGACGGCATTCTTTCGTTTAGCTTGGTCTCCGAGCGCGGTGACGCGGTCGTTCGCGTCCGCGTCGGCCCACAGCGGTTTTTCGTCGTCCACATGCTTCGTTAAAGCCAATCCTGCGGCGGCCTTTGATGCCCGACATTCGGCAATGAACCTCGCGATGTCTTCCGTCTTGATCAAAGCGTCCACGGTGCTCACCACGAATTCTCCATTCGTTGCCGTTTCCGCGAGCCGTTTCGAAACGAGTCGGAACGACTCGAACGACGAGGCGGTGTCGGCCGTGACGAAGTCGAACTCAACTGAAGGGAATGCGGCGACCAAGCTCGAGGCCACGGCGCCGCCGCTGGAGTTTGTCAGAACAGTGATTGTCTCGCAGCCGGCGGACCGCAGCCCTTCGACGACCCAGTGGATCAGCGGCTTTCCGGCGACGGGAATCAACGGCTTAACGACGTTTGCATGGCTCTTCGCCAGCCGCGAGCCCTCTCCGGCGGCGATGATCGCGGCCCTCATCCGAGAACCGCCTCGAGTTCCATGACCGAGCGAATGGTCCAGTCTTGCCCGGCCTCGGGCGCCGCGGCCGCGGCCGAGATCAAAACTTTTTTCATGCCGACGCCGGCGGCGCCCGCCATGTCGCGCTTAATCGAGTCGCCGATCATGATGCAGTCCGCGGGGGCGGACTTGACGGCTTTAGCGGCGTGGAGAAAGATCGCGGCTTCCGGTTTGGTCACGCCGAGAACTCCGGAATCGGCCACGACGGTGAACAGTCCGCGCAGTCCCTCGGCGGCCAGTATTCCGTCGAGGTTGCCGTAAAAATTGGAGACGATGCCGAGGCGGTAGCGCCGCGCGAGTCGCTCAAGTACGGGGGTCAGGCGCTTGAACTGGCCGCGGCAGTCGGCGACGAAGCGGCCGGCGATCGACTCGACCGCATCGCCGCGGTTCGGAGCCAAGGTTTTCACGACATCTTCTACCTGGAAGCGCACGGTTTGCGCCAAGTCCAGGCCCTTGAGCGCGTGGCGTACATGGAGATTGTCGTCCGAGTCGTGGAAGGCCCGGTCAAAGCGGTCCTGAGGAATGTTAAGACCGGCTTCCCTATACATTGGATGGAATCGCTCAAGCCAGGTGGTTCCGTCGGCGTCGAGGGTCCCACCATAGTCGAACAACAGGGACTTCATCCAAAGATTATACTTCATAGAGTGTCGGCGTTGGCGGGCACGAACTTATGTGTAACATGCCCGGGTCTTGACAATGGGGAGTAAACCTGTTATAAATCCGTGCCGCACAGAAAACGCGCCGAGTCCGACCTCCCGGAGCACACGGGGGGGCGTCGGCGCTTTTTTAATGGCCTGTAGGCTTGGTGGACCGGAAAGACAAGGAGGTAAATGCCTAAGCTCGAAGCGGTCAAGGAGCAACTCGGAGCCCTGAAGGGGCTTGCGGAAATGTTCCTCGGCCCCTCAGACGTCGTGGGCGTCGATGTCGGCGCATACGCGGTCAAGGTCGTCCTCTTCAAACTCGAGGCCGGCGCGTGCCAGCTCAAGTCCTGGGGCTATCTGCCCCTGGGCGCTAAGGCGGACGCTGGCCCCGATGAGAAGAAGTCCGCCGTGATCAACGCTCTGCGCGCTTTCTTCATCGAGAAGGGCGTCAAGGTCAAGGAAACCTCGACCGCCTTGTCTGGAAACGCGGTCATCGTGCGCTACGTTAAATTCCCACGCCTGACGAGGACCGAGCTTCAATCGACTTTGGCCACCGAGGCCGAGCCGTTCATCCCTTTCGACATCAATGAAGTCCAGCTCGGATTCCACATTCTCAGCGAAATCGTCGAGGACGGCCAAAAGAAGATGGAGACCGTGCTCGTCGCGGCCAAGCGCGAACTCGTGACCCAGCGCCTCGAGATTCTTCAGGGCGCGGGGCTGACGCCCGCGATCATCGACGTGGACAGCTTCGCGCTCGAAAACGTCCATGAGAAAATTCGCGACGCGAAAGAAGGGCCGGGCGCCACGCTTTACCTCAACATCGGCCACATGGTGACGAACCTGTCTATCGTGGAGAGCGGGATCACTCGCGTCGTGCGCGACATGTTCATCGCGGGCAGCACGATGACGAAGGCCATCATGAAGGCCTTTCAATGCGACGCGGCCAAGGCCGAGGAGCTTAAGCACTCTCGCGGCGTGTTCGTCGACCCGGCGGAGAAGGAGAAAGCGCTCGCCGACGGCGACCGGGACGGTCTCGGCGTCTCCCAGGCCGTCGGACAAGTCGCGCGCGACCTCGTCGCCGAGGTCCACCGCTCCGTCGACTTTTACCTATCGCAGGGCCCGGACCGCTCGATCGGCCGCATCATGCTCTCCGGCGGCACCGCCTGCCTCAAGAATCTCGATAAGCATCTCGCGCAAGAGCTGAAGGTTCCCGTTTCCGTGCTCAACCCTTTTTCGTTCGCGAAGGGCGGGGATGTCGTGCCGGAGGCGCTGGCCGCGTCGTTCGGGGTCGCGGCGGGTCTGGCGTTGAGGCAGAATAGGGATTGGGAATAGAGCGCGATGATCAAGGTCAACCTCGTCCCCGCGGAAATCCTCGCCAAGGCCAAGCAGCGTCAGCTGCTGCTGCAGGGCGCGGTCCTCGGCGGCCTCATGACGTTCGTTCTCGTGGTCGTCTCATTCGGCCACTGGTACGGCAAACACACGCTTGAGATCATTTTGGCCGCCGACATGGCCGAGCTCCAGCGGTTGGACGCCGTCGTCAAGCAGGTTGAAGAGCTCGAGAAGGCGGCCAAGGCCGTGCGCGCGCGCCTGGACGTCATCGAGGACCTGCTTCATGGCCGCGCCTACTACCCCATTTTTATGTCCGAGTTCGCCCGGTCGGTTCCGGCCGGCATCCGGGTGAGCGCCATGACCACCGCGAGCTCGTCTCCGGGCACCATCAAGCTCGCGATCACCGCCGTCGCCAATTCCAACGAAGACATCGCGGCCTGGGTGAAGAACTTGGAGAAGAACGTCAAGTTCGGCATGATCGAGCTCGGGGCCGTGAACGCCTCGGGACTTACCTACGGGTTCGTGCTTTCGGCGAGCTACACGAGCAAATAAAATGGCCATACAACTCTCGAAGCAAGAACAGCAGTACGTCGGAGCGGGCGTCGTGCTGCTCGTCATCTTCAGCGTCGTGTATGTGAAGTTCTTCTGGCTGCCGATCGCGCATGCCAAGACCGAGGCGAATGCCAAGATCGAACAGGTCGAGGCCAAGATCGCGAAGGCCAAGCAGCAGGCGGCTCGACTCGAGCTCCTGCAGGCCGATATCGCGAGTCTCAACGAACGGGCCATCGAAGCCGAGAAGCGTCTGCCGAAGACGAAGTCCGTCCCGGACATTTTGCTCGCGATCTCCGCGCTCGCGCAGAAGAACCGCGTGGTCATCAAGAGCTTCGCGCCGGGCCCGCCGAAGAGCCAGACCTACTTCATCGAACTCGCCTACCCGCTCGCGGTCCAAGGCTCCTATCACAACATCGGACGGTTCCTCGCCGCCGTCGCTCTCGAGGAACGCATCTTCAACGTCAAGGACATCAACTATCCGGCGGCCGACGCGGCCGGAGAAATGACCGTGACTTTTACTTTACTCTCGTACCAGTACAAAGGATGATCACCACTGCCATCATTTTACTCCTCGCGACGCCCGGTTCCGCTCAAGCGGGGCCGGCGCCGTCGCCGATCGCCCCGGTCGCGCTCTCGACCGGCGCCGCGCGTATGCCGGCCGGCGTCTCAACGCAGACGGTGTCGAGCATATATACGGGAGACCGCGTGCGCGATCCCTTTCTGCCCTCCGCGATGGGCGCGACTTCCTCGCGCCGCTCCGGGGACGCGAAGAGCGAAGGCCCCGAAGTCGTGGACATTCACGGCATGATGCTGCGCGGCATCATGAAGGATCAAAAAGCCGACTACGCGCTGTTTTCGGCCGAGACCGGCGGCACGTACCTTCTGCGCGCCGGCAGGCTCTACAACGAACGCAACAAGCCGGTTCCGGGCATTACCGGCAGCATCAAACTGAAGCAGAAGACCGTGGAGCTCGTCACGCCCGACAAGGATGTCCAGGTGTTCCGGCTCGGCGAGGATGAGAAAGAAAAGGAGAAGCTGTAGCCGCGGAGAATCTATGATCAATCACAAACTCAAGAAAGCCCTGTCCGCGGCGCTCGCGTTCATCCTCGCCGTTCCCGCGGGCGTCATCCCGGCCTTCGCCGCCGACACCTCGCCGGCTCCGGCCGTCTTCCAAGGCGTCGAGGTCTCGGACGATTTTGTCGCGATCAAGCTCAGCACCGCCGTCCTCTACAACAGCTTTTTGACCCAGACGCCCCCGCGCCTTGTCATGGAGTTGCTCGACACCAAGCATGACGGACCGGCCCAGACCGCCAAAGGCAAGGGCGCGTTTCTCGGCGGAGTGCGTTCGAGTCAGTTCGAAAAATCGCCGCGGTTGATCACGCGCGTCGTGATGGATCTCGTGAAGATGGTGGGTTATAAGGTCGGCACGACCAAGTCCGGCCTGACCGTGCGGCTCGTCGGCTCGGTCGACGACGGTGCGCCCAAGTCGCCCGCTCCCGTCGCCGCGCCGGCGCCGAAGCTTCCCACCGTCAAGCCCATCGTCGCCAAGCGCGCGGCCGCCGTCGCCGCGGCCCCCGCCGCTGCGGCCATCGTTGAAGCGCCGGCCGTCTCGGCCCCCGTTGCGGCTCCCGAGCCTGAACCCGCGCCGAAAACGAAATCTCGCCCCATTACGGCCGCGCAGGCGGTGCGCCGCGCCGGCCTCGACAAGACGATGACGGGCGAACTCGCGGCCGCGGCCCAGGCTTCCGACATCACGAAGCTCAAGTCCAACCCCGCGGACGACGTCGAGGAAGACCGCGCCCAACGCGCGCCCGGAGGGCGCATCTTCCGCGACATCATGAGCCGCCTGCCGCGCGACATCGTGACGATCGATTTCGACAACACTGATATCCGCGACGTCATCCGTCTCCTCGCGGCCAAGGCGAGGGTCAACATCGTCTTCGGTCCCGATGTCGCGGGCTCGCTGACTTTGCATCTGGCGGACGTCCCGTTCAACGAAGCCTTTCGAACCGCTCTGTCCATGATGAAGCTGACCACCGACCAGGTCGGCGACAACATCCTGCGCGTGATCACGCCCGCCGAACTCATGAAGCAGCGCACGACCTCGACGGCCATCACCAAGGTCTATGTCCTCAACTACGCGAAGGCCGCGGAAGTCAAGGTGACGATCGACTCCGTCCGGATGGCGGAGGGCCGCACCGGCAGCTCGACGGCGGACATCAAGACGAATACCTTGATCGTGACCGATTCGCTCGAGGGTCAGCTGTCCTCGGAGAACCTGATCGCGCAGATCGACCAGCGTCCGCGCCAAGTTCTCATCGAGGCCAAGCTTGTCGAAGTCAACGCCAACGCCGGCCTCAACTGGGGCGTGCAGTGGGACTATAACTCGATCGATGTGGGCAGGTCTATGGGTAAGAACGGCAGCACCAGCGTTGGCAGTGCGATGGGAGTGCTGGATCCTTTTGTGAACCCCCGCACGGGCTCGGGCTTGGACGCCAACGCGCTTAAATTCGGCGGACTCAGCGGGACCGGAGGGGTCGGCGCGGCCGGCCGCGGCACGGGCGTGAACCTCGGCAACACCGCGTTCGGCGCGCTGACCATGGGCCGCATCACGAACAACTTTCTCCTCAACGCCACTTTGACGGCGGCGGCCACGGAGGGCAAGGCCAAAGTTCTTTCGGAACCGAAAATCGCGACTCTCAACAACCAGGCGGCGACCATCAACGTCACGACGCAGACTCCTTACAATACCACGAGCATAACCCCGCAGGGCGGGCAGAGCGTTACGGTCACGTATGTGACCACCGGCATCAAGCTCACGGTCACGCCGAGCATCAACGCCGACGGGCGCATCACCCTGGAAATCAATCCGGACGTGAGCCAGCCCTCGGTCGTGGTTCCGGGTACCGCACCGGCCATCGACGGACGCAACGCCAAGACTACGGTGCTCGTACGCGACGGCGAGACCATCGTCATCGGCGGCCTCATCAGCGACGCTTTTCGGGACACGATCAAAAAGGTCCCGCTTCTCGGCGACATCCCGATCCTGGGCTGGCTTTTCAAGAGCAAGACGAAAACCCGGGAGCGTGTGGAACTTCTGATTTTCGTCACCACGAGAATCCTGCCCGAATAATAGTGCTCGCCGGCCTCGTCGGGACCATCGTCGCCGCGGGGCTATTGCTGAGAGGGGCGTGGGATTTCTGGGCGCAATCCGTCGTTCTCCTCGGGTTCCTGACCGCTTCCGCGATCTGGCTGTGCGCCCGCTTGGCGTCGGGCTGGCTTCCCCGTCCCGATACAAAACTACTTTGTTGGGCCGGCGCCCTTATGCTCCTTTCTGGGCTATCCGCCTGGGCGAGCATGGTGCCGGCATACTCGCGTCCGGCTTGGGCCGCGGCGGCGGCGGGGCTCGCGCTGTTTCCGGCCATCTCCGTTCTCGACTCGGAGGGACGCGCGCGCGTCGAGCGGTTCCTGCGCGCGGCGGGCTGGGTGCTGGTCCTGCTCGCGGCTTACCAGCGCTTTGACGGCGAGACTCGCCCCGCCGCGACGTTCCTCAATCAGAACGCGTTCGCGGGCGCGATCCTTCTGCTGCTTCCGGTCGCGTCGCGCGCCGGTGATTGGGCGCTTGCCGCGGGGCTTCTCCTGTGTCTTTGGTGGACGCGGTCCGTGGGGGCCTGGCTCGGTCTGTCGGCCGCCTTGATCCTGCACCGGCGCGCCGTCGGCGCGCCCGCGTTCCGGCTCGGCTCCACCGCGGGCTTTATCGGGCTCATCGCCGCGTACGCCAAACTCCAGTCGCCGGAGACCCAACACCGCATCGAGTGGTGGAAGGCGGCCTGGCGCATGGCGGCGTCGGCGCCTTGGCTCGGTCTCGGACCGGGTTCTTACGCCTACGCCCTGCCGGCGCATGTCTCCCAGCAACCGGAGCTGTCGACCTTGTTCGCGCATCAGCACTTTCTCGAGACGGCGGCGGAGCGCGGCTGGCCGTACGCCCTGTTGTGGATTGCGGGCCTGGTCATGCTGCTCAAGCCGGCGTCCGCCGGCCGGCGGTTCGGATCCGTGGCGGCGCTGATGCACGGACTCGTGGATTACGCGCTGTCCGTGCCGGGTGTGTTTTGGCTTTTCTGCGCGTCGACGGCGCTCGCGGCGCCGGAATCGAGCCGTTCCATCAATGTCCCGCTTCGCTGGCGGCCGGTCTTATGCGCCGGCGTCATCGCCGCAGCCGCCGCGTCCGGAATTTTCATATGGCGCGGCTGGTCGGCCGATCGCCTGCGCGCGCAGGCGATCACGGCCATACGCGAGGGTCGTCTCAACGAGGCGGCCGCGAAACTCGAGAGTTCTGAGAATTTGTCTCCACATCCGGAGGCCGCGCGCCTTCGCGCGGAACTGCTCCTGATGCGCGGCGGCGACGCGGCGCAAGCCGCCGCGCACCTAAGGCGCGCGATCGCGCTCGACCCCTATCGCGCTTCAAATCGGACCATGCTCAATGCAATTCCGGTGACGCATGAGCGCTGAGCGCCCTCGAGTCGGCGCGGAAACGATCGTCGCCGCCGTGCTCGCGGCGTCCATCGGGGCGCTTCTCGGCGGCGCATGGGCGCGGGGGCTGTCGGTCTTCTGGAGCGACCTCACTTATCTGCACCATGGCTGGCGCGCGGCGCCCGCCATGCTCGTCGAGGCCGGGCGCGCGCCGCTCTGGGAGCCGTCGCTTTATCTCGGCATGCCGATGGCGGGCTCCATGCAGGGGGGGCTGTTCTATCCGCCCACGATCGTCTACGACCTGTTCGGATTCGCGACTGCGACCGCGTTATTTCAGGCTCTGCATTTGTTTACGGCCGGTTGGTTGTGTGCGCTCTGGCTGCGCTCTTGCCGTCTGTCCTGGGGAGCAAGCCTCGGCGGAGCCATTCTCTTCGCCTTCGGCGGCGTCATGATCGCGCGTCTTCCCTTCCTGAATCATCTTGCGACCTTGGCGTGGGCTCCGGCCCTCATGCTGTTCTTCCGGCGTCCGGTCCCGTTGGCGTTGACGCTCGCGCTCATGGTCCTCGCCGGCTATCCGACCTTCATTCCTGGCTGCGCCGTCGCCGCGTGGGTCGCGGCGTACGCGACGAGTTCCCGGAGCTGGTCTTGGCGCGGCGCCGTCGCCGACTGGATCCCCGCGATGCTGCTCGCCGGCGGCTTGACCGCCGCGCAGCTTCTTCCCGGCCTGGAGCTCGCGGCGTATTCCCGGCGTTCCTCCGGCGTCGGCCTCGCGGAGGCGATGACGTGGGGCTTTACGCCCGCGGACCTGCTGCAGTGGATCGGCCCGCTGGCCCTCGGCGCCGGGAATTTCCATCCAGCCGTCGATTGGACGATGTGCGTTTACCTCGGACTCGCCGGCGCCGCGGCTGCGGCATGGGGCGCATACGCGCTGCCGCGGCGGCGGGCCCTCGTTCTCGGCGCCGCGATCGTCGCCGTCGTGTTTCTGACGCTTGGCGCCTCCAATTCGCTGTCCGGCGCGCTGTGGCGCTGGCTGCCGCCGCTGCGCTTCGTGCGCTATCCTGGGAATCTGGCCTACATCGCCTTGCTTCCGCTGGCCGCGCTCGCCGCCGCGGGCTTCTCGGACCGGCGGGCGGGACCGGTGCTGGTGCTCCTGTCGGCTCTCGAATTGCTCGTGCTCGGGCGTTCCTCGACGCCGGTCGCGCCGCGCGGACTGTTCGCCGAGCCCGGAGCGCTCGTGCGGACCTTGCAGGAAAGTCAGGCGGACGCGCGCTACTTGATTTCGCCGAAGGCCCTACAGGCGTCGCGGGGCGCGAACGCGTTCGATTGGAAGCAGCGGCTCTACGGTCTTACGAACGCGCCCTATCGTCTTCGCGCGGCGGCCAATTTTGGAGAGCCGCTGGTACCGGAAAATTCGTACGCCGTCATGAACGCCTTGCTGAGCCTGCCGAGCGCCGCCGCCGCAGCGGAATGGATGCCGTGGATAGGGGCCGCGCGCCTGCTGACGCCGGAGCCCGCCCACTCGCCGCGCCTGACGGCGGAACCGCGCGCTTTGTGGGAGATATCAAAGGTTCGTGGCCCGGTGTCCATCGCCTACCTGCTGTCGAGACATGACGGCTCCGCCTTGACCGCGGAATGGCCGGCGCTTGCGCCGCGTCTCGCCCGCGTTCCGCTCGGCGTGCGCCGTCCGCGCGAGGATCGTTTCGACATATCCGGCGAAGGCGCGGGCTGGGCCTACGTCGCGGAACCGCGCTACCCGGGCTGGACGACCATGCTGTCCGCCGCGGCGAGCGAGCGCCGCGTGATTGCGGAACCAGCGCTCGGCGCCTTCCAGAAAGTCGCGACACCCGCCGGACCGTGGACTTTGAGTTGGCGCTACGAGCCCGGGTCGTGGCGCGCCGGCCTGCTCATCGCGTGCGTTTCGTGGATTATGCTCGCGTGGTCTTGGTATCATCGAGCCCTCGTCTCTGGAGCGACTCGATGACCCGCCGGGATCTCGTCGTCGTCGGGGCCCTCGCGGCCGTCGTGCTCGTGCTGACCGCGCCCGTCTGGGCGCGCCCTGGCCGGGCGTTCTTTAATCATGGCGATTTATACGCCTACCACTGGCCGTTGCGCCATCACACGGCGGCCGCGCTCATCGAGGGGCGGCTCCCGTTCTGGAATCCCTACGTCATGCTCGGGGTGCCGCACGCGGCCAACCCGCAGGCCGCGCTGTTTTATCCCGGCGCCATACTCGGCTTTCTGCTGCCGCTCATGACGGCCTTGGCGTGGGATCAGATACTGCACCTGTTGTGGGCGGGGCTCGGCGCGTATTTGCTCGCGCGTTCAGCCCGAGCGCCTCGCGGCGCGGCCGCGGCCCTTGCGGCGGCCTACGCGCTCTCGCCATTTTTGATCTATCGCATCACGGCCGGCATTCCGACTTTGCTCGCGTCGATTGCCTGGATACCGTGGGCCTGGCTCGCGTGGCTTTACGGCTCCGCGCCCCTTTTAAGCGCCGTTTTCGCGCTCCAGTTCTTCTCCGGGCATCCGCAGTTTCTTGTCGTCAATGCCGCCGGCATGGGCCTATGGGCCCTCTCGAAAGGCTCCTCGCGCGCGGCGCTGCGGCTGCTCACGGGGGCGGGCGGCGCGCTGGCGCTCGCCGCGGTCCAGTGGCTGCCGACTTTGGAACTTCTGCAAGGTTCCAATCGCTCCGACTGGCCGGCTCAATTTCGGGCCGCCTATTCCCTGCGGCCGGCCGATCTGCTGATGTGGCTGTCTCCCGGTATCCACGGTACGCCGCTCGACGGCGGCTGGGAGGGGGCCATCTCCGTCTTCTACGAGAGCGGCGGCGTGTGGCTCGGATACGCCATTCTGGCGCTTGCCCTTGTGGGTCTCGTGCGCGGGCGCGCGCGGCTGGGACCGGTTATGCTCGTCGCGGCCGGCGTTGTTCTCGCCCTCGGCGCCAATGGCCCGCTTGGCGTCGCCGCGCTGAACGCGCCCGGCCTCTCGTATCTGCGTACGCCGTCGCGCTGGTCCTTCCTGACTCTTTACGGTCTCTGGCTGCTCGCGGGCGCGGGCGCGCGCGCGTTGTCGTCGTCGCCGAGAGCCGCGATGGCGTTTGCGATCATGCCGCTCATCGTGGCGGCGGAACTCGCCGTTCGCGACGCGAGCTTCCTGAAATCCGCGGACTCGCGGGCGTTTACGGCTGCCAATCCCGCCGTCGTCGCGCGCCTGGCCGGCCGCGCGTCGCGCATGCTCACCGATCCCGAACTCGCCAATCCGAACAAGGCGATCGTCTACCGGATGCGCAACGCCAACGGTTACGATGCGTTCTATCCCGGGAGCGCCGCGATATGGGCCAAGTCCGCGGAGGGAGAGCCCGCCGCCGATCCGAGCTGGGTGCTGGTGTCGCGCTGGAAGTCCGACGCGTCCGCGCGCGCGGGCGTGGCCGCGCGCCTGTCTGCGGAAGGCATTCAGGAACGGGCCGGCGCTTGGCCTCTGGCTTCCTTCCTCGACGCGAAAGGCGGTCGCCTGACGCCCGATCCCCTGCTGAGGATAGAACGCCCCGAACGCTGGCGCGTGACCGGCGCGGTCCCGAAAGGAGCCGTCGCGGTCTCCCTCGCCGAAACACGCTGGTCCGGCTGGCGGGCTTTCATATCCGGCCGCGAGGTCGCGCTTGCGCCGTGGGGACCGGCGTTCCAATACGCGGCGCTCGCGCCGGGCGGCGCCCCCGTCGATCTTCGCTTCGAGTTCACGCCGTCGCGTTGGTTCTGGTGGGCCGCGTTGTCGGCGGCGGCCTGGGCGCTTTGGTTCGCGGGGTTCGTTCGCCGCATGGAGCGCGCGTGAGCCGCAAGAATATTCTGTCCGCCGTCGCCGCCTTCTCGATCACCGGGTTCTTCCTGTGGCTGGCCCTGCGCAAGGTGGAATTCTCCGCCCTCGGCGCGGCGCTGTCGTCGGCGCGCTTCGGTTGGCTGATCCCCATGGTCGCCGTCGTCTATCTTGACTTGCTTGTACGCGCCGCGCGTTGGCGCGTCCTGCTGTCGCGCACGCGCAGTAAGCCCGTGCCGGTGTGGGACCTATACAAGCTCGAAGCGATCGGTCTCGCGGTCAACAATGTCCTACTGCTGCGTTTGGGCGAGCTTGCGCGCGCCGGCCTCGCCGCCCGGCGTCTTGGCATCCCGGCCGCGGCCGCGCTCGCGAGCGTGGCCATCGAGCGCGCGCTCGACGTGGCCGCCTTGCTGACCATCTTTATTCTCGCTTCCAGGCTGGCGCCCGGAATCGCGCCGGTCCATGTCGTGAGCGCGGGCATGCTGCTGCTTGCGGGCGCGGTCGGAGCATTGGTCGTTTTGGCCGCGGCGGAAAGCTCCCTGGCCTCCGGTGGGCGCGCCGAGCGGGCGCTGCGACGCTGGCCAAAGCTCCATAAGCTCGTCGAGCAGTTGGCGCTTGGGGCCGCGGTCCTGCGCTCGCCCGCGGCGGCGGCGCAAGCCGCCGGACTCAGCCTTATGCTGTGGACCGTGGACGCGGTCTTGTACTGGGTCGCCGCGTACGCCTTGGATCTTGGCGGCATCATGAATTATCCGCGCGCCGTGCTGACTTTGTCGTGGGCGGGGGCGGTCTCGGCCATCCCGGCCGCCCCCGGGGCGATCGGCACCTTCGAGGCTTTCGTCGCGTCGATCCTGCGCACCTTCGGCGCGGCGCCCGAAGCCGCGCTGGCCTACGCGCTCCTGACGCACATGATCATGTATCTTCTAGTGACGGTCACGGGCCTCATCTGTCTGTCGCGCGAGGGCGTGTCTCTCGGGCGGCTGCGTGAGGAAGTCGAGCGCGCCAAATGAAACTCTCCCTTCTCGGGATACTGGCTTGCCCGATCTGCGGCGGCGATCTGAAGTTTGCCGTGCTCGAGACCTATCCGCGCCACGAAAACGAGATCGATGAAGCGACTCTTGCCTGCGTGCTGTGCGATCAAGAGTATCTGGTCACCGGCGGCGTGCCTCGCCTTCGTCCGCCGGACCCGGTCGCGCGCGCGACCGCCAAGACGCGCGCTGCGTTCGGTTGGGAGTGGCTGCGCTATCCCGGGTCGCTCCCCGGCGATAAGGAGACATTCCTCGAGGAAACGATGCTGCCGCCGCAGGAGTTTGCCGGCAAGCTCGTCCTGGACGCCGGCTGCGGCATGGGCCGCTACAGCGCCGTCGCTTTGTCCTTGGGCGCCGAGGTCGTGGCGGTGGACATGTCGGAGAGCTTGCAGCGCGTCGCCGAGCAAGCCGGCTCTCAACCGAAGCTTCACCCCGTCGAGGCCGATCTGCTCCACCCGCCGTTTAAGAAGGGCGTTTTCGACGTCGTCTACAGTCAGGGTGTTTTGCACCATGCCGCCGACACGGCCGCGGCGTTCAAGGCCGTGGCTGGGCTCGTCAAGCTGCGAGGCCTGCTGTCCGTGTGGCTTTACGGGAAAGCCGGACGATATGCCGACTTCGCGTCGAACCCGCTCAAGCCCGGCCGGGACTGGATCGCCCGTTATCGGCGGCTGGCGTGGTTCGTCGTTCTGCTCCGGCACCTTGTCAGCGACTTCGTGCGCGTCTTCACCACGCGCATGCCCATAGTCGTTGTCTACGCGCTGTGCTATCCGCTGACCTGGCTCGGCGCGGTACCCGCGCTCAAGTGGTTCACCTTTTCCGTGGACCCGCGTTTTCGAGTCCGTCTCATCGAGAACTTCGATTGGATATCGCCGCCCTACCAGTGGCATCACACGAAAGAGGAATTGCTGCGCTGGTACGCCGCGGAAGGCTTCTCGGTCGTCAACATCCTGGCGCACGGGCTGGTGCCCAAGCCCGGCGTTCTCGGCCGCAAGAACTCCAGATGAGCTCCTCCCGGACCCGGGTCGTCATGGTGAGCGCGGGCTTCTGGCCCGCCGTGGGAGGGGCGGAGCGGCAGACTCTCGAGCTCTCCCGCGAACTGCGCGCGCGCGGCACGGACGTGCTGGTGCTGACAAGGCTCGTCGGCCGCGCCGCCGCCCGCGAGGAGGTTCACGGCGTGCCCGTTCGGCGCCTGCGCGTCTTCGGAACCGGCGCGCTCGACTCGCTCTCGTTCCTCTTCGGCGCTCTCGGCTGGCTTCTCAAGCACGGCGATGAATACGACGCGATCCACGCGCATCTCGCCGCCTCGCCCGCGCTCGCGGCGGCCATGGCCGGACGCTGGCTCGGCAAGCCCGTGCTGGTCAAACTCGGCGGGGGGCGCGGCATCGGCGAGTTGGCCGTTTCCTCGCGCACGATCCTCGGCCGGCTTAAGCTCCGTCTGCTTTCCCTGCTCAAGCCGCGCTTTCTCGCCGTGGTGTCCGACCTTGCCGTTGAGGCTCGGGAACATCTCGGCGGCGCGTCGATCGAGATACTTCCCAACGGCGTGGATGTGAATCGTTACCAACCCGTTTCTACGGAAGAAAAAAAATCGCTGCGCGCGCGGCTCGGCTGGACCGGCACCGTTTTCCTTTATACGGGCCGGCTGTCCTGGGAGAAGCGGCTGCCGTGGTTTGCGAAAATATGGAACGAGGCGACAATAAATCGCGAAGCGATCCTTGTCATCGTCGGCGAGGGTCCCGAAAACATGCCGAAGGATGAGCGCATTCGCGTCCTCGCTTCCGTGGATGAGACGGCGGAGCTGTACGCCGCGGCCGACGCCTTCGTCCTGCCCTCGGTCTCCGAGGGGCTGTCCAATTCTCTGCTGGAAGCGATGGCCTCGGGACTTCCGGTGATCGCCAGCGCGGTAGGGGGGACCTCGGAAACGCTCGAAGACGGGGTGACGGGTCTTTTATTCGCGCGCGACGACGAGAAGGCGGCGGCGGCCTGCGTACGCCGCGTGCTCGACCAGCCGGATTTCGCCGCGAAGTTGGGAGCGAATGCCCGACGTGCATGCGAAGAGCGGTACTCATTACCGCGCATCGCGGCGCGCCTGGAAGAGCTGTACCGGGGAGAACGGTGAGCCGCGGCGAGCGCTTCGCGCGCAATGTCGGCTGGGGGCTCGCCGGCCAGGCCGCGGTCGCGGGCATCAACCTCCTCATTATCCCGCGGCTTGTGCACGGCTTCGGCGTCGAGGCGTACGGCATGTATCTTCTCATGCAGTCGGCGGCGGGTTGGATCGGGGCGCTGCACTTCGGCGCGGGCGCCGGCCTTGTGCGTTACGCGGCGCAGTCCTCTGCCGAGGGCAGGCGCGGCGCGCTCGACGATAGTCTGCGCCACGCGGCGCTTCTCATCGTCGGCGGCGCCGCGCTCGGCGCGCTCGTTCTATGGTTCGCCGCGCCCACGCTCGTCGGACGAGTTTTCACCGTTCCGGGCTATTATCGCTCGCACGGCGCCTGGATGATCCGCGCGGCCGCGCTCGGAGCCGTCTTCGCCGCGGTGACGGCGTGGTCCGGCGCCGCGCTTCAGGGCCTGCACCGTTTTCAATGGCAGTCCGCCGCCGCGGTGCTGCAGGGCATCCTAATTCCGTTCGGCGTGCTGAGCGCGCTCGCCGTCGGACGCGGACTCGGGGCGGCGTCCGCCGCCTTCGTCGCGACGCACGCCTTGGTCGCGCTGTTCGGACTCTACGGCGTGCGGTGCGCGCGCAGGGAACTCCCCGACAACGGCGGCCGGCTCTCGTTCCGGACCTTCTGGAAGTACTCCATCGGCTTCTGGCCGGCCGCCCTGGCGCAAATGGTCAGCGGCCAGCTCGATCGCGCCTTCGTCGCCGGTCTTCGCTCCATGTCTGAGTTCACTCTCTACGCCCTTCCCGCGAGCGCGCTCTCGCGCGTGCAGTCCCTGCCCGCCACCGCGTCCGCAGCACTCGTGCCCGTGATGAGCGGCATCGGTGAGCATGAAGGCCCGGAGACGGCCGGGCGTTTATATCTGCGCGCATCGCGGACCTTGATCGGCCTGATCGCTCCGGCCTACGCGCTGCTGTTCTGCCTGATGCCGCAGTTCCTGTCGCTCTGGCTCGGCGGCAGCTTCGGTGACACGAGCGTCTGGCCCGCGCGCCTGCTCGTCGCGACGCAGGCGATCGCGCTGTTCTCCTTCCTGCCCACCGCCGTCGCCGCGGGGCGCCAGGACGGCTGGTGGCCATCGGCCGCGGCCTGGCTGCAGGCCCTTGTCTGTCTCGCGCTGTGGCCGTGGATGATTCCCCGCTGGGGGCTGTTTGGCGCGGCGCTTGGCGGCCTCATCGCGCAGGCGCTCTCCACCGTTATTTTCGTGTCGTTCGTACACGCGCGGCTGCTCGATCTGACCTGGGAGTGTTTCGCGCGAGAGACCTTGATTCCGGCCGTCGCCGGCGTCGTCGTTCTGCTTGCGCTCGCGTGGCCCTTGCGAGTGCGCGTGACGGGCTGGATATCCTTCTTTGCCTTGTGCGCGGCGGCGGGGGCCTGTTACACTATAACCTTCTGGTGCCTGCTCCCCAAGGAAGACCGGAATTTTCTTAGGTCACGACTTCCTTTTTAATTACATATGTGCGGCATTTGCGGCGTCGTTTACGGCGATGGACGGGCTCCCGATAAGGGGGTCCTCAAGCGCGCCAACGACGCGATCGCTCACCGCGGCCCCGACGACGAGGGCTATCACGTCGACGCTCCCGCCGGCCTCGCGATGCGGCGCCTCGCCATCATCGATCTCAACACCGGCCATCAACCGATCTCCTACGCGAACGAGTCGCTGTGGGTCGTCCTCAACGGCGAGATTTATAATTATCTCGAATTAAGGACCGAACTCGAGGCGAAGGGACATCGTTTCAAGACGAAGTCCGACACCGAGGTCGTTCTCGCGTTGTATAAAGATTTCGGAACGAAATGCGTGGATAAGCTGCGCGGCATGTTCGCCTTCGCGGTGTGGGATGCGGCGAAAAAGAGGCTTTTCATCGCTCGGGACCGCATCGGCAAGAAGCCGCTGTGCTACGCGGTCCGCCCCGACGGGACCTTGCTGTTCGGGTCCGAACTGCGCTGCCTGTTCACCCTCGATCCGTCCCTTTCGCGCGAGATCGATCCGGTTGCCGTGGACATGTTTCTTACTTTGCAGTACATCCCGTCGCCGCGTTCGATCTATGCCTCGGTGCGCAAGCTCCCGCCGGCGCATACTTTGACCTGGCAGGACGGCAAGATCGCCGTGGACCGCTACTGGGATCTGCCCATCGGCCAGCCGCCGATCACGAACGACTTCGAGGAAGCCAAGCGTCTTTTGCGCGACACTTTGACCGAATCAACGCGTCTGCGCATGATCTCCGACGTGCCGCTCGGCGCCTTTCTGTCCGGCGGCGTGGATTCCTCGATCATCGTGGCGCTTATGTCCGGCCTTTCGTCGAAGCCGGTGAAGACATTTTCGATCGGTTTCGATGAGGAGCGTTTTTCCGAGACCAAATACGCGCGACTCATCGCCGACCGCTACAAAACCGAGCACGCCGAGTTCATCGTCAAGACCGAAATGGCCGAAGTGCTTCCGAAGCTTGCCTGGCATTACGGCGAACCCTTCGCCGACGCCTCGGCCCTGCCGAGCTACTACGTCGCTCGCGAGACGCGCAAGTTCGTCACCGTGGCGCTCAACGGCGACGGCGGCGACGAAAACTTCGCCGGCTACATCCGCTACTTCGCGATGAAGGCCGCGCGCCTGGCCGATTCGCTCCCCGGGCCCATCTTAGGCTTACTGCGCGCCAGCGCAGAATGCCTGCCCGAACACGACGCGCCGATCGGCAACGTGTGGCGCGCCAAGCGCTTTCTGCGCTCGATCCTATCGAACGACCTTCCCGGGCGCCATCTCAAGATGGTCGGCTTCTTCTCCGAGGACGACAAGCCCGCGTTGTACAGCGACGCTTTCAAGAAGCGTTTGGGTGCGTCGATCGGCGAGTCCCTGCGCTACATTCGCGCCGCATTTGCCGCCTGCGAGGGCGAGGATTTCGTCAACCGCATGCTCTGCGTGGACTTCAAGACCTATCTGCCCGAGTGTCTGATGGCGAAGGTGGATGTGGCGACGATGGCATGTTCGCTTGAAGGCCGTTCGCCATTGTTGGATCACGTTTTCGTCGAGACCGCGTTCCGCATGCCCGGCGACTGGAAGCTCAAGGGTCTGCGCGGCCATAAACACATCATGAAAGAAGCGTTCAAGGACCTGCTCCCCGATGAGATCTTGAATCGCCCGAAGATGGGCTTCGGCATACCGCTCGGCGCGTGGTTTCGCGGCGGACTCAAGAATTTCTGGGAAGAGCACGTGCTGTCGCCGAAGGCGCTCGCGCGGGGCTACTTCAACGAAGCGACGCTCCGGGGCCTTTGGGCCGAGAACCAAAGCGGCAAGCGCGACCACGGGTACCGGCTGTGGGCGCTCCTGATGCTGGAACTCTTTCATCGTCATGCCGACGAGGCGCTGGCTGCGCCTGCTATCGCCGTGCGTTCGTAACGGCACGGCATACCCACCTTCCGGAAACAGCTACCGTTCAACCAGAGGACAGGCACATGCTCCTCCGTTTGCCGCTTCCAGCCGTTGATCTATTACTGATGATAATCACTAGTTCCGGAACTAGTTATTTTCGTTCCGTCGTTTCCGTTCAACCATCAGTTCACTTCATGTGCTTCTGCGGGCGAACGCAGGGGATGAGCGGCGGCATTATCCGAGCTTAAGCGCCGACAGAATCAGCTGCACGCCGATGGCGGCCAGGAGCAAGCCCATGAGACGCGTGATGATATTGAGGATGGTGGGGGAGAGCTTCTTGGCGCTGTCGGCGGCGAGGGTCAGCACCCAGTAGCTGATCAGGGCCACCGTGGCGATCAGCACGTAGAAGACCATCTTCTGGGAGGCGCCGGACGCGCGTCCGGCGAGCACGATCGCGGTCGTGATCGCGCCGGGGCCGGCTAGGAGCGGGACCGCGAGCGGCGTGATCGCGATGTCGTCCTTGCTCATACCCTCGGCGAACTCCTCGGGCGTCTCGCGCATAGCCGATTTCTGGGCGCGGATCATGTCGAGCGAGGACAAGAGCAGCACGAGGCCTCCCGCGATCTGGAAGGCCGGCAAAGTGATGCCGAAGAGGCGAAAAATGGAGGGTCCGAGCAAAGCGAAGGCGGACATGACGCCGGCGCAAGTGATGCAGGCGGTGCGGGCCATGCGCCGCCGCTGCGCGGCGCTGTCGCGGGCCGTCATCGCGAGGAAGGTCGGGACCGCGGCGAAAGGGTCCACGATCGCGAAAAGCGAGCCGAAGGTCAGGAAGGCGTATTCGAGCATGACCCGGTGATTCTAGCCTTTCCGGCCTCCTCGCCGCGTTGCTCCCGGTCAAATTTCCTACAATTGACCCCCATGGACCGTGAAATCGGCGTCGGCGGCTTCGCCGTCAGCCCGTTGGCCCGGCGCTACGTCAACGAGGTGCTGGACTCCAACCGCCTGTCCTACGGTTCGTTTCACCGCCGATTCGAGACCGGCTTCGCGGCCGAACATGACTGCCGGCACGCCGTTTTTCTCAATTCCGGCACCAGCGCGCTCCAAATCGCCCTCCAGGCTCTCAAGGAAAAGCACGGCTGGAAGGACGGCGACGAGGTGATCGTCCCGGCCGTTACTTTCATAGCGACGTCGAACATCGTATTGCACAACCGCATGGTGCCGGTGTTCGCCGATGTGGACCCCCTCACCTACACGCTCGACCCTGCCAAGTTCGAGGCGGCGATCACCCCCAAGACGCGGGCCGTGATCCCGGTCCACCTCCTCGGCCTGCCCGCCGACATGGGCCCAATATCTGCGATCGCGCGTAAGCGCGGTCTTTCCATCATAGAGGACAGCGCCGAGACGATGTTCGCGCGCTACAAGGGCAAAAAGGTCGGCTCGTTGGGCGACATCGGCTGCTTCTCGACCTATATCGCGCACTACATCGTCACCGGCGCGGGCGGGCTCGCGACGACGAATGACCCAGACTTGCATGTGCGCCTGCGCAGCTTGATGAACCACGGCCGCGACTCGATCTATCTCTCCATCGACGACGACAAGGACGCGACGGGCGACAAGCTTCATGAGATCGTGTCGAAGCGCTTCCAGTTCGTATCGGTCGGTCACAGCTACCGGGCCACCGAGCTCGAGGCGGCCCTGGGCCTGGCCCAGCTCGAGGAGAAGGACGGCATTTACGCCGCGCGCACCGGCATGGCCAAACGCTTGAGCGCCGGCCTCGAGGAATTCGAGGACAGGCTCCAGCTTCCGTTTTGCCCTCCCGATCGCGACCACGCGTTCATGCTGTACGGATTGGCCCTGCGCGGCGAGGACAAGACCCCCCTCGTCAATTTTCTCGAGGATCACGGCGTCGAGACCCGAGATCTTCTCCCATTGCTCAATCAGCCGGTATACAAGAAATTGTTCGGCGACCTCGAGTCGAAGTACCCGGTCGCGAAAAATCTCAACCGCTGCGCGTTCTACATCGGCTGCCACCAGTACATGTCGCCGGCGGACGCGGACTTCGTGATCGAGCGGTTCCGCGCCTTCTTCAAGAAGCACCCCCGTTAATGGCTTCGAAGGTCTCCGTCGTCGTCGACAATCATAATTATGGCCGCTTCCTGCGGGAGACGCTCGAATCCGTCCTGTGCCAGGGGATGAGCGAGGCCGACCTCGAGATCATCGTCGCCGACGACGGGTCGACCGACGATTCACGGGACATTCTCGCGTCTTACGCCCCGCGGGTAAAAGCGCTGCTGCAAACCCGGCAAGGGCAGGCGACGGCATTTAATATCGGTTTGGCCGCCGCGACGGGAGATATCGTCTGTCTTCTCGATTCCGACGACGTGTTTCTGCCCGGCAAGCTCGAGGCCGTTGTTGAGGCGTTCAAAGATAAAAAAGTAGTCTGCGTTCAGCATTTTTTACACGACACCGACGCGCATCTCGTTCCGTTGCCGCGCCGCTTCCCATCCTGGCCCGCGCGCTACGAACTCAACGACTTTGTCGCGGGCCGCACGGAATTCACCGCGACCTCGGGGCTGGCCTTTCGCCGGGAGGTTTTGGCAAAGTGCCTGCCGATACCGAAAGATCTGTTCTATTATCTCGACGATTTTCTGACCGCGCACGCGCTTTTCTTCGGTGAGATCGCCAACATTCCCGAAGTTCTGGGGCTTCATCGTATGCACGGCGCGAACTGGTGCGCGGGCGGCCTCGAGGATCCCGCGAAGATCGAGCGGGATTTTATCGACCGCGCCAATTACGCGGCTCACCGCGAGCGCTGGCTTTCCGAGGCGGGGGTGTCCCGCGCTCCCGAGGCCGTTGACGCCGAGCGCCTGGAGCTATGGCGCCGCCGCGTCCTGCTCGAGTCTTTGCACGCCCGCCCGCTCGAGGCCGCGCGCGCCTGGAGCGAGGGGCTGTGCGGCCTTCCGAAGACCCGGCGCGCGCGCTTTCGCGCCGCGACGACGGCGCTCGCCGTGCTCTCGCCCACTTTGTATCTCGCGCTGTACGAGCTGTACTCCCAGCGATGAGCGAGACCTTCGACCTGACGGTGGTGGTGCCGACGCTCAACGAGGAGGGGGCCTTGCGCCAGGTTCTGCCGCGCCTGCGGGACACCTTCAAGCGCCTCGGCGTGCGCGGGGAAATCCTCGTCGTGGACGGCCGCTCGGATGACGCGACCGTCGCCGTCGCCGAGGCCGGCGGCGCGCGCGTGCTGACGCAGACCGGACGCGGCCTCGGGGGCGCCCTGCGCGAGGGCCTGAGCGCGGCCGCCTCGCCTTGGGTGGCGGTCGTGGACGCCGACGGCTCTCATCCTCCCGAGATACTGGCGGACATGTGGGCCAAACGCGGCGAGGCCGACCTCGTCATCGCCTCGCGCTACATTCCCGGCGGCTCCGCCGTCATGGGTCCCGTGCGCCAGATTCTAAGCCGCTTGCTGAACCTGATCGCGCGCCTCGTTCTCGACTTGCCCGCCCGCGACTCCTCGGGCGGTTTCCGCCTCTACCGCGCCGAGCTTGTGCGCGCGGCATGCGCCGATTCCACCGCGAATGATTTTACCGTCCAACAGGAGCTGCTCGTCGCCGTTCTGTCGCGCGGCGGCCGCGTTCTTGAGATTCCGTTCCGCTACGAGCCCCGTCTCGACGGCGCTTCGAAGGCCTCGGCCCTGCGTCTGGCCCCGGCCTACCTTCGCATGCTGCTCAGGCTGCGCGGCCGGAGTCGGGCATGACCACCTTGACGCGTCTTGAGACGCTGTCCGCGGCCGACCGCTTCAACGACGAGGTCTGGAACAGGGTTGAACCCTTCATCGGAACCGACATCCTCGAAGTCGGGATGGGCATCGGCATCTTCACGGAGAAGCTGCTCGTGCGCGGAAAGGTTTTCGGCGTGGACATCGTGCCCGAGTTCGTGGAAGAGGCGCGCCGCCGGCTCGGCGCGCGGCCGGGGCTGGAGTCTCTCGTCGCCGACATGGGCGCCGTTTTGCCCGATTCCCTGCGCGGGCGCGGCTTTGATACCATCGTGTGCATGAACGTGCTCGAGCACATCGAAGACGACCGCGGGACATTAAAACGATTATTGTCCATGCTCAACCCCGGAGGGCGTCTCATCCTGGTCGTACCCGCTTACCGTTGGCTCTTCAATCCGTTGGACTCCAACGACGGCCATTTTCGGCGCTATGAAAGAGCCGAGTTGAACGAAAAACTAAATACTGCGGGTTTCAATGTCGTGCATGAGTCGTGCTTCAATTTGTTCGGCATCGTCGGCTGGTTTTTGAACGGAACGATCCTGCGCCGAAAGGATTTGCCGGCCGGTCAGATGGGCCTGTTCAACGCGGTCGCCCCGTTTTTGTTTTGGTTCGAGCGCCTGGTCGGCCCGCCCATGGGCCTCTCGTTGCTCGCGGTGGGAACCAAGCCGTGAATGAAAAATTATCCATCGTCATCCCGGCCTACAATGAAGAGGATTCCATCAACGAGATATTGAAGAGGTGTCTCGACGCACGGGCCGTTTTGATCAAGGACGCGGGACTGTCCGGCGTGGAGGTTATACTTGTCGACGACGGCTCCAGCGACAAAACCCGCGAGAAAGCCGCGCGCTGGAAGGACGTGAAGCTGATCGTGCATGAGAAGAACAAAGGCTACGGCGCCGCGTTGATGACCGGTTTCCGCGCCTCATCCGGCGATTATCTTTCTTTCCTCGACGCGGACGGAACCTGCGATCCTCTCGCCTTTAAAGACCTCATCTCCGCGCTCCGGCGTGGGAATGCCGATATGGCGGTCGGCGCGCGTTTGCATGCCGGCTCCGAGATGCCCGCCATTAGGACCTTCGGTAACCGCTTGTACGCCCTTTTGCTGCGAAGCCTGACGGGTGTGCGCATGACCGACACCGCGAGCGGCATGCGCGTGTTCAAGCGTCGGCTCCTGCCGCGCCTGGCGCCCCTGCCGACGGGCCTGCACTTCACGCCGGCGATGACCGCGCGCGTCGCCTGCATGGGTGCTTCCCTCGTCGAGCACCCGATCCCCTACTCCGAGCGCGTCGGTCAATCGAAGCTGTCCGTGATTCACGACGGCGTGCGCTTCCTGCGCGTGATACTCGGCACCGTCTTCGCCTACTTCCCGATGCGCGTCTTCGGCCCGTTGGCCGCGATCTGCTTCGCGCTGGCGGGGGGCTTAGGCTTGATGCCGGTACGCTTCTATCTGGGCGGCTCCGGCCTTGAGGACTGGATGATCTACCGCCTGCTCACGGTGCTGACTTTGGCCGTGTGCGGCGCGATCTTCGCCGCGATCGGCCTGCTCGCGCAGAAGGCGTCGAATGCCGCGCTCAGCCGACCCGCTTCGCGGCTCGATCACCCTGTCCTGCGTGAGACGGCGGGCGTCGCCGGCGGGGCGTTGTGGCTGGCTGGCGTCGGCGTCAACTGGCCGACCGTCATCGAGTACGCCTCGACCGGCCACATCACGCGCCACTGGGGCTGGGTGCTCGTCGGCGCGCTCGCGGTCATCTGCGGCACGGTGCTCGTCTCTCTCTCCATCGCGCTCGGCGCATTCGCGCACCTCCCGACGCGCGGGGACGCTCCGTGAGAGGCAAGCGGCTGCTGGTGCTGCTGACCTACAACGAGTTCGAGGCCCTGCCGAAAATATTCGACCGCCTGCCGCTGTCCGCGGCCGACGAGGTGCTGGCCGTGGACGGCGGATCCACGGACGGGACGATCGAGTTTCTCCGCTCCAAGGGCGTGAAGGTCCTCGGCCAGCCGCGCCGCGGCCGGGGCGTCGCGTTTCGACTGGCGCTCGAGGCCGCCGACGCCGAGACGATCTGCTACTACAGCCCCGACGGCAACGAGGATCCCGACGACATTCCACGGCTATTTCAGAAAATCGAGGCCGAAGGTCTCGACCTGGTGGTGGCGTCGCGCATGATGAAAGGCGCCTACAACGAGGAGGACGTCCACTGGTGGCGTCCGCGCAAGTGGGTCAACCAGCTCTTCACCTTGGCCGCGAACCTGCTCTGGAACCGCGGCCCCTACGTCGAGGACACGATCAACGGCTTTCGCGCCGTGCGCGCCGATTCGCTGCGGCGCTGCGCCTGCGACGCCGACGGCTTCCCGATCGAGTATCAGATGTCCATCCGCATGATGAAGCTGGGGTTCGTGACCGGCGAGCTCCCGACCCACGAATACCCGCGCCTGGGCGGACACAGCACGGCCCACTCCTGGCCCACCGGCGTGGCCTTCGTCAAGACGCTCGTCCGCGAGCTCTCGCTCGGCCGCGGCGTCCAAAAATCCGCAATACAGCCCGTTTATATACAATGAGCGACCATGTCTGAGCAACGCCGCGACCTGCGCGCCGACGCGGAAACCTACGCCCACCGGGCGATAGTCGCCTGGCTGCCGCTGCTGTACCTCCTCATCTCTTCGCTGTTCTTCCTGCGCACCTACGACTCCGCGCAGGTGAAGATCTCGATGATGCAAATGGGCGGCTTGGGCCTGCTCACTCTGTGGCTGGTGCGTCTGGCCGTGGCCGGCCGCCACGCCCTCAATCGGGAAGACCTGGTTTGCTTGTCGCCGTTCCTCGCCTACCTGTTCTGGGGCGTGTTCTCATACTGGAAGTCGCCGTATCACATGTCGTCGACCGACTTCTTCCTGCGTCACCTCTTCTACATGATCGTGTCGCTGATCACGATCTATGAGTTCGACGAGGCCGCGGTCGCGCGCCTCTTTAAGATCATGATCTGGACCGCCTGGATCGCGATCGGCTACGGCGCGCTTCAATTCGTGGACAACACCGCCTTCCCGCGCGGCGTGGGCAAGGGGATCGATCCTTTCGTCTGGCGCGGCGCCTTCAGCGACCGCGTGTTCTCAACCTACGGAAATCCGAACTTCTACGGCGACTATCTCGTCATCATGTTCCCGATACTTGTGACGCAGTGGTTCAAGACCCGGCGCTGGAACCTGATCGTCCTGATCGCCCTGCTCCTGCTCAGCCTCGTCAAGACGGGCACGAAGGGGGCTTGGCTCGGCTTCGCGATGGGGTGCTTCATCTTCGGCGTGATCGGCCTCGTGTTTTTTCCCGAGCAGAGCCGACCCTACCGCAAGCAGTTGCTCGGCATCGTCGGCGGCCTGGTGCTGGGCTTTGTCGGCTACACGGCCAAGGACCTGACCTCGCGCGTCGTCTCGATCAATTTTCGCCTGTTTACCTGGGAGGCGACTTGGGAGATGATTCGCACCAACCCCTGGACGGGCACGGGTATCGGCTCCTTCCCGCCGATTTATCCCGCCTTCCGCCGCCCCGCGATCTTCCACATTGAGGGCAAGCACAACACCGAGACCGACCACGCCGAGAACGAATATTTGGAGCAGTTCTTCGACAACGGCATCCTGGGCTTCGGCATCTTCCTCTGGCTCATCTACAGCACGCTCGTCGTCGGCTTCCGCTCGCTGGGCCAGCTGACGACCACGGCCATGCTTAAGGACGGCCGTCCGCCGCCCCGCGCCTTCGATCTGATCGGCGTGATCGTCTCGTTTATGGGCATGCTCGGGCACAACTGCTTCGACGTCAGCCTGCGCTTCGTCTCCTCCGGCGTCTACCTGGGCCTGTTGTCGGGCCTTATCGTCAACGTCGCGCGCGGTAAGGCGCTTTTCGAGCTTCACGCGCGGCCCGCCGAGGCCCCCGCCGCTCCAGAAGATGCGTCCTCACTGAAGACATTCTCGGAAATGCTGATCTGGCCGCTGCGCATCGCCGCGGCCGGCGGCGTCCTTTACCTCGCATTCTTCAGAAACTGGTCGCAGCTGCGCCAGGTTCCGTTCGGCGGCATGTTCGGGGAGTTCTGCCTGCTGCAGGGGCCGCTGTCCCGCGTGCCCGGCGGCGGCGAACTTCTCCAGTGGTGGCTTGCCTGGGGCGTCTTCGCCGCCTGCATGCTCTGGCTCGGCTGGGTCATGATCCGCCTGTGCCTGCTCTCGGAAAATCCCGTCGTGCCGCTGATCGTGCTCGCCATGCTGACCCCCCTGTACCAGTTCTGGGGCTACTTCAAGGCCGACATCCATCACAATGTGGCCATCTACTTCTCCAAGGAACGGCAGTGGGAGCCGGCCGTCGGCAACTATCTGATCGTCAACAAGCTCAACCCCGACTTCGTCATGTCGAAGTACTTCCTCGGCAACGTCTTCAACGACCGCTTCAACATGACCAAGGCGTATCTCCCCAACTGGGGGGACACCGACAACGTCCCGCACGACGACTACGAGCGCGCGATGTACTGGTACGACGAAGTCCGCAAGCTGGCGCCGAACTATGTGCAGATGCACCACCAGATCGGCAACCTGCACCTGCGCCGCGCCGAATACGCGACCAACAACGGCCACCCCGATGAAGCCGCCAAATATTTGGACATGGCTCTGACGCGATTCAAGCTCTACTACCAGGTCGATCCGGTCTTCGCGCCGAACTACTACCGCATGGCGCAGATCTACATGATCCGCAAGCAGTTCGATCTCGCCGTGAAAACTTACCAGGCACAGATCGACGCGCTGCGCTGCGCGGCGGACGCATCTTTGCTCGACAAGCCCTGGCTGCGCAACTCGATCCTCTCGTATCAGACCTACGAGCAGCTGGACGGCGAGTGGCGGCATCGCCACGTCGGCGCGGCCCGCGCACGCGAGTCCGCCGAGGCCTACACGAGCATGGCCAACGCTCTGTTCATGGGCAACCGCTTCGAGGAGGCCGAGCAGGCGTACCGCACCGCGCTCTCCTACGATCAGGCCTTCGACATGGCCAAGAAGAACCTCGAGGTCACCTACCGTCGCGCCCAGGCCGACGGCCGTCTGAAGCCCGCGAAAGTGGAGCCCGGCGTGAAGGTCGTTCCGGGCCTGCCGATTCCGACGGGCTGGATCGTCCTTCCTAAGAAGTAGAGCGGCGCAGAGGCGGAACGGCGGCGGCTATCAAGATCTCCGTGAGTGCTTCCGTTTTGCCGTTTCCAGCTCCCGCCGATCTACTTTGGTAGATAATCACTCGTTCCGGAACTAGTGATTATCGTTAGTTTTTTCGTTCGCCGTGTCCGTTGCCAACCGATATTCTTAGCCTTGAGCTCTAACGCGTGTTAGGCGGAGGTTTTCGCGCGTAGGAGCGCGTTCTCGGTTGCGATCAGCGGATCGATGAGGGAGTAAACCGACCGTTCCTCGGGGGTCGCCAGGACCGGGTGGTGGCGGACGGTGAGCCAGGCCTTGCGCGCTTCCTTCGCGGCGGCCAGGAGCGGGGCGGGTACGAGCGTCGCTCTATAGACGGGCATGTCCTTCGCCGCGTCGCCCAGTTCCTTCAGCATGAACTCGCGCGCCTTGGCGGGCTGAAGATTCTTGACCAGGTAGGACGCGATTTCGTGGACGATCTTGCGTTTTTCCGCCTCGATGATGTCGGGGGGCGTGCCGCCGGCGACGAGCGCCGCCATGCCTTCGGGATACTCCTCGAGCCATTTGTGCGTGACCTGGCCCTCGTGGATGCGGCGGATCGCCAGGCGCTCGTAGATCACGCCCACCTTGACGCCGTCGGCGAGCATGCGCGCGTATAATTCGTTGTCGAGGATAATCATGTCCGAACGGTAATGTCCGTACTTTTTATACAGGGCCCGCGGGATAGCGAGGTTCGTCGTGAGATACGGCAAGAATTCTTCACCCACGGCGTAGTGGCCCGGAACCTTGCCTTCGGCGATCTTCATGCCGGGCGGAAATGCCGTTCCGATCAGACGGTCGTAGCGGTGCAGCCAGCCGTCGGAGAAAACGAAACCGGCGTTCGGACGCTTCTTGAAGAATTCGACGAATGTCTCAAGGCGATTTAATGTCCAAAAGTCATCCGAATCGATGTTCGTGATCCATTTGCCCGCCGCCATCTCGAGCGCCATGTTGCGGCACGCCATGTTGCCGATGTTTTTGGGAACCCGGGTGTACTTGAAGCGCTTATCCTTCGTCCACGCCTTGATCATCTCCGGGGTATCGTCCACTGACCCGTCATCGACGATCAATACCTCGTAGTCGCCGCAGGTCTGGCGCGCGACGGTGGACAGAGCCCCGGGCAGCATGTGCGCCCGGTTGTAGGTGGGAAGAACGATCGAAAAGAGCGGCTCGCTCACTCGGCCAGCAGCGCCTCGATCTTGCCCGTGATGTCCTTGCCGACGGGGTTGGCGTCGGGGCCGAAGCGCGCGACGATCCTGCCGTCTTTATCGGCCAGGAACTTGGAAAAATTCCAGGGAATGTCTCCGTTGAAGCCGGATTCCGTGGTCAGGTACTTATACAGCGGATGGATCGCGGGGCCTTTCACGCTGATTTTCGAATAGAGATCGAACGACAGGGCGAATTTCGTCAGGCAAAAGCTCTTGATGTCGGCGTCGGTGCCCGGCTCCTGCGCACCGAACTCGTTGGCCGGGAATGACGCGATGCGCAGGCCTTTGTCCTTGTACTTCTGATACAGCGTCTCGAGGTCGGTATATTGCGGGGTGAAGCCGCACAGCGACGCGGTGTTGACGATGAGCAGCGGGTGGCCCTTGTACTTCGAGAGCTTGGCGGACTTGCCGTCGATGTTCGTCATCTCGAATTCGTAGATGCGGCCCTTCGTTTTTTCAGCTTGCATCGGGTTCACCTCGGGTTTCTTGGATAGGGCGGCGCGGGCGGAAAACACCGCCGCGGCCGCGCCCATCCTCGCCTTTCGAAAGATTTCCTTCATAAGGGTGATTCTACCTTTTGAGTGTTTTGAGTGTCAGGCCTAACAATTCGTTGAATTCTTTCCGGCGATCCAGCTGGCCGCGGCTAGGATGTCGCGGCGAACGACGGTGGGCTTCGTTTTGTACGCCTTGTCGCGCCCACCTTTCCCCGTACGCACGAGGACCGAGGCGCAACCGGCGCGGCGGGCGCATTCGACGTCCGAGGTTTTGTCGCCGATCATGAAGGAATTCGCGAGGTCCAGGCCATACTTCCGCTTGGCGGCCAGGAGCATCCCCGTGCCGGGCTTGCGCCACGGATGTCCGCTGTCGGGTCCGTGCGGGGAGACGAAGATCGCGTCCCACTTTGCCCCGGTCTTCGCCAAGCGACGTTTGAGCTCGGCATGTATCCGGCGCATGGCCGCCAAGGTGAAATAACCGCGGGCGACTCCCGACTGATTGGTAACGATGACGATCTTGAAGCCCGCCCCGCGAAGTAGCTTGAGGGCCCGGGGCGCGCCCTTGTAGACCTTGAGGCCCGCGATCGAGCCGAGGTAATCCGCGTCATGGATGAGGACGCCGTCACGGTCGATGAAGACGGCTCGTGCGCATTTCTTCACGAATAGATTTTAGCTTATTGACGTCGGGCGAAAAGAATTCAACGAATTGTTAGGCCTGACACTCAGGACAGGCGGCGGCGGGCGCCCTGGAGCAGGTTGCGGCCCAGGCTGAAGGTCATGCGGAACTTCTCGAAGGAATCCCGGTCGTCCGTTCCGAAGCGGCGCATGGCGTGGGGATCGGTCGCTTTCTTCACGAAGCCCGCGACCGTGGTGAGGCCGCAATGATAACCCGCTTCTTTTAAGAGGCGCGTTGTCGCCGGGCTGAAGTCGTCGTAGTCGCCGTTGGGGTAGCAGAACAGATCGCAAGAGCGTCCTATATTCTTTTCGACGAGAGATTTTGAGAGCGCGAGCTCGCGGCGGCCTTGAAGTTCGTCGAGCAAGGTAAAGATGGTGTGGGTGTGACCGTGGCTTCCGATCTCCAGCAAGCCGGAGTCGGCCATTTCCTTGGTCTGCGCCCAGGTCAGCGGCCGGTAATTCTCCGGGGCGCCCGAGTCGAGGATCAGCTTCCGTCTAAATTCGACTTCGACGGGGGCGATGAGCGTCTCGCGCTCGGCGGGGAGCAGGTCTTTAGCGCGGCGCTGGATCGCTTGCAGCCGCTCGCGTCGAGCATGCGGGTTTCCAGGCACGCCCGCGAAGGCGTGCTCGAGGCGGTCGGGCCACAGCGGAACGCGCTCATCGACGAATTGCGTCGCGACGAACAAGGTCGCCGGGACTTGCGCCTCGCGCAAGACGGGGAAGCCGAGCGTGTAGACCGACTCGTAGCCGTCGTCGATGGTGAGCGCGACCGCGTAGTCGGGCAGCGCCGGTCCGCCCGACAACGAGGCGGCGACCTGACGTAATGTCACGACGTTGCCGTTTTCTTTTAAGAAGGCCAATTGGCGCCGGAATGCTGTTTGTTGGAGGCGGTTGCCCTGATAATTGACGATGCCCTCCGACGGGCGATCGGTAAATCCGTGATACATGAGAACAACCGCGTTGCGGCGCCGAAGCCACCGGAGCGGGCGGTCGAGGCCGAGCGCGAAGGACGCTTTCAAAAAATAATTATTCACGGGAACATCAAGTCGTGGTCGCTGTCGATGCCCTGAGTGGGCAAAGTTCCGGAGAGCATTTCGGACGCGATCGTGTCGGCGCCGTGCCAGGCGTAGCGTAGCGGGCGCGCGCGGCGCAGGACGGGGGCCGCCGCCGCGAGCAGGGCCGCGTCGTTTCCGGCCAGCCACGCGTCGTCGGCGTTTTGGTCGAGAGCCCAGCGTGCGAAAGCCTTGACCATGGCGGCGCGCTCCGGAGCGGGACCGGGGCCGACGAGGAGCAGATGCGCGCGGCACCGGCCAAGGCTCGTGAACAGCCGGAACACCGCGCTCACGCCGCCGGCCTCGGCCAGGACGTGCTCGCCGCGGCGCGGATTTTCGAGCAGGCGCCAGCGGACCCAATCCGCGTCGTGGACGACGCGTGTCGCGGCCGAGGTGTCATCGAAACGCTCGGAGAGGCCGCCGGCATCCATCGGAAGGGGGCTCGTTGTGACCTCGGGAGCGCCGAAGGTCAGCGTTTTTATGAGGGCGCGGGCCGTAAAGGTCAGGACCGGACCCGCGGCGGCGGCGAGGGGGCCGTAGCGGCGGCGCAGGGGTCCGGACAGCTCGAGCGGCTGGCTGCGCACGCTCGCGTCGGCGCGCTCGGTCCAGCCGAGCTTGAGGAACACGCGCATAGACAGGTCGTTGCAGAAGGTGATGCGCCGCGGACACAGCGCCATCCAGGCCTCGGTCAAGGTCTTGCCGTGCCCCTTCCCTTGAAACTCGGGCAGGATCGAGAAGTCGACGAACCAGATCGCCGTCTCCGACGTGCCCGCGTGCGCGAGCTTGACGGGAATCGCGCCCGCGTGGCCGACGACGCGCTCGCTTTCGACGAGGACAAGCGGCTCGATTCCATCGAACTTCCCGACCCGGTACAGCCATTCCCAGTGCTCGGCGAGAAAAACCGCCCGGTCCGGAAAGGCGTCGGCGTAGAAGCGGCGCAGGGCGCCTTCCTGGACGCTTGACGCCTTGCGGATCTCAGGCATCGTTTTAGTGGTGGCCGACGGAGGCCGTGCCGTCCTCGAGGTACTCGCGGACCTTGTAGCGCGACGCGCTCCAGATGAAGAGGCCGGAGAAGCTGAGCATCAAAGCGGCGAAGAACCAGAAGAACGACGCGCCCTGGAACTTGTTGATTTCGGAAACCCACGCGGTCAGCTCGTTGCCGGCGAAGACGGTCAGGAACCAGAAGCTCATGATCGTGCTTTTCATCTGCCGCGGCGCCTGCGTGTAGGCGAACTCGAGGCCGGTGATGGAGACCATGATCTCGGCGATGGTGATCAGAAGATACGGGATGAACTGCCAGCCGATCGAGGGCACGACCCCCGCGTCGATCGTCGTCTGGATCAGGGCCGCGGCCGCGAAGGAGCTCGCCGTGATCACCATGCCGCCGGACATGCGGCGCAGCGGCGTCATCGCGTAGCCGTAGGTCTTTTCGATGAAGGGATAGACGCCCTTGGCGAAGATCGGAATTAAGACCATGACCATGATCGGGTTCAGCGCCGAGATCTGCGAAGCCTCGAACTGGATGCCGAGGAAGTTCAGGTTCATCTGCTGGGCCTGCAGCACCCACGACGAGCCGTGCTGGTCGAACAGGGCCCAAAACACCGAGACGGTCGCGAAGACCTTAAAAATGTCCTTCGCCGCGCGCGCGCCCTCGACCTCGTCGGCCGAATATTTGGACAGCGCCGCCGAGAAAAAGTCGCCCCTGGCGGCACGTTTGCCCGCCAGGGCCGCGAGGAAGATGGGCATGAAGCCCGACTTGCCGGTCTTGCCCGTCGGAGGCACGTTGACGAAGCGCTTGCGGCCGAGCCAGAACACGACAGTGGCGACGGCCATCAGGATGCCGGGGATGCCGAACGCCCAAGAGGGCCCGTACTTGACGAGCACCCATGGGGTGAGCAAGGTCGAGAAGAAGGAGCCGAAATTGATCGCGAAGTAGAAGATGTCGAAGATCTTCGGAATGAGCTCCTTGTTCTTGTCGGTGAACTGGTCGCCGACATGGGCCGAGACGCAGGGCTTAATGCCGCCCGCGCCGAGCGCGACGAGGCCGAGGCCGAAATAGATTCCGGTCTTGGTTTCGAACATCGAGAGCACGAGGTGGCCGAGGCAGTACACGATCGAGAGCGTCATGATCGTGCGATACTTGCCCCAGAAGCGGTCGGAGAGCCAGGCGCCGAGCAGCGGCGTGAAATAGCAGGCCGAGACGAAGTGGTGATAGACGGCGGTCGCCTCGTGCTTGGGCATGGCGAGCTGGGAGACCATGAACACCGTGAGGATCGCGCGCATGCCGTAGTAGCTGAAGCGCTCGCAGGCCTCGTTGCCGACGATGTACTTGATCTGCGGCGGGAAGTTGTGGGTCCTGGTCATTTGACGAGTTTAAACTCCTTGAGCGCCTTCCTCAGCGCGGGGCGATTTTCCGGCGACAGAGAGGTCAGCGGCAGGCGCGGCTCCGGGCGGCAGGCGCCCATCAGCGCGAGCGCGGCCTTGCCCGGGATCGGGTTGGTCTCGATGAACAGCGACTTGATCAGGGGGAAGAGCTTAAGGTGAAGCGCGGCGGCGCGTTTGAAGTCGCCTTTGAGCGCCGCGGCGCACAACGCCTGCGTTTGTTTCGGGGCCACGTTCGCGACGACCGAGATGACGCCGCGCGCGCCGACGGACATCATCGGCACGGTGAGCGAGTCGTCCCCGGAAAGAACGGTAAAGCTCGGGGGCGTCAAAGATAATATCTCGGAGACCTGGTCGAGCGAACCCGCCGCTTCCTTGACCGCGATGATCGTCGGGCAGTCCTTGGCCATGCGCGCGATCGTTTTCGGCGCGATATTGACGCCCGTGCGGCCGGGGATGTTGTAGACGACGATGGGCAGGCGGGATTCGCGCGCGACGGCGCGGAAGTGCTGATAAATGCCTTCCTGCGTCGGCTTATTGTAATACGGGGCAAGCACGAGTAGCGCGTCCGCCCCGAGACTCTCGGCCTCGCGCGCGGACTCGACCGCCTTCCAGGTCGCGTTCGTGCCCACGCCGGCGATGACGGGGATCTCGCCGCGGGACTCGTCGCAGGCGATCTCGATGGCGCGGCGGTACTCCTCATGCGTCAAGGTCGCGGCCTCGCCCGTCGAGCCGCAGGGCACCAGGCCGCGGGTGCCGCCCTGGATCTGGCGGCGAATGAGCCGGCGATAGGCGGCCTCGTCAAGGCGGCCCTCCCGGTCGAACGGGGTGACCAGCGCGACGTACGAGCCTTCGAACTTCATATCGAGACCTCTCCTGAGAAAACAGTCTTGCCCGGACCTTCCAGCCGGGGGCCGCCGTCGAAGGAAACGGACAGCGTGTCGCTGCTGCGAACCGCGACGCGGACTGGCGCGCGGCCGAAGCCGAGCATGCGCGCGACGAACGCCGACGCGACGACCCCGCTGCCGCAGGCGAGCGTCTCGTCCTCGACGCCGCGTTCGTATGTCCGAACACGCAGGATATTTCCGTCGATTTGGACGAAATTGACATTGGCGCCCGCCCGACCGAAAATTTTATGGAACCGGAGCTCCCGTCCGAGTTCTCCGACGTTTATTTTTTCGACGTCGCGAACGAAGACGACAGCATGGGGCACTCCGGTGTCGACGCAATGAACCGCCGTTCGGCGGCCTCCGACGTTCAGGACTCGCCCTAATCGCAGCTTCTTGGGCGCCGGCATGGAGACCTCGGCCCGCCCCTTGCCCGTCAAACGCGCGCTCAGCCGCCCGCGATTGGTCTCGAGAGTGAATTGCTTGCCTTTGACCCAGCCGCGCGCCGAGGCCCACAGGGCGGCGCAGCGCGAGCCGTTGCCGCAGAACGCGGCGGACCCGTCGGCGTTCCAATAATCCATGCGAATCTTTCCGGCGCGGCGCGTCATCACCAACAGCCCGTCGGCCCCGATGCCGCTGCGCCGGGCGCACAAGGCGCGCGCCAGGGCCGCGCCGGATCTGCCCTTGGGCAGCCCCGGGAGCAGCACGAAGTCGTTGCCCGCGCCCGAGAGCTTCCAGAAGGCCGTCTTCATTTTGGAGCCGAAGCGAGCTTGCCGTACAAAGCGCGGGCCGCGCGGGCGGAAAAGTCGAGACGCGCGGAGACGGTCAAAGGGGACAACTCGAGGAGCGCCTTCGAAGGCAGGCCCGAGGCGAGATCGGCCCGGGCGAGCGCCCAAAGTGCGGCGGCGTCGCCGGGCGACTCCTTGAGTATCAAGTCCGCTTCGACGCGGGCCTCTCTCGGACGCGCCGCCTCGATGAGCCATAAGGCCTTGGCGCGGCGGACGCCGACGCCCGCGTCGAGCGACAGGGCGTCGTCGAGTGCCGCGAGCGCGCCCTTGAGGTCTCCCTGCGCGCGGCGGGCGAGGGCGGTCAGCACGCTGCCCTCGGAATTTTTCGGATCGAGGGCGCTCGCGCGCGCCAGGGCCAGTTCCGCGGTCACCCATTCGCGCTGCGCGAGCAAGGTCTCGGCGTAGGCGCGCCAGACGCTCGCGCGGTCGGCGAGCGTCTCAAGCGCGGCCTCATAGTGCGACGCGGAGCGGTCGAGGAAGCCGAGACGGCGGTCGATCTCGGCGAGGCCGAGATGGGCGCCGAAGTGCCGGGGTTCGTAAATGAGCGCCTTGACGTAAAAAATACGGGCCTGCTCATCGAGTCCGGTGCGATGGAGCAGGTCGCCCTGGCGCGTGAGCAGGTCCACGTTCTTGGGAAACAGCTTCACGCCTAGCTGGTAGTAGCCGATCGCCTCGTCCATCCGGCCGAGACGGTCGAAGTTGTCGCCCATCAAGATATAGGCCTGGCGAAGATCGGTTCCGCGCAGAGTCTGCAGAAAATCGGGAGTCAGCGCCGCGATGACCTCGATGGGTTTGTTCGCGTCGGATAGCTCTTGAATGGGACGTATCTTTTTGTCCGAGGGCTCGCCCCAAGGACGCCAGGCTCGGGCCGGAGCCGTGAGGAGAAGCAGGGACAGTAGGAAAGCGCCCCGGATCATTTAACCGCCGGAGCGCCCCAGCCGTCCGCCAGCTTGGGGATCGAAGCCAGGATCAGGCTTTCTTTCGCGGGCTCGAGGCGCGAGGATGCGGAAATGATGCCCTTCTCGATCGCCTCCACGACGCGGTGATCCTCGAACATGCCGATGTCGCCGACCGGCGGCTCGATGAGAAAGTCCGCCTGCTTGCGCTGTTCTTGGGAGAGGTACGAACCACGAATGTCGATGACCTGCATGAGCGACTCGAGCACGTTCTGCGGCCGCGACGTCGTGTAGTCCGTTTCGGTCACGCTCGCGATCGTCCATTCCGCTCCGAGCAAGCGTGCGGCGTCGACGGGAATGTAATCCACGACGCCGCCGTCCACAAGGAAACGGTGGCGATACTCGAGCGGTTTGAATATGCCGGGAAGATTCATGCTCGCCCTCACGGCCTTGGCCACGTCGCCGTCGCGAAAGATGATGGCCTCACCCGTGTACACGTCCATCGCCACGCAGGCGAAAGGCTTGAGAGTCTGATCGAAGCGGATGGCGCCGAGGCCCTTACGCAGCATGACTTCCGTTTTTTCTGAGGAGAGGAGCTTGTCGAACAGCAGAAGCGAGATCAGGCGCGCCGACGACAGGTCGTTGCCGCTGCCGACCTTGATCGTCGAGGCGAGCTCGCGAATCTTCTTCGGCGGCATGCCCGACGCGTACATGGCACCCATGACCGCGCCCATCGAGGTCCCCGCGACCGAATCGATCGGGAAGCCCGCGTCCTCGAGCGCCTGGATCACGCCGATATGCGCGACGCCGCGCAGGGAGCCCGCCGACAGCACGAGTCCGACCTTGGGGCGCCGGTTGACCGGGGCCTGGCGCACCTCGCGCCACAGATGATCGCGCAGCAACGCCTCGGCGGATAGATCGGGCGCGGCGGCCGCCGGCGCGGCGAGCAGAAGCGCCAGCAAAAATATCATTGCGGCAGCTCCCGACCAACGGCGCGCTCGAATCGCGCGCGGGCCAGGATGTGCTCCGTGACGGCGGAGAGATAGGCGAGCCGCATCTCGAGGACTCCGTCGTGGGCGCGCAGGCGCGAAAGGACCGGACCGGATTTTCCGACGGCGTCGTCGTAAAGAGCCGAGACCTTCTTCCACTGGCTTTCGCAGCGCGGCCACTCTTCCTGCCACCAGCGCAAAGTCTCGGCGGCTTGGCGGACCTCGAGGCGCACGCTGTCTTGGAGAGCGGCGCGGGTCAGCTCGCCCTGGCGCTGTTCGGCGCGCTTTTGCTTGAGTTGGCTCCAGAAATCGTAGGCGAAGGGGATCCTGATGCCGAGCGTCACATCCCAGTTGTTGTTCTTGAGCGGGAAACGCTGGGCGGTCAGCTCGTAGTCGCCGGCGAGGAACACGGTCGGATTGCGGCGGCCGAGCGCCAGGTTCACCCCGATCGCGTCCATTTGCACGCGGTAAGTCTGCGACTGGAGTTCGGGGCGCAGTTCCATGGCCCAGATCACGGCCTTCTCCACCTCGGTCTTCGCGGGGCGTGTCTCGAGGGTGCCCTGCACGCGGAAGGGGGTATCGAGCTCGAGGCTTAGGGTATTGAGGAACTGCAGGCGCGCGCTGTCGAGCGCATGATTGGCTTGCGCGGAGCGCGAGCGCGCGAGGCCGAGCGCCGCCTCGGCTTCAACGCGTTCCCAGGGCCCCAGAGCTCCCTTCCCGGCCGCCTCGGCGCTTTTGAGATGCAGTTCGAAGACGCTCGCGCGCTCCTGCATCAACAAAAGACGGTAGAAGGCCTCCTTCGCCCGCAAGTTGACGTCCATCTTGACTGAGTCCCGGTTGGACAAGGCCTGCTTTTGCGAGGCCTGGGCGAGGCGCAGCGTGTTCAGCGTGCGTCGCCCCTCGTAAAGCGGCATGTTGAAATAGGCGCGGCCGGAGTATATGTTCTCGCTGGACGCTCCCGGGAACAAAAGCATGCTGCGGAATTCGGGAGACAGGGCGAACGGATAGCGCGCGGCGTACTTGGTGGCGCTCGCCTGCAGACCGATGTCGGGCAGAAAGCGCAGGCGCGCCTCGGTGACGCGCGCGTCGGCGATGATGACGTCCTGCTCGGCGCTCTGGAGCTTGGGATCGTTGCGCATGAGCCTTAGGGTCTCCTCGATCGTATACACCCGCTCAGGGGCGAAACGCGCGGGACCCTGCGCGAAGGACAGCGTCCCGGCGAGAGAGAGGCATAGAACGGCGGCGAGAAGTCGATTCATGCTCAGTGTGACGGCGAAAACGGTCAGACTTTAAAGGACTTGGTCAGGTGGTCGAGCTCGACCTTGAGCGCCTTAAGGTCGTCGCGCGCGCTTCCCGCGTCGGCAGGCAGGCGTTTGGCGATCTCCTCGACTCTCTCGGACAGGCGCTGGGCGAGGTTCCGGTCTTTCTGGAGCAGGGCCTGGAGCGCGGCGGCCATGGCGTTGAACTCCTCCTGAAGCTCCATGAGCTCGTCGCCCGTGCGCAGGGCGACGCGGTGCGTCAGATCTCCGGCGCTTAAAGACTGGCAGCTTTTTTCAAAACGGTAGATCGGGCCAGCGAAGCGATGGGAGACGTACAGCGAGATCAGGAGCATTAAGCCCAGATACAGCGCGACCTTAACGAGCAGGACCGTGTTGAACTGCCCGACAAGGCCGCTGGTCGACGGGCACTCCGTCAGCATCACGCGCATCAGCGAGTAGTACACGTCTCCGCCCACGATCATCGAGGCGACAAGCACGCTCAGGAACACCATCCCGATGTACTTGAGCTGCAGCGAACGCTTGACGAGGACGGTCTTGCGTTGGAACCGCTGATCGTCGTCGGCTTCTTTGTCCATAATAGTCCGGTCCGGTCAGAGCAGATCGTCCGAGAATCTAAGCCACTCGGGCGTCACGGTCTTGAGCTTGGCGGTCGCGGCTTCGAGGCTGACGGCGATCACGGCGTCGCCCTTGAGCGCCGTCATGTGGCCGAACTTTCCCGCATGAACGAGGTCCGCGGCCGCAACGCCGACGCGCGTGCCGAGAATCCGGTCGAACAAGGTGGGGGGACCGCCGCGCTGCATGTGGCCGATGACGGCGGAGCGCGTCTCGATCTTGGTTTGGGCCTCGATGATCTTGGTCAGGCGTTCGGCGACGCCGCGGTCCTTGAGGATCATGTGGCCGAACTCGTCGAGCGCCTCTTCCTTCTTTTCGCCCGAGATATTGACGGCTTCGGAGGCGACGACGATGGCGACGTTTTTCTTGGCGTGCGCGATCTTAAGCTTGGCGCACATGTCCTTGACGTCGACCGGGCGCTCGGGCACGCACAGGTAGTCGGCGCCGGCGCCGATCGCGGCGTACAGCGCGACCCAGCCGGCGTGACGACCCATGACCTCGAGGACCATGATGCGGCGGTGGGAGCGGCCCGTGTCGATGAGGCGCTCGACGGCCTCCATGGCGAGCGTGGCCGCCGTGTCGAAGCCGAACGTGTAATCGGTCGCGTCGAGATCATTGTCCATCGTCTTGGGCACGCCGACGACGTTGACCTTGTTCTCCTTGTAGAGCTTGTTGGCCACGCCGAGGGTGTCCTCGCCGCCCATGGCGACGAGCGCGTGCAGGTTCAGCTTTTTAAAGGTCTCGAGTACCGCGGGGACGCCGCCCTCTTTCTTGTAGGGGTTCGTGCGCGAGGTGCCGAGCATCGTGCCGCCCTTGCCCACCATTTCGCGGACGTCGTCGGGGCCGATCGGCTTAGCCGTCGCGTTGATCATCCCCTTCCAGCCTTCCTGAATTCCGACGCATTCGTACCCCAGAGCATGCGCTTTCAGAACGACGCCGCGGATCGCCGGGTTGAGCCCAGGGCAGTCTCCGCCGCCGGTGAGGATCGCGATTCGCTTGGCCATTTAAAAACTATTGGAGTATTTGAGCTGCACGACGCGTTCCGGTCCCTTCGGCCCGCCGTCGCCGTAGGAGCCGCCCGCGCCGATCGCGCGCACGGCGAAGTCCACGTGGAAATTCTGGGTCAGGTAGGCGCGCAGGCCCATGTTCAGGCGCGAGTCGCTCCAGTTGTTGATGTTGTCCCACTCGACCAGGATCGAGGCTTTATCTTTGATGTTGATCGACAGCGGCAAGGAACCGAAGATGCCGTTCGAGTCGAAATCGGAGATGTTGAAAGACGGGTGCAGTTGAAGGCCCGGCAGGCCGAGTTCCTTCGTCGCGACGACATAGAAGCCGCGCTGGCGCTGGTTGAAGCGGCGGTCGCCGGCGTTGTAGCTGTAGCCCTGGCCGTCGAAGCCGACCGCGAAGGCCGGCATGTCCTTGTCGCCCTCGTAAAAACGATACTTGACCTGAGCCGTCGGCGCGCGCATGCGCACGCGCCGCTCGTCGCCGATCAGTCCGTCTACCGCGGCGGAGGCGCCGAGATTTATGCCGGGATACACGCCGAACGACAGGTACTCCAGGATGCCGCCGCGCGAGTAGAAACGCGAGCGCGCGGAATAGCCGTAGTTGTCGAGCACCGCGGTCGTCGGCGCGTCGATGACGTCGGTGTCGGGTTGGACGCCGCCGCTGCGCGCGGACCGCGTCACGGAGGCCTTCGGCTTGATTTTCACCGCGGAGGTGGTGGGCTCTTCGGCGCGCAGCCCGGCGGTCCCCAGGAAGAGCAGCATGGTCAGCAGCGAAAGCTTTATTTTCATGAGTGAATTCCGTTCATCAAGCGGGCTTTGCCAGGACCGCGGCGATGCGCTCGTGGAGTTTTGCCATCTCGAAGGGCTTCTGCAATACCTCGGTGGCGCCGCTCATCAGCGCGATGCCCTTCTCTTTGACCGTGTCGCGGCTGGTCATGATCAGGATGCGCGGGGCCTTGGCGCCGAGCTTATTCGTCAGTTCGTAGGCCACGTGGTAGCCGTCGATGTAGGGCATCATCACGTCGAGCAGGACGAGGTCGAGCTGTTCGTTGAGCGCGGTCTGCAGCGCGTCCTTGCCGTTGGCGGCCGCGAGAACCTCGTAGCCTTGATAGCCGAGGTCCATCTTGAGCAGATCGAGCAGATCCGGATCGTCATCGGCGACGAGGATGCGCTTCTTCGGTTCGGCCATTCCCTCTCCTCATATTGATACGGATATTGATACGGCGCGGCCCCGGATTCTAGCCCATTTGCGTCGCCGCTCACAAGTACTAGTCCATGCACGGATGAAATCCTCGATTTTCTTGAGAAATATCGATCAAATTTATTTAAATCAGGGAAACCGACATCGCGTTCGACCGAAGAAGTCCAGCTAAGGCTTGCCGCCCCACTTGCGGGGGGCGAGGACGGCGGGGGCACCGGAGGCGTCGATGTTCCAGCAGCGCGGGCCGAGGATGGCCTCGACGGCCTCGAACAAGGCCTGGTTGAGGTTGACGCGCTGATCTATGTCGAGGAAGGCGACACCTTCCGAGGTTTCCTGCTCGAGGGCGACCGGGCAGGGGCCCTCGAAGCGCTCGAGCGCGTCGCGCAGCGCCTCGAGTTTCTCCGTGCCCACGGTGGAGTCGCACTTCAGGCGCAGGCGCTTGGCGAACTTCGTCGCGGACGAGTCGAGGGGGGTCATGTCGTCGACGATGATCTCGGGGGTGCCGGCGCCGACGTCTTCGCCTTTAAACGAAATCCGCCCGGTCGCGGCGACGAAGGCGCCGATCTTGGCCAAAGCGTTGACGCCTGAAGCGTAGGTCTTCGGGAAGCACAGCAAGGTGATCTCGCCCGTCAGGTCCTCAAGAGTGATGATCACCCAGGGCTCGCCGGTTTTCTTGGAAACCATCTTGCGCATCTTGCTGATCATCCCGGCCAGGCGCACCGGCGTCGTGATCGAGGGCGCCAACTGGCTGACCTCGTGTGTCGCGGTAGCCTTGAGCTGGGCTTTGACCGACAGAAGCGGGTGGCCGGAGAAGTAGAAACCCAGGACCTCGCGTTCGAAGGTGAGCGTGTCATGCTCCGATAGCGGCTTTATAACGGAATCGTTGGCGGACGACATCGGTGCTTCGGTCGAGCCGCCAACGCCGAAAAGCAAACCCTGTCCTTTGTCGAGGTCGGCCCGTACTTTCTGCTGGCGGCCGACGGCCTCATCAACGGCGAGAAGAAGACGGGCGCGCGCGGCGGGAGCGGGCTCGCCCGCGCGCAGGCCGTCGAGCGCGCCGGCCTTGATCAGCGACTCGACGGCTTTTTTATTGATCGCATGTAAATCGACCCGCGCGCAGAAGTCGTCGAGAGACGCAAATTTTTTGTCGTTCGCGGCCGTCACGATGGACTCGGCGGCGCCGGTCCCCACGTTTTTGATCGCGAGCAGCCCGAAGCGGATCTCGTTGCTCTGGATTTCGAAGCGGGTCTCCGATTCGTTGACGTCCGGCGGCAATATCTTCATCCCCATCCGTCGCGCTTCTTCCAGATAAGTCACGAGCTTGTTCTCCTTGTCCTCGGCCCCGATCGACGAGTGGCCGATCTCCGAGGTGAGCACCGCGGTCATGAACTCGATCGGGAAGTTGGCCTTGAGATACGCGGTCTGATAGGCGACGATGCCGTACGCGACCGAGTGCGACTTGTTGAAGCCGTAGCCGCCGAACTTCACCATCATGTCGTAAATCCTGTTCGCGACCTTGGGGTTCGTCTTGTTGGCGGCCGCTCCGGCGACGAACTTGTCGCGCATTTTTTCCAGGTCTTCATGGATCTTCTTGCCCATGGCCTTGCGCAGGCCGTCGGCCTCGCCGGGCGTGAAGCCCGCGAGCTTTTTGCTGATCTCCATGACCTGCTCTTGGAAAACCATGCAGCCGTAGGTGTCCTTCAGGATGGCTTCGAGGAGCGGATGGTCGTACGTCACCTCCTCCTTGCCGTGTTTTCTGTTCACAAACATGTCGAGCATGCCGGACTGCATCGGTCCCGGCCGGAAGAGGGCGATGAGAGAGACAATGTCGTCGAAGACCGTGGGCTTGATGCGGAAAAGCAGATCGCGGATGCCCTGGCTGTCGAGCTGGAACACGGCCAGCGACTTAGCCGTGCGCAGCATCTCGTAGGTCTTCGCGTCGTCCATCGCGATCGCGTCGATGTCGAACTTCGGATCGTGCCGCTTCTGCACGAATTTGACCGCGTCGTCGATGATAGACAGGGTGCGCAGTCCGAGGAAGTCGACTTTAAGCAGGCCGAGCTTCGGGCAGACGTCGCCGTCGTACTGCGTCGTCACCACGTCGGATTTCGCGCCCTTGGCGAGCGGCGTGTAGCGCACGACGGGCTCCTTCGTGATCAAGGTGCCCGCCGCGTGCACGCCGGTATGGCGCTTGAGCCCCTCGAGCTTGAGCGAGAGCTCAAGCAGCCGTTTGACTTGGGGGTCCTTCGCCAGCTCCTGGAGCTCGGGGCCCTGCATGGCCTTGTAGAGGTGGACGTCGGGGCCGATGGGAATTTTCTTGGCGATTTCGTCGATCTGCATCAGCGGCATGTCGAGGACGCGCCCCACGTCTCTTATGACCAGCTTGGCCCCTAATGAGCCGAAGGTGATGATCTGCGCCACGCATTCCTTGCCGTACTTCTCGCGCACGTACGCGATGACGCGATCGCGTCCGGTGTCCGCGAAATCGATGTCCAGGTCGGGCATCGATTTTCGGTCCGGGTTCAGGAAGCGTTCGAACAGGAGTCGGTGCTCCAAAGGATCGGCGTTCGTGATGCGCAGCGCGTACGCGACGATGGCGCCCGCGCCGGAACCGCGGCCGGGGCCGACGGGAATGCCGACGGAGCGCGCGTACTTGATGAAGTCCCAGACGATTAAAAAGTAGCCGGAAAAGCCCATGCGCTTGATGACGCCGAGCTCGTACTCCAGGCGTTCTTTATATTCCGGCCGGTAGCCGTTCTTGAAGCGGTCCTTGAGGCCTTCGCGGCAGAGATGCTCCAGGTAGGAATCCTGGTCGTATCCCGGAGGGACCTTGAACTCGGGCAGCAGCATCTGGTCCATCAGGATCTTTAAGCTGCACATCTCGGCGATTTTCAATGTGCTCGTCAACGACTCCGGAGCGAAAGAAAATAATTTATGCATCTCTTCGGGGGACTTGATGTAGAACTCATGGGAGTCGAATTTAAGCCGTTCGGTGTCCATGATCTTGCGGCCGGTGGCGATACAGACGCGGGCGTCGTGCGCCTCGTGGTCGTCGGGCTTCCAGTAATGGCAATCGTTCGTGGCGACGAGCGGGATCTTCGTCCGGCGATTGAGCTCGAGCAGGGCCCGCGTCACCTGTTTTTGCTTGTCGATGCCGTGGTCCATGATCTCGAGGTAATAAGAATCCGGCTCGAGGTTGTCGCGGAACCAGGTAACCAGCTTTTCGGATTGGGCCAAATCGCCGGATAAGATCGACTGGTTCAGCTCGGACTTCAGGCAGCCGGACAAAACGACAAGGCCTTTGGAGTGTTTCGCCAACAGCTCTTTGTCGATTCTTGGATCGTAATAGTAACCTTCGGTGAATGCGAGCGAGCACAGCTCCATCAGGTTCTGGTAGCCCTCGTAGTTTTTGGCGAGAACCGTCAGGTGGCAATTTTCTTTTTGCGAGTGGCCGCGGTCGAAGCGCGTGCCCTTGGAGATGTACATCTCGCAGCCGATGATCGCCTTGAGGCCGACGGCTTTCGCGTTCGAGTAGAACTCGACGGCGCCGTACATGTTGCCGTGGTCGGTGATCGCGAAGCCCTTGGCGCCCGAGTCGGCCAGGTCCTTGAGCGCCTGCGACGGCTTGCCTTCCTTGTCGGACAGACGAATGACCCCGTCCATCAGGGAGTATTCGGAGTGGTTGTGGAGATGAACGAACTCGTGCTTTGACATGGACCGCTACGGGGACTACATCATACCAAATGCCGTCGGCGGCCCGCTTTGCTACAATGCGTCGCGATGAAAAAAAGCGATTCGGGCCTGATCGAGACTTTTGTCAGCAAAAAAACGATCTGGCGCGGCAACGCGGTGAACTTCGACGTCGACACCGTCCGGCTTCCCAACGGCAAGCTCGCGACCCGAGAATACCTCGCTCATCCCGGCGCCGTCGGAGTCGTGCCGTTTCTCGACCGGGATACGGTCGTGATGGTCCGTCAGTACCGCCATCCCGTCGGCGAGGTGACGCTCGAGCTTCCCGCGGGCAAACTCGACGCCCGGGAGTCCCTCCTTTCCTGCATCAAGCGCGAACTGGCGGAGGAAACCGGCTATACGGCCGCCAAGTTCAAGCCCCTGATCCGTTATTGGCCGACCCCCGCCTTCGCCGATGAGGTCCTGCACCTCTATGTCGCGACGGGGCTCAAGGCGGGCAAGGTGAACGCCGACGATGACGAGTTCATCGAGACCGTGATCCTGCCCTTCAAGAAGGCCGTCGAAATGGTGCGGCGGGGCAAGATCCGGGACTCAAAAACCGTCGTCGGACTGCTCGCGTGCGCCGTCGACCGATGAAGCCCGAAGAAATTCAGACGTGGGAGTCTTTCCTCAAGCGCACGCCGCTGTTTTCCGGCTTGTCCGTCGAGGACTTGAGCAAGCTCGCGGCGCGGCTGCAGCTGCTCTCCTTGCCGAAAGGTGCGACTCTTTTCCGGCAGGGGGATGAAAGCGACGCCCTCTATCTGATCGTTTCCGGCCACGCGCGTCGGTACCGCGGCGTGGGCGCCCAGGAAACGCTCTCAGCCTACCTCGGACGCGGCGACGTCATCGGCGAGACGGGCATGCTCACCAGCGCCCCGCGCTCTTCGACCGTAAGGGTCGACGCCACGAGCGAGCTGCTGAAGCTGCCGCGCAAGGACTTCGAGGACATTCTGCGCGTGCACCCGACCATCCTGCTGCACCTCTCGCGCACGCTCGCTCATCGCCTCATCGAGCGCGACAAGCCGCGCCCATCCTCGGAGCAGGCCCGACTGGTCGCGCTCGACTGCGCTCTGCCGCGTCGGGACCGTGCGCTGATCGCTTGGCGCCTTGGCGCCGAGCTAGCGGCGCAGACTCGGAAAAGAGTCCTCATAGTCGACCTGGCTCCCGAGCCCGGCGAGATCGCCCGCGCCGCCGGCCTCAAGCCCGCGCCCATGAGCGAGGCCGAACTGCGCGCCGCCAACCTGCGCGATCCCGCCGCGCTGGCGGCGTTGGCGCAGGAGCATTCGTCGGGTGTGCGCATCCTGTCGGTGTCGCCCGCCACGCTCGGCGGCCGCATGTTCAGCCAGTTGTACCTGTTCCTCAACGCCGTGCGCGACAGCCACGACCTCGCCTTGCTGTGCCTCGGAGGACCGCGCGGCGACGTCGAGCGCGCGGCGCTGACCGAGGCCGATCTCATTCTCATGGCCGGCTGCGACGCGATGCGTCCGCAGTACCGCCACATGGAAGTCGAGGTGCCTCCGCTCGCCGAGGAATCGCGCCGTCTACTGAGGGTGTGGATCGGGGATCTCGAGCCCGAGGACGCTCCTCTGCTCATCGGCGCCGAGTGCGTCATCGTGCCGTGGAGCGAGGCCGCGTCCGAGGTCTACGAGCGCGACGGCAAGGCCGAAGCCGCCTTCGCGTCCGAGCCCAAGGCCGCGAAAGCCATCGGACGCCTGGCGCGCCGAATCGGCGGCGTCCAGGTGGGGCTGGCTCTCGGCACGGGGGCGGCGCTCGGCCACGCGACGATCGGCGTGCTTAAGGTCTTGAAACGCGAAGGCATTCCAGTGGACATGATCGCCGGAACCTCCATGGGCTCCTTGATCGCGGGCTGCTACGCCGCGGGCTACGAGCCTGAGGAAATCGAAGAGCTCGCTTTGCGCATCGACAAATCGTGGGTGTATGAGAATCTTTTTTGGGATCTCACCTTGCCGCGCTCGGGCATCTTCGCCGGTGAGACCTTGCTGCGCTTCATACGTTCCTACATGGGCTCGCGCGAGTTCAGCGACATGGAGATCCCGTTCGCCTGTGTGGCCGCCGACATCGAAACGGGCCAGGAGGTCGTTCTCCGTCAGGGACGGGTCGCCGAGGCGATCCGCGCCTCGTGCGGCCTCCCTTTGATTTTCGAGCCGACCCAGCTCTCGGGCCGTTGGCTCGTCGACGGCGGACTCGTCAACCCGGTGCCGACGCGCGTCATCGCCGACATGGGCGCGGACATCCTGCTCGCGGTCAACCTGACCATACCCGCCGGAGATCGCAAGACCAAGGTGCACGAACGGCACAAGCAGCGTCTTCTGGACCAGCCGTTGTCGCTCGAGACTTTGCGCCAGGCCGCGCTGCCCGTTCTCCCCAAGGCCTTCCAAGCGCCGAACTTCTTCGAGGTGTTCTTCCAGATGATCTACACGATGGAATACGAGGTGGCCCAGTCCCGTCTCGATCTCGCGCACGTGACCATGTTCCCCGACCTGAAGGGCTTCTCCTGGACCGAACTCCACCGCGCCGCCGAAATCATCCGCGCCGGCGAACTCGCCGCCGAAGAAGCCCTCCCGCGCCTCAGGGCGCTGATCCCCTCTTTCCGGTCTTAGGCGTCAGGTCTCCCGTTGTTGCAATTCGTCCTCAGACCCGCCGTGTAGACGAATTGCAACAACGGGAGGCCTGACGCCCCTATCGGCGAGGGCCTTCGGCGTTGACGAGGGAGAGGTGAGCGCCGTCGAGGTCGCCGGAGGAGATCTGACCGAAGATGCCGAGAAAGCGCGAGAGCTTGCCGCGGCGGCCGGCGACCGTGCGGCCGTAGGAGGTGGATTTTGCGTACTTGACGAGCAGATCGTCGAGAAATTCGCGCCAGCGCGGCTGTTTGAGAACCGCTTCGGATATCCGGAAGGGGACCAGGCGGTAGTTGGAAATGTCTCGCGAAATATTGCGGCGCCGGCTCGCGCTCTCGCCCATCATTCGCTCGATCTCGGCGATGCGCGCCAGCCAGCCGTCGGACTGCAGCGCGTCAAGGGCGCGCTGTGCGTTGGCCCGAAGCTTCAGGAGACGCTCTTGATACGACTCGCCGCGGCGCTTGTAGGATTCGCGCACCGGGGCGGGTGCGGGCACGGCGTCGATGGCGGCGAGCAAATCGGAGGTGAGGAAGCCCTCCTCGGACTCGATGCGGGAAAGCTCCTCCTCTAAAGACGCGACGGTGAGCCAGCGCGCGGCCTCACGCTGGCGGCCGGAGAGCTCGACGAGCAGCGCCTTCGTGATCTGATTCGGATCCTTGCTCTTCGCGGCGGCGGCCTCAAACGCGGCGAGCGCCGCCTGGGCCCGGGCGTTCGCGGCGGCGCGCGCGGCGAAGCGCTTGGGGAACTTGTCCGCCGGAACCTTGGCGAGCAGGCGCGCTTCGAGGCCGGGATCCTTCATGTCGCGCTCGGTGAGTTGGACCCCGCCCAAGGTCGCGAGCTCGGCGATGCGCGCGCGGCGTAGGCGTTCCTCGAGGTTGCCGAGGTCGTACTTCAGGCTGTACGCGGGATAGGACAAGGTCGCGTGATCGAGCTTGCCGGTCTCGATGAGCGCCGGCGCACCCGGCGGGCGGCGCGTGTTGAGCGAGCTCTGAAGCGCCATGAGCTGGGGCGAATAGCCGCGGATGTTGCCGGCCGATAGGCGGTCGTAGAACGAGTTCGCGAGCGCGGCGCTCGCCGGCGTTTCCGAAGCGGGCTTGCCCTCGGGCGCCGAGCCCGTGATGACCTTCTCGCCTTGCGAGCCCTTGCCCTCGAACAGGTTTCGCAGCAGTTCGCGTTTCTCCTCCTCGCCCATATTCTCCTGCTCGGGCTTGCCCATCAGTTTCGAGGTCCTGGCCGCACCCTTGAGCACGCCCAGCGCGCGGCGATCGATGCTCTTGGCGTGAGACGGCATTCTCATGCGCTTGACCAAAGCGTCCTCGAAGAGGTGCGTGCCGGAGGCCTCGTCTTTGGCGAGCAGGAGGGAGATCTCGGCGGCCGAGGCGAGGTCGTTTTTCACCCACTCGCGGACGTCGGAGCGCTTCTCGTCTTCATCCCGGCTGCGGCTGAGCTCGCTGGCGATCTTCGTCCTCATGATGCGCTCGACGAGCGCCTCTTGAAGGCCCGCATCGTCTTCAAGCTGTTTACGCATATTCTCGATCGCCTCGACGCGTCCATTTTCGATAGCAGATCCGGTTGGAGCAGATGACGGCTCGCCGTCATCCGCCCGCAACACAGTGATTAGCAGAAGGATCGTGAGCAGGGCGTTTCTCATTTAGCCGCCCCTTTCGTTGCCGTTGATAATTCCGTGCCAAAACTAAACACGTCCCTTCGTCCGGACTTCACCACGCCGTCATCCCCGATTCTCGCGAGCCCGAGCGTGAGATCCGAGGTCTCAATGTCTTTGCGGGCCTTCGTCCACAAATCAAAAAATGAATGCGTGTCGCTTTTGTCCGGCACGCCCCAGCGCGCCACCGCGTAGCGTCCTCCGGGCGCCAGCGCGATGCTGACGAGCCGCTGGAAAGGCCCCGCCTTGAGCTTGACCCCGCCCGCCCAGTCACGCACCTCGACGCCCCACGACTCGCCGAAATGGCAGGCGATCAGGATAACCTTGGAATCGTTCGAGAACACGACCGGGTCGCCCTTTTCCGGCCAGTCCACGCAATCGTCGCTCCACAGCGTCTGAGCCGTTGTGCCGTGAATCTTGAGCGAGCGGCGGGACTCGAGGATTTTGCTGCGCTGCGTGTTCCAGGTGAGCCGGCGTTCGAGGGTCCACGCCAGGGTCCCGTCGGGCGAGGCGTCGCCGATCACCTCGCGCGTGACCGGGCCGTTCTCTTCGCGCAGCAGCCCGATCTCGAAGGAAAGCTCGCCTTTGGGGTCGTAGAGGACGAGCGACTTACCCTGCTTCGACCAGCCCGGCGTCGAGCGCGATACGGCTAAGTCGGGCAATGCGGGCGCGTCCGCGGCGTGTGCGGCGGAAAGCCCCAGCGCCGCCGTGAGAAGGAATAAAGTCACTTCGGGCCGGCCTCCGGCGGGGCGAGCTCCACGAACACCTTGCCCTTCACGCGCGCGACGGCGCGCACCTTCCACGGTTGGGCGATGGCCTGCGTGGCGAAGCCGGAGGGCTCCTTGATCCGGTAGCGCACGGTCAGGTCCGGGCCTTTAAGCGCCGGCTCGAGAAATTCGATGGTCCATCCGCCCGTGGACCGCTCGCCCGCGAACACGGCGACGGCGAAATATTTCTTGAAGTCGAGGGCGGGGGCGTCCGAGCCGAGGCGCAGCCAGAGGCGCGACCAGGCGCCCGCGCTGGTCACGACCTCGTTGCCCGCGTCGATCGGTCCTCCGTATTGTCCCTTCCATTCCATAGGCTTCGGTACGGCCACGGAACCCGATTTTTTCGCCTGCGCCGTGCCGGCGAGCAGCAGCGCCGCGAGCATCCATTTAATCATGACTTCCTCCAACAACAAGTTTGGGCATGCGGATCGTGGGCTGGCCGTCGCTGACCGCCACGCTTTGCCCTTCTTTGCCGCAGACGCCGATGCCCCAGCCGATGTCCCAGCCCACGCGATCGATCGAGCGCAGGGCCTCGGGGCCGACGCCGAGAAGGTTGGCGTCGCGCACGAGGTGCTTGACCTTGCCGTCTTCGATCAGCCAGCCTTCATCCACTTCGAAGACGAACTCCCCGCTCGCGGTGTCGACTTGGCCGCCGCCCATGCGGGTCACGAGCAGGCCGTTCTTAAGTTCCTTGATGATTTTGGCCGGGTCGTCCTTGCCGGGCGCGATGTAAAGATTCGACATGCGCGGGATCGGCCGCGAGGCGAAGGACTCGCGCCGGCCGTGGCCGTTGGAGGGGCGGTTCTCGTTTAGAGCCGTCGCGCGGTCGTACAGAAAATCCGTGAGGACTCCATTTCGCACGAGCTCGGTCGGACGGGCTTCGACGCCCTCATCATCGAAGACGAAGGAGCCGCGCTGGAACGGCAAGGTCGGGTCGTCGATGACCGTGATCGTCTCCGGGGCCACGACCTTTCCTTTCATTCCCCGGTACGCGGGTGACGAGCCTTCCTGCACATGGTCCACCTCGAGCGAATGGCCGATCGCCTCGTGAATGAAGGTTCCACCCGCGGTCGCCGCGAGGATGACCGCCATCTCGCCGGCCGCGGCCTGAGGCGCGTCGAGCTTGGCGAGTGCGCGTGCCGCGGCCCGTCGCGCGGCCCGCAGGGCCGTCTCGTCGTCGAACAGCTCGTAGCCGCGCTGGGCGCCGATGACCTCCACGCCGGTTTGCAGGAGCGCGCCGCGCGCGGCGACGACGGACACCGACAGGTTCGTGGACACGCGGCTTTGCGACAGATCGGCGCCCTCGGAGTTGAGCACGCGGGTGTCTTTCCGGCGGTCGGCGTAGGCGACGGTCACCTGGCGCACGAGCGGCGACATCTCGCGGGCCGCGCGGTCGATGGCGCGCAGCAGCGCCAGCTTGCGCTCGAGCGGGACGGTCGCCGGATCAAGCCGGCACGAGGGGGCACTCGCTCGCGCCGGAGAAAACTCCTGCCCGCGTCCGGGCGCGCCGGGCAGCAGGAGCGAACGCAGGCGGGCCGCGGCGGCGGGCGACGCGTCCTGGGCGCTGCCGAAAAGCGTTTCGACGCGGCCGCCCGCGCGCCTCAGCAGGCGCAGGCCCAGGCCGCGCTCGGAGCTCGCGCCGATGTCACGGACCGCGCCATCCTCGAGCCGTGCGGTGGACCAGCGCCACTCCTCAAGGAAGACTTCGCCGTAATCAGTCCCGGACAGCGCCGGGCCGTAGTCGCCGGCGGGCGCGGCCGCGAGGCTCACACTTTCCTCTTGCACGGCAAGGTCACGGTCACCGTCGAGCCCGCGCCGAGCTTGGAATGCAGGACCGCGGTGCCGCCGTGAAGCTCCGCCACCTTGCGCACGAAGGCCAGCCCCAGGCCCATGCCTTCCTGCTGGCCGGTGAAATCCTTCTCCACCTGATGAAAGCGCGTGAACACCCGGTCGAGGTCCTCCGGCGGCACGCCGGGTCCCGTGTCGGCCACCGTCACCGCGGCCCAGTCGCCCGCGGCGTCGGCGCGCACGACGGTCACCGGCGACTGTTTAGGATTAAACTTGATGGCGTTGTCCACGAGGTTCTTGAGCGCCTCCACGATCAGGCGCTTGTCGCCGATGAGGGTGATCCCGGTCGCCGGCGCGTCCATCTTCGCTCCGCGTTCGTCGATCCTCTCCTTCAGGGCCGCGAGCGTGTCTTTGATCGCCTCGTCGAGGGCGAAGGGCTCGGAGTTGAGCTTGGTGTCGGGGCTTTCGATCGTCGTGTAGCTCAGGAGCTTGTCCACGAGCTCGCTGACCTTGCCGCCCTGCGTGCGGATCGTGCGGATCGCCTTGGCCATCATCGGGTCGGTGTCCGAGTTGAGCTCGTCGATGAGGATGTCGGCAAATCCGGTCACGGCCGCGAGCGGGGTGCGCAGCTTGTGCGAGATCAGGCTCAGGAAGGTTCGTTTCAGCAGTTCCTGCCGAAAACTTTCGGTCCGGTCGCGGAACACGAACAGCCGTCCTTCGCCGTCGCCCAGCGGCGCGCGCGTCACGCGTCCTTCCAGCACCAGCATCGTGGGCTCCTTTCGCACCGCGGCGAAATCGAGCACCGGTTTCTCGCCGGCGAGCAGCTCCTTGACCGAGGGCGTCACGACCATCCCCTTGAGACCGCCGGTGAGCTCGATTAGTTCCGTGCCGACGAGCTTGGCCGCGGCCTCATTGGAGAGCAGCACCTTTCCCGCGAGGTCCGTCAGCACGGCCCCGTCGGTCATCTGCGCGAACACGGTCGCGAGCTTGAAGCGCTCCTCCTTGAGCGAGGCGAACAGCCGCGCGTTCTCGATGGCGACCGCGGCCTGCGAGGCGAAGGCCTCGAAGGCGCGCATGTCCGCCTCGTTGAAATCGCCGTTGTTCTTGTTGATCGCCTCGATCACCCCGACGAGGTGCCCCTTGATCAGCATCGGCACCGCCAAGATCGAGCGCGTGACGAAGCCGGAATGCGCGTCCATCGCGGGCGACCAGCGCGGGTCCAAGCGCACCGCGTTGATGATCTCGCCCGCGCGGTTCTTGGCCACCGAGCCGGCGATGCCCGTGCCGAGGGGAAGACGGACCGTGGCCGCGTCGGGGCCGAGCCCCAAAGCCACGTCGAAGTACAGCTCCTGAGTCTTCTCATCGAGAAGAAGCAAAGAGGCGCTTTCCGCATCCACGACGCGCGTGGCGAGCTCGAGGACCGAGGTCAACAGGTCGCTGAGCACGAGCTTGGACGATAGGAGTCGTCCAACCTCGAGAAGAAGCTCCAAAGTTTGCGCGTTTGTCGCGGGCATGTTTCGTTACCCTACCAAATCCTCACGCCGCGGGGTTTTGCCGCGGCGCCCTTGGCTGCGATGTCGAACTCATAGGCGAACGGCGTTCGCCAAGGCAGCACGAGGCTGACGAAACGAAGATCGTGAACCCGCACCGCCCTACCGCCTCCGGCCGCCGGCGTCACGGTCCAGACCGGCGCCTTGAAAAAGGTCTCGAGACGCCGCCCGAACGGGGTCTCGAGCGCGGCGCGCGCCGGCGGCGACCACTCATCGTTGTGGATAGTGAGACGTTGAGTGACCGTGCCGCGGCCGGTGTCCACGAGATAAACCTTCCAGGCATCCGCCTCCCTGACCACTCCGCGCCAGCGCCAGGCGCCCAGCGGCTCCGGGAAGGCGTACTGGAAGCCCTTGCCGCCGGTCTCGCGGGCGAGCAGGCTCAAAGCGTACTGCCGGGCCGAGAAAGCCAAAGCCAGATAAAACGCGACGGCCACGAGGGCGACCCGCGACATCTCGGGAAGCTTCGGCCGCCAGGACTCTTTGAGCCGCGTAAGATGGGGGGCGGCCAAGAATCCCATCAACGTCAGATCGATGATAAAGATCATCGCCAGTTCCGGCCGCGCGAACGAAAACGGCCAGAACAGCTGCACGCCGAAGGAATTAATCAGGTCGAAGAACAGGTGCCCGGCGCAGTTGAGCGTGATGATCAGCGCGAGGTCGCGGACCTCCAGATCGTCGTACTTCCGCTTGAAAATCCAGGTCAGCCCCGCGATCCAGAGGGGGAGCAGGAACAGCGAGTGTCCGAACGACCTCCTCAGCAAGACCGAGCCGGGATCACCGGTGAGCAGGACGATCGTGTCGATGTCGGGCAGGTTCGCCGCCCAGGCCGAAACAATGACCGCCCGGCGCCCGAGGCGGGCCCGAAAAAAAGACTCGCCGACGGCGGCGCCCAAAAGGGTATGGGTGAGGGGATCCACGGGCGAAGTATAAGAGGAACCCCCCGGGAGCGCAAGTCGGAGATGTTACGGCTTGGGAAGGATTTTCAACGCGCCGATCCCGGCCGCGCGGTAAAACTGGAAATCGCGGTCCATAGTCACTATCGTCTCGATTCCGTCCCGTTCCGCCACCCGCATGAGGCTCGCGTCGGCCAGGTCCATGGGCCGGTCCCGGTATTTCGCCATCAGCGCCTTTAAGCGCGGCGCGTCTTCTCTCGTCAGCGGCGCGATCGCCATCGTTCCCTCATCGATCATGGCGAGCAGGGATTCCTGATGGCTCCAGCCGCGACGGCCCAATAGGTGGGCGGCCTCCGCGACGACGGGCCAAGTCGTCGTCATCCTTCCTATCGCCGCACCCAATCCTTCGATGGAAAGTTCGTGCAGCGCGTCGTCCTCGTCGAGGTAGCCGACGAGAACGTTCGCGTCAACGAGGGCGGAGCGCACGGTGTTTCGCCTCCAGGTGCTCGGCCCATAGCCGGCCGCTATCGAGCGCGTTGGGCCGCTTCCCTTTCCAGGCGCTGCCCTTCGCGGGAATGTAGCGCTTCAGTTGGTCGTGGCCGGAGAGATTTTCCGTCCTCGCGATTCGCGCCGCCTCGCCGATCAAGGCCGTGCGCATCGCCTCCGACCGGGTGGCGCCGTGCGCGCGCGCCACCCGGTCGAGAATCTTCTCTTCATCGACGGTCAGCCTCAAAGTGATGGTCACCTTCTTCTTCATTCGTATTACAGAGTGTAATACGAATTCCCCCGGCCGTCAAGCCCGCCCCGCGTACGGCTGCGCAGGCGCCCCAGGTGCCGCGCCAGCAGCACCCGCTGGGCCTCGTCGCGCGCTTCTTCAGACGCCTCCGTCTCCGCCAGCCTCTTGAGACGCGCCAGCAGCCGCCGCGTCTCCCGTCCCGTCTCCTCGTTCCTCATCGTCCATCCTCCCGGGGCGCCCAGCGCCCGCACTCTCTATACGATGGACCCCCCAAAAAATTTCCAGGGCCCGCCCGAGCCATAGGCGAGGAAGTGCCCCTCCACACGCTGTTGGAAAGGGGCCGGGCCTCGACAGATGGGCGCGAACCCGGTATGCTTCCCCCGTGAGACTCACGCTCGCCGTGCTGGCGGCCATTCTCCTCTGCCCCGCCGCCCACGCGCGCAAACTCAACGTGAAAGACCTCGTTAAAACTTTCGAAGCCGCCAAAACCGACGAGCGCGTCCGCCTGGCGGCCACGCTCGGCCGCATGCGGGACAAAAAAACCACCGATGCCCTGATCCTCGCCTTCGACATCAAGCGCGGCAACCCGCGTGAAAGCGCCGCCTACATCGAGGCCTTGGCGCTGGCCGGCGACCCGCGCGCCATCGAGCCGCTCGCCGCCGCCTGGGACTACCTGCGTTCCCTCATCCTTCAAATGGGCGAGCTGCCCGGCCATCTTCAAGTTCTCCGTTGGAAAATCCTCGACGCCCTGTCCCGCCTCGGCGGCGAGCAGGCCGTGCGCATCCTCTCCGAATCCCTCAACGACAAGGACCCCCGCGTCGTGGAAGAAGCCGTGCGCGGCCTCGGCCGCCTCCAAATCAAGGACGCCGTCCCCGCCCTCCAGCAACTCGCCTCGGGTGCTACCGGCAACCTTCTCCAGGCGATCTTCGAAGCGCTGGGCGAGATCGGCGACAAGCGCGCGCTGTCCACGCTCGAGCAGGCCTACACCAACCCCGACAAATTCATCGAGGTCCAGGTCGCCTATTCCTTAGTCAAGCTCGGCCGCAAGGACATGGTCCTGCGCCTACAGCACTTCCTCAAGGGCGACCCCGGGGAAAACAAGGTCGGCCTGCTCGCGGCCTACTACCTCGTCAAGCTCGACAAGGACTCGGGCCTGGAATACCTCGAAGAAATGATGAAAGAGCCCGACAGCCCGCTCGCTCCGCTCGCCGCCGAGACCTTGGGCAAAACCGAGAACCCGCGCGCCGTCCTCGTCCTCGTCGAGGCCTTCAAGGCCCCGGATCCCGCCGTCCGCCTCGCCGTCGCCCGCGCGCTCACGCGCCTGGGCGGGGGGCGAGCGGTGAGCGCCCTGAAGAAAATGCGCTCCGACGCCAACCCCGGCGTGCGCAGCGCCGCCATCAACGGCCTCTTCGACCTCGGCGAAGCCGACTAGCGAACAGCGCCGGCGGACTTCCCCGTCAAAACCCGCGCGCCTTGCCACGCCGTGGAGTCGTAGGTGGCGTGCCAGAGATCGTAAAACTGCTGCAAATTAAGCCAGACCTGCGGCGTCGTGTGAAAAGCCTTGGACAACCGCAGCGCCATGTCAGGCGTCACGGACCCGCGCTCGTTGACGATCTTGGACAAGGTCTTGCGCGAGACCCCTAAAGCCTTCGCCGCCCGGGAAACGGAGAGCGAGAGGGGCTCGAGATAGAGCCTTTTGATGATGCCTCCTGGGTGCGTCGGCGGCCGCGTTCTTATTCGCATGATTTTCTCTTAGTGATAATCGACGTATGCGACAACATAGGCATCGCCGTTTTCGAATCTAAAGATGACGCGCCAGTTTCCGGAAATCCGGACGGACCAGTACCCATCGAGCTCGCCTTTGAGCGAGTGCAGAAGCGAACCCGAGTACGCCATGTCATTGACGGTTACAGCGCGATGAAGCAAGTCGAGTACGTCCGCCAGCCTCACGGCATGTTCGGGCCGTATTCCGCGCTTCGATCCGGTAAAGAAAAACTCTTCCAGCCCCTTATGCCGGAAGCTTTTGATCGCCATCAGAGTGTAACCCTTAAGGTTCCATATGTCAAGAGCCCAAGCGCCGAGCCTTCGACCAAATCATTTCTCATGCCTTTATACGATTGAGCCCCCGAAAAAGTTCCATCCCATCAACGGAGGAAGGCGGAGGGAGGCGCTCGCGCGCCGGCGTCAGCGTGCGGCCGGCCGGACTCCGACGGACAGCCTCAACCCGGCCGCCTGGAGAAGGTGCATCACGCTTTGCAGATGCGGATTGCCCCGACGGGACAGCATCTTGTACAAGCTCACGCGATTGAGTTTGGCCCGCCGGGAGATCACGGACATCCCTTGGGCCTCCGCGACATCGCGCAGCGCCAGCAGAAAAGTGTCCAGATCGTTCTCCGCGATCGCCGCGTTGATGTACTCGGCGGCTTCGCAGGGGTCCTTGAGCGCCTTGCGCAGGCTGTCACGATAATTTTTCGCGGGCTGCATGGGGACGCCTCCAGTAATCCGCTGACGCGCCATGTCAGCGCCCCAGGCGTGGTATCCTAGTCGTATGAATATCCTCCCCCTCGTCGTCCTGCTCGCCGCTTCCCACGCCGCCGCCGCCCCCGGCTCCGTTCCCACGCGGCGCACCATGGGTGTGCCGCGCGCGCCCCTCAACCCCAGCGTCCTCGCTCCCTCCAGGGCGGTCCTGGAGGCGCAGGCCTTCATCGAGCGCGCCGAAGCCTCCCTCGAAACCCTCGGCCGCCGCTCCGCGTTTTCCTCTTGGATGCAGCAAACCGACATCAACTACTCCACCGAGTGGCTCGCCGCCGACGCCGACAACCTCTATTCCGCCGAGGCCGCCCGCCTCGCCCACGAGGCCCGCGCCTTCGATCACCTCAAGCTCCCGGCCCCGCTCGCGCGCAAATTCCTTGCTCTTAAGCTCACGGTCACCTCGCCGGCGCCGCCCGACCCCAAGGAGCAAAAAGAGCTCTCCGACGCCAAGGTCTGGCTCGACAGCATGTACGGCAAGGGCAAGTACTGCAAAACCCCGGACACCTGCAAGACCCTCGACGACCTCGAAGACGTCATGCGCGAGTCCCGCGACCCCGCGGCGCTGCTTGACGCCTGGCAGGGCTGGCGGACTATTTCCCCCGTGATGCGGCCTCGTTATCAGCGCTTCGTTGAACTGAGCAACAAGGGCTCCCGCGACCTCGGCTTCAAGGACACCGCCGACCTCTGGCGCTCCGGCTACGACATGACGCCCGAGGCCTTCTCCGCCGAGCTTGACCGGCTTGACTCTCAGATGAAGCCGCTCTACGAGGCCCTCCATGCCTACGTCCGCCGCCGTCTGCAGGACAAATACGGGAAAGACATCATCGGCGCCGATGGCCTCATCCCGGAGCAGCTGACCGGCAACATGTGGGGCCAGTCCTGGGAGAACATCTACGACATCGTCGCGCCGCCGAAGGGCAAGGCGGCGATTGATATCACCTCGCGCCTCAAGGCCAAGAAGCTCGCCGAGCGCGACATGGTCAAGTACGGCGAGGGCTTCTTCACTTCCTTAGGCTTCGCGCCGCTTCCTGCCACTTTCTGGGAGCGTTCCTTGTTCACTAAGCCGCGGGATCGCGAGGTCGTCTGCCACGCCTCGGCGTGGGACGTGGAGAACTCTCAGGATCTGCGCATCAAGATGTGCATCAAGATCAATGCCGAGGACTTCGTGACCATCCATCACGAGCTCGGGCACAACTTCTATCAGCGGGCGTATGAGAAGCAGTCGTACTTTTTCCGCGGTTCCGCCAACGACGGCTTCCACGAGGCGTTGGGCGACACCATCGCGCTGTCGGTGACGCCGGAGTACCTCAAACAGGTCGGCATCATCGACTCCGTGCCGGGGCCGGAGGGGGACATCGACTTTCTCCTTGGCAAGGCACTGGAGAAAGTTGCTTTTCAACCGTTCGGCCTTCTCGTCGACAAGTGGCGCTGGGACGTCTTCACCGGCAAGACTTTGCCGGCGGACTATAACAAGGCTTGGTGGGCGTTGGTCCGCAAGTATCAGGGGTTGAAGCCGGGAAATGAACGCTCTGAGAAAGACTTCGATCCGGGCGCCAAGTATCACATCCCGGGGAACACGCCGTACGCGCGGTACTTCCTGGCGAACGTGTATCAGTTTCAGTTCTATCGGGCGCTCTGCAAGATACACGGGCACACGGGGCCGCTGCATCGCTGTTCGTACTATGGGGACAAGGCCGTCGGGGCGAAGCTCAACGAGATGATGGCGATGGGCTCCTCCCGCCCGTGGCCGGACGCGCTCGAGGTGATGACGGGGCAGCGGCAGATGGACGCGACGGCGATCCTCGAGTACTTCGCGCCGCTCAAGGCCTGGCTCGATGAGCAGAACAAGGGGCAGGCCGTCGGCTGGAAGGCCGACTAAGCCGTTCGCGCGCGATCAACCTACTTCGCGGGCACAAACGCCAGGCGCGCGCCCAGCGCCTGCGCGGCGCGGCCTCCGACTGCTTCTCGTAGGCGGACAGCAGCCAGAGTTCGTCGCCTCGTACACAGAAGAAAATCCTGTGCGCGGTCTTGTCGTAGCGCCGCTTGAGCTCCAGCATCGGCTCCCAGCCCTTCAACCCTCAGCGCCTGCGGATAGCTCCGGACTTCTCCCGTCTCTCCATGCGGCGCTCCACCTACCAGACGATTGACCCCCGAAAAAGTTGCATCCCATCGACGGGGCCGGGGGGGGGAGGCGGACTGCGGCGCCCGTGCGCCGTCGTCAGCGCGTCGCGACGGTGAAGAATCCGATCCGAATGCCGTAAACCGCCAGGATCGCGTCCAGGGTGGCGACCTCGGGATTGCCCGTGGCCGACAGCGTCTTATACAGCGTGGTCCGGCTGAGCTTGGTCTTCTTCGCGAGCGCTCCGACGCCGCCTTGAGCTTCGACGACGTTTCGAAGGGCTTTGAGAAGATACCGGATCTCCCCGTCTTCGGCGACCGAGTTGAGATACGCCGCTGCTTCCACCGGGTTGGCCAGAGCTTCCATCAGGTAATCGTGATGACGAATCGTGGTGATCATCGGCTTCTCCGGTGCGCGACCCACAGCTCTTGAGCTTTTAGGATATCTCGCCATTGCGTTCTCTTGTCTCCTCCGCAAAGAAGCAGGACGACGATCGGTCCGTCCTCACCGTAATACACACGGTAGCCCGGCCCAAAGTGAATGCGAAGCTCCCATACTCCCGCTCCGACGAAACGCCGGTCTCCGAAATTTCCGTCCTCGACGCGATCGAGACGCCTGCGGATCGCGGCGCGGCCGGCGGTATCGCTGAGCCCATCGAGCCATTCCCGGAAGAGATTTCTGCCCCCGGCGATGCAATGAAGGATCTCGCGTTTTTGCGGCTGCATTCAAGTGTATCCCATAAAAGACATATCGTCAAGGGGGCTTGGGGCGCCTGATTCTCGAGTACTTCGCGCCGCTGAAGGTCTGGCTCGACGAGCAGAACAAAGGGCAGGCCGTTGGCTGGAAGGCCGACTGATCAGGCGGGCTGCAGCGTCAGCTTAAGCCCGACCGCGCCCACCAGCTGCCGCAGGCTGTGAAGATGTGGGTTGCCCGACTTCGACAGCATCCGAAAAAGATGCTCTCTGTTAAGATGCGTCTTTTTCGCCAGCTCGCGTATTCCGCCGTGGGCCTCCGCCACGTCGCGTAGTGCCACAAGAAAGGTCGCCTCGTCGTCTTCGAGGCATTTGCTGAGATAGCCGGCGGCGAACTCCGAATCTTTTAAGCGGCGAAGGAGATCCTCCCGATAGCTGACCGACGCTTTGACCGGCGTTTTCATCGTCTTGTCCTCCGCAAGTAGTCTCTCCAAAAATTCTGAGCCCGTTGGATATCCGCTGACTGCCGTTTTTTCTCGCCGGCATGAAGCAGCACGACGACGACCTTGCCGTCCCGGCCGTAATAGATGCGGTAGCCCGGCCCGACATCGATCTTGAGCTCGAAAACGCCCTCTCCCACGGGCTCGGCGTCACCGAACAGGCCTCGCCGAACACGAGCCAGCCGAACAGCCACTATCTGCTGCAGAGTGGTGTCGAGACCGTCAAGCCACTCCTGGAACGGGCGCTTCTTTGACGTCGTTTGATAATAACGAATCTCAATCGGAGCGATATCCACGCGGCCGCCTCCTTATGGTAGCTCGAAAGCTACTGGGTGTCAAGGGCCGGGAATGCCCTCATCTACCAGACGATTGAGCCCCCGAAAAAGTTCCATCCCATCGACGGGGGCAGGTGGGGGCGGACCGCGGCGTCAGCGCGCGTCGTGGAGGGCGATGTTGAGCCGGATCGAGTCGTAGCGCACGCGCGGCTTAAGGGCAGTCCTCTTCCCGTGCCCGCGCTCGAGCTCCACGAGATCGAGCCTCGCCAGCATGGCGACATCGTCCTGCGTGTTCTTGAGTTGCCGCCCCGTGGCCTTGGCCAGCGCGTAGACGGACTTCGGCCGGCTTTCCCGGATGGCCTTGAGCAGCCCGAGGCGCTTGGGCGTCAGCACGTTGCGCACGGCGTCGATGCTCTCAAAAGACAGCCCGATCCGAGGCGCGCCTATCTTCCCCGCCTTCGCGTCGCGCACGACCGACGCGAGCTCGCTTAAGACCTCGGTGAGCGGTCGAACAGAGATGGTGATGTTCTTGCGCGTCATGTCATCCTATCGGCGTACTCGACCTTCTCATGAAACAGCAGAATCGCCTTATGAGTCATAGTATAACGTATATAGGCGGGCGATTCAAGGGGTATTCGCTGCCTATCCGAGGCGGCCTCCACCTACCAGACGATTGACCCACCGAAAAAGTTCCATCCCATCAACGGGGGCGGGTGGGGGCGGACCGCGGCCCCGGGCGCGCTCGCGCGCCGGCGTCAGCGCGTCGCGGCGCCCGGCCGGACTCCGACGGACAGCCTCAACCCGGCCGCCTGCAAAAGATGCATCACGCTTTGCAGGTGCGGATTTCCTCGATGTGACAGCATCTTGTACAAGCTCACTCGGTTGAGCTTGGCCCGCCGGGAGATCGCGGACATCCCACGGGCCTCCGCGACATCGCGCAGCGCCAGCAGGAAGGTGTCCAGATCGTTCTCCGCGATCGCCGCGTTGATGTATTCAGCGGCTTCGGCGGGATCCTTGAGAGCCTTGCGCAGGCTGTCACGATAATTTTTCGCAGGCTTCATGGGGACGCCTCCAGTAATCAGCCCAGTAGTCCTGGGCCGCTTTTATGTCCTTGCGCTGACTGCTTTTGTCGCCGCCGCAGAGCAGAATAATGATCGCATCACCGACCTCGCCGAAATACACGCGATAGCCGGGTCCGAAATCAATCTTCAGTTCGAATACGCCGCCACCCACCGAATCGCATTTCCCCAAATTCCCCGCGCGTGCTCGCGCGATCCGTGCCCGAATCTTCGCGCGGCCCACGCGATCCATCATCGCCTCCAGCCACTCTTCAAACGGGCAACGGCCGGACTGGAAACGGTAGAGGTGTGCTTCTTTGGGGGTGATGCGCATGTCACCCTAGGATAGTGTAGTCCGTAGACTACATTCAGTCAAGGGCTGAATACCGTCCAACAGCCGCCTCTGCGGCGCAGCAGCACCTGCGACTAATTCGTTCTTCATGCCTTCATACGATTGAGCCCCCCAAAAAGTTCCATCTCATCGACGGGGGCGGGGGGCGGACCGCGGCGCCGGTGCGCTCGCGCGCCGTCTTCAGCGCGTCGCGACGGCGAAAAATCCGATCCGAATGCCGTAAACCGCCAGGATCGCGTCCAAGGTGGCGACCTCGGGATTGCCCGTGGCCGACAGTGTCTTATACAGCGTGGTCCGGCTCAGCTTGGTCTTCTTCGCGAGCGCTCCGACGCCGCCCTGAGCCGCGACGACATCGCGCAGGGCCCTGAGAAGAGGCGCGATCTCCCGGTCCTCGGCGACTGCGTTGAGATAGGCCACGGCTTCCGCCGGATTCGCCGCCAGATGCTTTATCAGAAAATCGCGATGAGAAACGGTGCTGATCATCGGCTTCTCCGGTACGCGTCCCACAGTTCTTGAGCTTTTAGGATATCTCGCCATTGCGTTCTCTTGTCTCCACCGCAAAGAAGCAGGACGACGGCTGCCCCATCCTCACCGTAATACACGCGATAGCCCGGCCCGTAAAGAATGCGCAGTTCCCAAACTCCGGCTCCGACGAAACGGCGGTCCCCGAAATTTCCACCCCTGAGGCGATTGATGCGCCTAAGGATCGCAACGCGGCCGACGGTATCGTTAAGGCCACCGAGCCATTCTCGAAAAAGGTCTTTGCCGCCGGAAACAAAATGGAGAACCTCGCGTTTATGCGGCTGCACCTAAGTGTATCCTATAAAAGACATATCGTCAAGGGGGCCTGGGGTGCCGGCGGCTGAATCGATCCTCACGCCTCCATACGATCGAGCTCCCCGAAAAGTTCCATAGGCACTCTCCGGGCGTCACCTGTAAAGCCGTTAAAAATACGGCCCTAAAGCGGTATCCTACCCGCATGCTCCCCGTTCTCCTGGCGGCTCTAGTGGCGCTCGTGCTGACGCCGGAGGACCTCCTCCAGTCCTACCGGGCGCTGTGCAATACGCACGGGCATACCGGGCCGCTGCACCGCCGCTCCTTCTACGGGGACAAGAAAGCGGGCAAGCAGCTCGGCGACATGATGGCGATGGGGGCTTCGCGGCCGTGGCCTGACGCCCTCGAGGCCGCCACCGGGCAGCGGGAGCTCGACGCCACCGCGATTCTTGAGTACTTCGCGCCGCTCAAGGCGTGGCTGGATGAGCAGAATAAGGGGCAGAGCGTTGGGTGGAAGGCGGAGTAACGACGATTTAGGGAGAGGTGGCCGAGCGGTTTAAGGCACCAGTCTTGAAATCCGTATTCTCTCCGCAGAGACTTTCCCCCGGGCTCATTTCTCGTCGGAGACTGTTGGAACGAGTTTGACCGAGTTGGCCCGTTTGGACACCTGGGTGTGACAATATCGTGACACTCCTCAGGCCCCCACCGGCCTAGGGGAGGGATCGAAACCTGGCGCGGCGCAGTGGCCAGTCCTGTACCCTGGCTGCCGCTGCGAGCCCCTCTCAATAATTCGCCGAGCCCGACCTTTTTGTAGAATGCCGCTATGCTCGCATTCATAGATGAAAGTGGCGACACAGGACTCAAGGTCGCGCAGGGCTCCAGCGAGTACTTCGTGGTAGCATTGGTCACGTTCGAGGATCACGACGAAGCGATCGCCTGCGATCAGCGCATAGAGCTTCTGAAAAAAGAGCTGGGACACCGCCCCACCGATGAGTTTAAGTTCAGCAAGCTACCTGGGCTGAAGCGGGAAGCGTTCTTCGATGCCGTGATTCCCTATTCGTTCTTCTACTTCGGAATCGCCATCAGGAAGTCCGCGCTCCACGGGAAGGGCTTCCAGTTCAAAGAATCGTTCTACAAGTACACATGCAGTCTTGTCTTCGAAAACGCCAAGCCCTATTTGAAGGACGCAATCGTCGTCATCGACGGCAGCGGAACGAGGGAATTTAAGCAGCAGTTGGACAGCTACCTCAAACGAAAAACCGGCTTGGGCGTGATTCGGAAGCTGAAGATTCAGTCCTCACACAACAACAACCTGATTCAACTTGCCGATATGGTTGTTGGAGCGATCCACCGGAGCCTGTTGAACAAGTCGGACCGGGAAGTCTACAGGCGGCGGATCAGCTCGAAGGAAATGAGCGTCCAAGTCTGGCCAAAATAAAGCTACCACTCCTATCCTTGCGGAACGCCGCATTGGTTTGCGACAGTTCGGAATGGTAGCGCTTCCGTCCTTAGTATAGCCAGTCCCGTTTCCCCGCGCAAGGGTCTTGAGGACCTGCGACAAAATGCGACAGACAAATCATTGTCATCAACAGATTAGGCGGTTAGACTCTATGTAAGTGATACAAAGAGCGATCAACGCTTACGCCCATACCGGGCAGCCCCGCACGATTCCAGTCGGCGGGGCCTTTATTTTTACCGAGATAAAGTTCTACTTCGTTTCCATTCTCCTATGGGTCGGGCTCCTAGTCGCCAGTGTGTCAGCCTGGGTTGGGGCCTGGGCGATGGGCGCAGCACTGACCGCGTGGATGCGATGATTCAGCCTCCCAGCTCGGCACAAATAACACACGAAAGCGGGTATGGTGAGGCTCCATTTGCAGGGACGAGCCCTGGTGGGCTGACGAGCCTCATAAGCTCGCGCATGGCCGATTCGATTTCGGCCCCTGCTAGTTCTGACTCAGTTGCGCCCCGGCATGATGGGGGAGAGGTGATCGTGGCGGCTATGGCAAAGCTGAAACTAAGCTCAGCATCAACGATTAAGCCCTGTGCAAGCAAGGCGCATAAGTCCTGTTGTCGGGGATGGCGCAAGGAAGGGAACCACTCGGCCTATTGCTTCAGCCAGAGGGAATTTTATGTGGGCGTTGTCCATCCATCAGTCGCCCAAGCTATGAGGAGCAGTTGATCGCGTCAGCCGGGAAGAATAACAGTCGAAGTCCTTATGCGTTTCTATGTGCCTGTATAGAGATTCAGGACCTTGTGCGGTCAGTCATCGCCCGAGTTTCCGGGGGCACTATCAAGAATGGGGGGGCGTAACGGGTTTGAATTCCAAGCCTATGTCATCATGCTCTCTAACCCTGATTTCGCTGACTATACAGCCGCGCAGTATGCCGAATCTCTTGGTGTTAAAACCAGCCTCATCTACGATTGGAATACGAAGGTTGATTGGGAAGTAATCAATGCCGACCTGCGAAAGAGCTACGCGAAGATCATGCCAAAGGTTGACCGCGCTCTATTCAAGGCCACGCAGAAAGGAGATGTCCCGGCCATACGCACATTCTATGAACGCTTTGACGCATGGACTCCGGCATCTAAGGTCGTCACCGAGCAGACCCACAGTGACGCCGAGTTGGACGCGGCGATAGATGGATTCCTTGCCATCGCCGGATCATCAAAGGCTAAGGCGGCTAGTAGCGGAGAAGCTGCGCCGACGGAAGGAGGAGCCACTGCGATTCTTCAAGCCGAACCCGGCCCAACAGAGGTTCATCAATGAGATATCTCGGGATGGTGCCTTCATCGTGATTAATGCGGGTGGTAATGGTTCTGGAAAAACCTATGGCCTGATTGCCATTCTTGGGGCTTTCATTTGGCCCGCCCTTGCCCCCGTTTGCTTTGCCGCCCCCATCTTCCAGAAGTTCCCTCATCCTAAAAAAATATGGATTGTGTCTAACCCAGGAGAGCTTGGGGCTACTGGGGCCATCCAGTCCAGCATTGACGAATTGTGGCCCAAGAACAAGTATACAACGGTCAAAAACGGGCGGCAGTATAACTCAATCTTCCGATCTGATACGGGATGGGAGATCGAGCTAAAATCCACCGAGCAGAACATAACCGAGTTTCGCGGGGCCAATGTTGGCGTAATTGCCATAAATGAGCCTTTGCCAGAAGAAATCTACAGAGAGTGCCTTGCCCGTACCCGCAAGGGAGGCATCCTCCCGGGGGCCTTGACCTCTTTAGACGATGAACCCTGGCTTGTCGATGGTATCCTGGACAAGCACGACGGGAAGGACTACCGCATCACCTATGGCGGCGTTGAGGATAACTGCCGGGATCATACCCCAGGCGGCACCCTAGCCCATGACCAGATAGAACGCATCCTCTCCAAGTACCCAGCAGACGAGCAGGAGGCACGGCGTAGTGGCAAGCCCCTGAGCCTATCTGGGCGCGTCTGGAAGCAGTTTGATCATGGCGTCCATGTCCTTAAAGATGAGGTCCGGCCGCCTTCCGGTAGCGCGGTCTATCAGGTTGTGGACCCAGCAGGCGGTAAGCCTTTCGCCGTCCAGTATGCCTTTGTAGACTTCGGCGGGAACCTCACAATCTTTGACGAGTGGCCCAATTACTCATTCTTCGGGGCTAAGGACCCCGGCCTCAATATCCAGGGCTATGCAGACCTATTCAAGTCCAAGGAAATCGGGTTAAAAGTCCAGACCCGCATACTTGACCGCCATTACGGGAACAGCCATTTCACGCCTAGGTCCATGTCCATCAAGGAGGAATTTGCCGCCATTGACCTTGAATTCATCGACTCATACTCCGTTGGTGACGCTGACGCCGAGATCAAGACCGGCATCCTAAAGGTTGCCGACTTCCTCCACTTCAACAAGACACTGCCGATTGACGCCGCCAATCATCCGCGGCTTACGGT